>ENA-UOOR01003350-UOOR01003350.1-fermentation-metagenome-genome-assembly--contig:-NODE-3350-length-14325-cov-2.334828_pt1 | contig 14325 bp, 16 predicted proteins | sample MGYA00245780_ERZ724029 | MGnify/ENA primary metagenome ERZ724029 (study PRJEB28704, sample SAMN03018315) | fermentation metagenome | biome: anthropogenic terrestrial biome; feature: soil; material... | reverse complement strand
CGACAGCCATTTGCACCGCGGAGGAGATCTCTTCAAGAGCTTGACTGGGATTAGCCAAGAGCTGGTCAGCTGTTCTTGGAACACAAATAAAGTCACCATAGGCGCTCTGGCCGGTTTGAGCCACGATCCTAGCACCGCTGATTACAAAGGGCTTTACCAGATCATTCCATCTTGAACTGAGATCCCTGAGCTGTTCTTCGTTTAAGTTGGCGAGGCTCTCGTCAAAATCGCTGTAATTTTGCACGTCAACTGGATGGACCAAGAACGCGAACCTGCCATCTTCGGGCCTGGGCTCAATTGGCCGGTCTTCAGAAAGCTCCACCCGATGTTCGTGGGCCGAAGTGGAGGCGTAGTTAATCAAATGTCCAAGGAAGGCAGCGGTGTTCTGCTGCGCTAACATTCTGATTGTCCTTTCTACCGCACAAATCACCCGGTCGATCTGGGCATCACTGATGATTAACGCTGGTTCGATGCGGATCACACTGGCCCCATTGAGAGTAGGTGCTACGCGCACCTTTTCTACATTTAACAGATACGACGCCACCATCGGCGTCAGGAGCTCCTGTTCAGCCATGACACCTAGTAGGCTGTGGGGATAGGAGTTCTTAGAACTGACGAACTCGATGCCTAGCATCAATCCCTGTCCCCTGATTTTCTTGACGATCTTGGGATAGAGCCGCGCTACTTCCTCTAGACCAGCCTTTAGTTTAGCACCCTTGCGGCTGACCTCTCTGAGCAGCAAATGATCATTGCGAGTCAAGATGTCAAGGACGGCCAAACCTGCCCGACAACCCAAAGAATTTCCGGCAAAGGTTGAGGAATGTTTATGCCCGAAATCTTCGGTGTAGACATCCTCCTTACAGAGAGCTGCCCCTATGGGTATTAAGCCCCCTCCCAATGCCTTGGCAATGAGTAGAACATCAGGAGTTACTCCATCTCTCTCACAGGCAAACATCGTACCAGTTCGACCCAGTCCCGACTGAATCTCATCGAAGATGGTTAGTACATCGTACTTAGCGCAGAGTTCTTGTACCTGCCTCAGGTAACCATTCGGAGGCTCCACAATACCGCCCTCACCTTGAATGGGCTCTACGATAAAGGCGGCCGTATCATGTGCTGATTCGGTTAAGTATCTTTCTAGAGCACCTATATCGCCATAGGCTATATGACGGAAGCCCTGGGTGGGTGCTCCAAAGGCCTTCTGATAGTCCTCATTTCCCGTTGCGGATAGGGCACCAAGTGTTTTACCATGAAAGCTGTTAATCGTGGACAGAATCGTCAGCTTACCTGTTCTTGCTCTGCAGAGTTTGAAAGCTACTTCTACAGCTTCGGCACCACTATTCGTAAACGTCACATATTTTAATCCCGAAGGGGACACTTCGATGAGCTTAGCTGCAAGTTCCCCTGCAACCTCCAAGAGGGAGGGTTGAATAAAACTAGGCTCCTGAGCAGATGCGACCTTCTGGAGCGCCTGCCAGATTTCGGGAGGATTATAACCAAAAGGCAAGGCCCCATAGGCTGCAATGCAGTCTAGATACTCTTCTTGCGCTTCATCACTCAAGTACACACCAGTCCCTCGCAAAAAGCGTTTGTTCAGGCCAATTTCCGTCAGCAGTCTCCCCAAATGGGGGTTAACAAATTCTATGTATGGATGCATCCTTGACCTCCCCGAAATATTGAGCACACTTTGTGCACATTGTTTATTATAGCAATTCTAGGCAGGTATTTCAATAGAAAAGACAAAACATAAAGGTTAGGATCATCGGAGGAGGTTCACCATTGCTCGCTATCTATAGAGAATTGCAGCAAAACGAATTTTCACAGGCTATGAAGATTAGGCTTGAGGTTTTTGTGGAAGAACAGCGGGTACCCCTTGAGGAGGAGCACGATAGCCATGATCTCACCGCCAAACACTTTGGCGTGTTTCTAGAGGGTTCCCTGGTGGGCACTGGACGATTAATGCTCCACGAGCGTACCGCAGCAATTGGCAGAGTGGCCATTTTGAGTGAGTTTAGGGGTCTTGGTCTAGGAAGTGGGCTGATTCGTGCCATGATAGAGCAGGCCAAGGGCGCAGGCGTTGAAGAGTTCGTATTGGGAGCCCAGATTCAGGCTCTGTGTTTTTATGAAAAGCTGGGTTTTAGAGCCCAAGGTCCAATATTCCAAGATGGTGGTATTCCCCACCGCATTATGCGCTACCATGTAGGCGGCGTCAAGGAGATGGAGTAATGAGAAAAGGTCTACTTGCAGTTATTCTGCTACTTCTATTAGGGGGAGCGGTCGACGCTGAGGTACAAGTCTTATTCCTACCTGACAGTGGGTTTTTGCGGGTGCATGGTGAAGTTGTTATGGAACCGATCACCTCTTCACCATCCTTCATGCTCTTTCCCACCGCACAAATCACAGAACTCTGGGCAGACGAGTTAATGGAGTATACTACCGAGCGCGGAGCTCATGGTACAATGGTCTCTTTGTCTTTACGAGAGGTGCGGTCTCAGACCTTGAGCTTTGCCTATGAAGGATTTCTCGACCTTAATGGCACAGAGCTGTTCCTAGACCGTGACAGTCTGTGGTTTCCCGAATTTTCATTCCCCATCGATGGCAGCCAGGTTAACATGGAACTTCCCAGTGACTGGTTTGTGGAGTGGCAGAGCCATCCCCCCTTGTATCCAACCTTGACAGTCCGTGATACCAGGGACGTTTCCATCGAAGAAGAAATACACAATGCCCCCGTGGTGGACGAATTCGCATCCAGACTTCAGATGCAGATGTCCAGGCTGATCAATGCCATCAATCACAGAAATGCTACGGAGATAGAAGCACTTCTCAGCCCTGCCCTTAGGGAAACGAGCTTAGCAGGATACCTGGCAAGCCTTCCGCTCTCTCATGGCCAGATGACCGGCGAATTGCGGGACCAGTTTACGATCATCTTATCTACAGAGCGCGGCTTTAGGTACCAAGCCTCCGTAATCTGGCAAGAACGCTTTGGGAGGCTGGAATTGCAGAGTTTTCAACTGAAACCCCACGGGCCGCAAATTCCCGAAGAACTGCTCGGCTCCGCGAGAGAGTTTGTACAAGCATTACGCGAGACTGTGCAGACAGAAAATGGAGAGCAACTCCTTATGTTCTTGGACCCAGGCATTGCCCAGGGCCAAGTTGAGGTTTTAAAGTTCCTGCTGAGTCTGAATGCTCGTATACTTTGGTCTGTGGAATATGCGGTTTTGGATCCCTTTACGATCACCGTCTTTGTGCCCCACGCGGAGAGCACAAACACAAAATTACTCTTGCATATGGGCCTAACCCCAGGTGAACACCATTGGTTAATCCATCGCCTTGAGGTTATCCCCGTTGGCTAATTCAACGTTTGGCGTGCGTTTATGAACCACATAGGACATGACATAAGCCAATATAAGTCGAGGAGTAAGGAGAAGTAACAAAGGTGCTCCAAGAACCCAGAAAATGATCGTATCCTCAATCAAGGCGTGGGCTATGGCCATGAAGGTCCCAATCACCCGGGCTTCTTTAGGTGTTACCTTCCCCGCACGTACGTGATTTATGATCACACCCGATCCGTAGGTAATGCCAAACACCACGGCCACGACGACAGGAAATGCTCCGTCTTCACCGAGGCCGATCACCCGAAAAGGTTTGGCCAGAAGGCGATTTAGTTTCTGGAGCAAGCCATTGCTCTCGGCAATTTCCAACACAATCATCAGGGGAATCACCACACAAGCAACGGTCCAAAGACCTCCCATACCCTGCAAGAATCCTTCCCAAAGAATGTTCATGGTAAGATCACCCCCAGGAGCCAGCCCACAGCTAGAGAACAACCCAGCCGGATGATAAAGATATAGCCCAGGGGGCTGCCGGCTTTTTGACTGATGGGCAATTCGACTAAGAGAGAATGGCAAAAGCCCAGCATAACGGCGCAGATCGTGATTTCGCTGATCGTGAGATTCAAAGCCATAATGCTACCGGCTGCTGCGTAGAGGTTCACAAAATAGCCGCTAAATAGAACTACCGCGGCTTCGCCCGAAAGACCGAAGAACCCCATATATGGAGCGAAAAGCGCAGTCAGAGTATCTAAAAAACCACTAGCCCTAAAAATCGCCACAATCACGGCTGTGGGTACTACCACTTTCGCCAGCTCCCACGTTGTCAATAGGCCTGTCTTAGTGCCTTTCCAAACCATTTTCCCAGTCACTTCCAACATCAGTTACTGCTCCTTCCAGGACTTTCTCCACAAATTAAGCATCTCTTTTGGTATGGGGGAAGTTACGACATGTCTTTGTTCCGTTCTTGGATGGACAAACTCTAGTCTCCACGCATGCAATGCTTGACCTGGTATCCCTGGTAGAGCTTCACTGTATAGTGGGTCACCTAAAACCGGATGACCGAGGTCCGCAAAATGCACGCGAATCTGATGGGTGCGGCCGCTCTCTAAGCGAGCTCTTAGTAATGTTGCCTTGGGACTAGCACGGAGCACTTTGTAAACCGTCCTGGCTTCCTTGCCCCCTTCTTTGACCGCCCTTTTGACTCCATGGTCCATGGACCGCCCTATGGCCATCGTAAGCACACCTTGCTGGCTCGTCATTTCACCTTCTACAATGGCTAGATACTCCCTGACCAACTCCTGACGACTCAACTGCTGTAAGAGTCTTTGCAGGGTAAAGGGTTCTTTGGCAACCAAGATGAGACCCGATGTGTCCTTATCGATGCGATGCACCAAACGCACCTTGGTGTTCAGACCAATCTTGCGCCAATAATAGGCTATGGCATTGGCCAGGGTTCCCTCCTGGTAAGCGCCAGTTGGATGCACAGGCATCCCTGCATCCTTATTTACAATTAGCAGATACTCATCTTCATACACAATGTCAAAAGGGATGTCTTGGGGCTTCATGGTTGTCTTCTCGTCAAAAAAGACAATTTGGATGGTGTCACCTGCCGTAACCCGCCTAGTTAAATAATCCCTCTGTCCGTTGAGATAGACGCCTCCGCCCCTTTTCATGCGACGTAACAAACCACGGCTGAGTTCTAAGCGGCCATAGACAATATCCTTGACCATAACACCCTCTTCTTCCGCCTTTACTGTGGTGGTAAGGACATGGGGGTGATCTAGCATACAATCCCCTCCTAATCTATGCCCCTCGCAGTTTCTGGATTCCCAAGATAAGCCCAAATAAGGCTGTGGCTACTAAGACAACTGTCGCTCCAGGAGGAGCTCCGTAAAAGTAGGAGATGTAAAGTCCCAGGAAGGACGACAAGAGACCAAATGCAGACGACAGTAGAACAAGAATTTTCAAGCGCTTTGTGATTAAGCTTGCGGTCGCTGCTGGCGTAATCAAAAGGGCCACAACCAGGACAACACCTACTGCTTGGATGGAAACTACAATTGCCACTGCAATAATTATCAAAAGCATGCCCTGGAAGAACGCCACGGGAAAGCCCGCAGCCTCTGCTCCAACTGGATCAAAAGAAACCAAAACAAAGCGCCGAAAAAAGAGGGCCATGACAACACCCAGAACCAGGGCTACAGAGGCCACGAGCATAAGCTCCTTGGCTTGGATCGCCATGACAGACCCCAGGAGAAGGCTATTTAGATCCCCGGAAAAACCTGGAGTTCCCGACAACAGCACTATGCCTAGTGCAAAGATGCCCGTAAATAAAATAGCCAGGGCGGTATCGTTGTTCACCTTCGAAATCCTGGTCAAAAAAACAACACCCAGGGCGGTCAAGACGGCAAAAAACAGAGCTCCCACATAAACGCTAATGCCCAGAATCAAAGCAAGGGCAATCCCAGTGAAAGCAGTGTGGGAAATGGCATCACCCATAAAAGCTAGACCTTTAAGAACTACAAAGGTACCAACCGCGGCAGCGATAATAGAAACCAGTCCTGTACCTACAAAGGCTCTAACCATGAAACCATATTGAAATGGTTCGAGAATAAGCTCAATGCTCATGGAGCATTACCTCCCCGCGCGAACCCACTTTGGGAAAGTGCCTCGCAAAAAGCTTCACCATATTAGCCTCGGTTAGCACCTCATCCGGTTTTCCTTCAACCAAGACACGGCCGTCAAGGGCTAGTACATGATCAAAGCATTCGGTCAGGCAATTCAGATCATGGGTTGCAGCAACGATGGTCTTCCCGCCTTGACTTAGGGTCAAAAAAAGGTCTGCCAACTCGTGCTGTGCTTTGGCATCCAGACCTGTAGAAGGCTCATCGAGAAGAATGAGATCCGCCTCTTGGACCAGTGCCCGAGCCAAAAATACCCTTTGCCTTTGCCCTCCACTGAGGGAACCAACTTGCGTATGTTTGTACCTTTCTAGGCCAAAAAAAGCAAGAGCTTCATGGCTGGAATCGTAATCTTCCTTGGAATACCGTCCCCAAAGTCCTTGTCTCACCAACCTCCCCTGCAACACCACATCTAAGACAGTGATGGGAAAGTTCCAGTCGACTTCCTCTTGCTGGGGCAAATACGCCACTTGCTTGCGCCCAGTTCTTGGAGGATGCCCCAAAAGCTCCATGATTTTGTACTCAAATGGCGGCAATAACCCCACCGCAGTTTTGAGCAAGGTGGACTTGCCTCCACCATTAGGGCCTATAATCGCGGCCAGGGTTCCTTTCTTTACCTGCCAGGATACATCTTTGAGTACAACATTATCTGGATATCCTGCAGTAAGGTTCTTGATGTTTAAGGCTAAATCAGCCGAATAGACATGCGACATTATTCTAAGGCCTCCACTAGAGTTCGCGTATTGTATTTCATCATCTCCACATAGGTAGAAATCTCTGTGCTTAGGCTGTCGCTATAGAGTGTGTAAAGCTCTCCCCCAACTTCCTTTGCTAAAGCCTGCATATAACGGGTGCCGCTTGTCAGCTGTGGTTCGGCGAAGAGAACCCGCTTGTTCATGCCACCAAGGAGATCCACCAGACGCGCCAAATCTCGAGGTGAGGGCTCCGCTTCGGGGTTTGTCACCAAAAACTCCGCTACTTCAAATCCATAGCCCGCAGCCAAGTAGCTAAAGGCATTGTGATAGGTGACAATCACTCTGTTTTCACGAGGAATCTTTTCGCATTCCCCCACAATCCACTCGTCAAGCTCCACCAATTCCTCGATGTACGCTCTAGAGCGCTCCTGAAAGTAGGATGCATCGTCTGGGGAGGCGGTGACTAGGCCCTGGGTAATTTGATCAACATAGAAGATGGAGTTGGGGACGTTTAACCAGAAGTGTGGATCGCCATGGTGATGGTTGTGATCATCTCCCTCGCCATGTGCGTGTCCATGTTCAAGGGCCTCAAGGCCTTGTGAGGCAAACACCAAAAGGCTGTCAACTTTCGCAGCGTTTTTCATTAGGCCAAGTAACCAATCATCAAAACCTCCACCATTGGCAATAAGAAGTTCGGCCTGAGCAACCATTCTCGCTTCTCTAGGAGTAGGTTCCCAGCTATGGGGATCTGAACCTCGGGGTACCAACGAATTCACTATTACCCGGTCTCCTCCAACTTGCTGGACAAGATCCTCCAAGATGGAGAAAGTTGTTACTACCTGAAGTTCATGACCAGATACCGGACTAACTACAACCACAATGGCAACAAGAACCAGGCTAATTACCATTCTTTTCATCGCACTTCTACTCCCTTCCAGGATTTATGAGTCCCTTGTGAGCCTTGGGAATGGTGAAGATAAAAACGGACACGGCCGCAAAGGTGCCTAGGCGACCGCCTATACCCACTAGAACGTTTTGTCCAAAGAACACCAACAAGGCACAAATACAACTGACGGTGAGAGTTTCCCACAACTTCTCAAGGCGATGTGAACTCGACATCGTAACATAGGAAACCGCCGTGCCGATCAACGCATACAAGTAGCCACCCTTGAACACTCGAGGCAACACAATGGCTGCAAGTAAGGTTAGCCAGGCTGATACTGCCACCAGAGATAACTTCGTCTTTTGCCGCAGAGTGTGCCCCAGAAAACCCCATAATAAGCCTAGACTTATCCCCAGAAAGAGAGACACTACAGACCACCTCCTAGAGTAAGCAGTACAACCAAGACTGCTGTGGCGGCCACGGTGCCGAGTCTCCCTCCAACTCCGTTCCAGGTTTCGTTCAGCACTTCCCAGAGAACGCCTCCCACTAAGCCTGCTGCAATCAGAAGCGTTAAGGAGGGAAAGCGGGCATCAGAGCTCATGCCCACAAAAGCACCCAAGTACAATACAAGCTGGTGACGTTCTTTGAAAAATGACGTTCCCGCCAACCCCACCACGGCCGATGCCACCAAGGGACCTAGGTTAAGGTAATTTGCAAGAAGAAAGGTGGCCAGAGCTCCCGCGGCACTGATCAGGGCGGAAGGAAGTACCCTTTGCCAATCCCTAAACCCACACCTCTTTGGGGCAATAACAAAAACCACGAATATCAGCGTCAAACAGACTAAGCTTCCTCCATGATTGAAGAGCGGGCTGAGCAACTCTAAGGCTGCCACAATCAGTGGTAAAAGGATCAAGGCATGTCGACACATGGACACTCACTCCAATTTCGCACTCGTACTATAAAGCACCACACCCTCAGAGCTTAGCGTACAAGGGTCTAGGGAAGCCGGGAGCAAACATGACTGTCCCGGGGCTAACCTGGTGGTGCCTCCAGTCCACATAATATCGGCGTGAGCTCCAAAGCTTGTGAGAATCTGAAATCCGGTGTGGGAATTTACGGCATAGCCTTGGGGATTTTCCAGAACGTTCATTTGAAAATGCTCCCTACAGCGGGACAATTGATAGGCAGGATCCAGGACTTCTGGGGAAAAGTCAATTGTGTCTAGAGCCTGCTCCACATGGAGCTCCCTTGATTGTCCCGAATCATCCAGTCGATCCCAGTCATAGACCCTAAAGGTAGTGTCAGAGTTCTGTTGGATTTCAGCCACAACAATGCCAGCACCTAAAGCATGGACCAATCCCGCGGAAATTGGATACAGCTCACCGGCTTTGACTCGGACTTTATTGAGGCAATCCAGGATTGCGGTTCCTCCCTGTTTCACGGCCCGTGCAAACTCCTTTTTTGTCACGCCCGATCGCAGACCCCAAACAATCCAGGCTCCAGGTTCGCTGTGCACGATGTACCACATTTCGCTCTTTCCCCAAAGTTCGTTGGTATAGTTCTTCACATAGGCGTCATCAGGATGCACCTGAACCGAGAGATCCTGCGCGGCATCGATGAGTTTAAGCAAGAGGGGAAACCTTGCTCCCCCTGCCAAATCCTCGCCATAGTCATTCACTAATTCGGTTAGGCTTCTTCCTGCTAAGGGTCCTTCTGCCACCACGCTTGTTCCGTTACTGTGCGCTGCCACATCCCAACTTTCACCGATTAGGCCAGGGGGCAACTGGCGACCTAGAAGATCCTGCAATCGTCTTCCACCCCAGATTCTCTCCTTGTAGATGGGATGAAACGTTAATGGATAAAGGCGTTGTTCCATAAGAGTCCTCCTACTTTAGTCGTTCCTGTAGCTGCTTTTGCCGTGCCTCAAACCCTGGTTTGCCTAACAAAGCAAACATATTTGTTTTGTAGGCCTCGACACCAGGCTGGTCAAAGGGGTTAACCCCCAAAAGGTAACCACTAATGGCACAAGCCTTCTCAAAGAAGTATACCAGAGCACCAAAGTAGAAGGGGTTCATACTCGCAACTTCAACCACAAGATTGGCCACTCCCCCATCGGTATGGGCCAAAATAGTACCCTGAAAGGCATTGCGATTAACATGGCTCAGTGTTTTACCGGCCAGGTAATTGAGGCCGTCACCATCGTCTAGGCTTGGGGATATTTCATACTCTTTTTTCGTTTCGTGCACCCACAATGTAGTGGCGAAAATATTGCGCGCTCCGTCCTGCATAAACTGTCCCATGGAATGTAAATCCGTAGTGAAATTTACACTGGCTGGGAAAATCCCCTTTTGATCCTTCCCCTCGCTCTCACCATAGAGCTGTTTCCACCATTCGTTGAAGTACTGCAGAGATGGTTCATAGTTTACCAAAATTTCAATAATTTTCCCCTTGCGATAGAGAATATTCCTGAGGGCAGCATATTGATACGCAGCATTGTCAACCAACCGAGGCGTTTGGTACCACTCTAGGGCAGCTCTTGCCCCGTTCATCACTTCTTCAATATTGATACCCGCCACTGCCATGGGCAAGAGCCCCGATGGTGTTAAGACGGAAAAGCGGCCCCCCACATCATCGGGAATAACGAAGGTGGTATACCCTTGCTCCGTTGCCATGGCTTTCAGGGCACCTACCTTGGCATCTGTGGTGGCATAGATCCTTCGTCTGGCACCTTCCACCCCATACTTCCTCTCCAAAAGCGCCTTAAAAGCTCGAAAAGCTATGGCAGGCTCCGTGGTTGTGCCTGACTTGGAAATGACATTAACAGAGAAGTCCAGATCCTCTACAAGATCCATAAGGTCCTGCAGATAGGTGCCGCTAATGGCATGTCCCACAAAGAAAATCCGAGGAGTTTTTCGTCTTTGGTGGTCCAGCATGTTGTAAAAGGAGTGTGTGAGCATTTCAATGGCCGCCCGGGCCCCTAAGTACGAACCGCCGATCCCGATAACGATCAGGACATCGGAGTTCTCCTGAATACGTTTGGCAGCCTCTTGTACCTGGGCCAACTCTTCTCGATTGTAGTTCATGGGGTGGTCAAGCCATCCTAAAAAGTCGCTGCCGGCTCCTCTACCACTGTGGAGTTGCTGATGGGCGAGTTTGATGGCTGGTGCTAAGTAGTCGATCTCTGCTTCAGCCACAAAAGGCGTGGCGTATTTGTGGTTCAAGGTCAATTGCTTCATATGTTGAACATCTCCTTTTTCAAGACAAAAGTCACTATGTAAGAATACGACAGTGCATTCTTGTTACCTTCCCTCAAAACCTCCTTTGTGGTAAACTGAACAGGAGGTGAGATACGTGGAAGAACGCATTGCGATCATTGGAGCTATGGATGAAGAAGTGGAGGCTCTAGGTCATGCTTTAACATCGGTAACACAAGTACAATCGCCCCTTCGAAACCTCCCCATTGTTCAAGGTGGGCTTGGGGGTAAGGAAGTTGTCGTCGTGCGCTGCGGGATTGGAAAAGTCAATGCGGCCCTGGCTACTCAATATGTGATTGATCATTTCAAGCCGACAGGTATCATCAACAGCGGCATAGCAGGCGCCCTGAGCCCAAAGGTACGGATTGGTGATCTAGTCCTCGGAACCAATTCTCTCCATCATGACTTTGATTTGCGGGAATTCGGTTATGCCATGAGTTACATTCCCTCCCTAGGGAGCAGTACCTTTACGGCCGACTCCCGTTTGCTGGTTGCTGCTACACAAGCTGCAAAAGAAGAACTCACTAGCGACCGCATTCACCAGGGTTTGATTGTATCGGGAGATCAGTTTATCAGCTCTACAGAACAGAAACAACACATTTCGAGGATGTTCCCTGAGGCCATGTGTGCGGAAATGGAGGGTGCCGCGATTGGGCAGGTGGCAACTATAAATCAAGTTCCACATTTGATCATGCGGGCCATCTCAGATCTAGCAGACAACACTGCTCCAGACGATTCTGATCGATATATCTTAGAGATCATTCCCGTCCTCAATGCCGTTATTCACAGACTCGTTGCCCTGCTTAAGGACTAGACTCACTTTGTTCGCCATCTTGCCATGCCATGAATCGCAAAATTCCAGCGCAGAGGGCATGTGCCACATTTGTGCGGAATTGGGGGTCCCCAAGTTTTGCTAAATCTTTGGGGTTGGACATGAATCCGATCTCCACTAACAAGACCGGTGGTTTCGCTTTGGGAAGCAAAAGCGTAGTTCGCGGAAGAGGACGAGGTTCATTCAACACCTGTACCTTTTCTAGCTCTTCTAAGACTATTTGGGCATACATGTGGTCTATGTACTGATCTTTCATGTAAAAGACGATAGCCCCAGACTCATCTTGATTTTTCGTAGCATTGGCATGGACGCTCATTCCCAGCTGAGCCTGGTTCATGAGTTTGAAACGTCCTAGTAGGTCTCTGCGATGACGGGTCCCTTCGCTGATCAGGTAACTGACATCGCGGTCAGTATCCCGAGTCAACCCCACCTTCAGTCCGTGGGAGCTTAAAGTATCTGCCATTTGAAGCACTATATCCAAGACGTAGTGTTTCTCGTAGATACCCCCCGCTCCAATCGCTCCGGGATCAATACCCCCATGCCCTGGATCCAGCATGATATCATAGCGAACCTCTTGGTTGACCAGGCTGATGGTGTAGATACCAAGAGGATAGGAGTGATAAATGGCCAAGAGTGCTACCAAGGCAAGAGCCAGTAAAGCAAACCAAATAAGTCCCCTGGGTATCACTAAAATATGCCAACGAGACATTTTTCGTCCCCCTTTCCTCCCATGTATATTCAGGAAAGGGTTGGTCTAAGCCCGTGTAAAAAACCAAGTAAGAGGAGGAAGACAAATGAAACGAATCGTTATCATGACCTTAGCGCTAATTCTATCCATCGCGATTCCGGTCACTGCCACCAAAGCACCAGACGAACTTCTAGCAGAAGCCGCGGTGGCACTACGGGAAATCTCGGAGCAACCAGACTCAGAGCATTTCCACAGAATGCTGCAAAATGCCCATGGAGTGGCCATTTTTCCCTCATTGATTAAGGCTGGCTTGGGACTAGGAGGCCGCTATGGTGAAGGAGTCATTTTGGAATATGACGCCTCTAAGAAAACCTGGTATGGTCCCTATTTCGTCCACATGAAAGGGATCTCCTATGGATTCCAACTGGGAGTGCAAACCACGTCACTGGTCTTGGTAGTAGCCGCCGAAGAGGGCATGAGGAGCCTTCAAGAGGGTAAGATCACCCTTGGCGGAAATCTTTCCGTAGCTATAGGACCTGTGGGGCGCTCTGCAGAAGCCGGGACGAACTTAGAGCTCGATGCCATCATGTACAGCTATTCCATCAGTAAAGGTGCCTTTATAGGTGCTTCTCTAGAAGGAGCCTCCATTGATAATAGCGTGAACGCCAATCGAGTCTACTGGAACAAAGAGCTCACCCCTGAGGAGATGCTGAAGCGAAAAGCGTCGAGCCGAGAAATCAAAGAGCTTATCGAAGCATTAAACCGCATCATCAAGAAAGAAGTGGAGGCGGCTTGATGGTCACAATAAAGGTTGAGAGTTTCTCCTTAGACCATACGGCAGTGGACGCACCCCATGTGCGTCAGGCAGAACTCTTTGAGACTCCAGGAGGCGATGTGATCACCAAGTACGATCTACGCTTTACCCAGCCGAATCAGAATATCATGCCAACAGCTGCAGTGCACGCCTTGGAGCATCTTTTAGCCGGATATCTCCGAGAAGAACTCTCTGACATCATTGATCTTTCACCCATGGGTTGCCGCACAGGGTTTTACCTCATTCGCCTTGGCAAAGCTCCTGAAGAGGAAATAGCCCGTGCGCTGGTACGTGCCTTAGAGAAAGTATTGCAGGCCGAGACGGTTCCAGCTCGCAATGCCACACAATGCGGGAATTACCGCGACATTTCGCTTTTTGGAGCACAGGAATATGCCAAAGAAGTCAGGCAAGGTCTCCTTAGTAAATACGCCTAAGAAAAAGGCCCGCGGTTGATGTGATGGACCGTGGGCCTTTCAATCTTCTGCTTATTTCTCCTTCACCTTGGACCAGGTATCCCTCAAGGCCACCGTCTGATTGAAGACCAACTTCTCTGGTGTTGAATCTTGATCTACACAAAAGTATCCCTGGCGCTCAAACTGAAACTTATCTTCGGGTTTTGCATCCCTGAGATTGAGCTCAACTCTGGCCTCCGTTAGAATCTCCAAAGAATTAGGATTTAAATTGTCCTCTAGTTCTCCTACGCTCGGATCCTCTACCTTGAAAAGATGGTCGTAAATACGCACCTCCGCGGGCAGGGAATGCTCAGCTGCCACCCAGTGCAAAGTAGCTTTGACTTTACGCCCATCAGGAGCCGATCCACCCTTAGTTTCTGGGTCATAGGTGGCCCGGATTTCTACGACATTGCCTTCTTCATTTCGAATGACATCGGTGCAGGTTATAAAGTAAGCAAAACGCAAGCGCACCTCACGACCTGGAGCAAGCCGGAAGAATTTCTTCGGGGGATCCATCATGAAATCCTCTTCCTCAATATAAATCTCTCTGGCAAAAGGAATTTGGCGCGTGCCGGCACTCGGATCCTGTGGATTATTCATACCTTCCAAGTACTCCACTTGACCTTCAGGGTAATTCTCGATAACGACCTTCAAGGGACGTAAGACACCCATGGTTCGAGGGGAGGTCTGGTTCAAA
>ENA-UOOR01003349-UOOR01003349.1-fermentation-metagenome-genome-assembly--contig:-NODE-3349-length-14325-cov-5.212193_pt1 | contig 14325 bp, 16 predicted proteins | sample MGYA00245780_ERZ724029 | MGnify/ENA primary metagenome ERZ724029 (study PRJEB28704, sample SAMN03018315) | fermentation metagenome | biome: anthropogenic terrestrial biome; feature: soil; material... | reverse complement strand
CATTTCCCATTTAACTTTTCACGGAGTTAAGCAAAGAACCAGGGATTTGTCCTGATTGACAGGAAAACGTCCTTATGCTACAATATAACGGCAACCGCACGAAAAAGGGCATTAAACCAGGTGGCAAGCACCTGTTCCTTTTGTAGGCGAGATTGGTAGGAGGAGGTGCTAATTATGTACGCAGTCATTGAGACAGGCGGCAAGCAGTACAGAGTTCAGGAAGGCGACGTCGTTTTTGTTGAGAAGCTCGCAGCTGACGAAGGCGAATCATTCGTATTCGACAAAGTGCTTGCAGTTTCCAAGGAAGGCGAGCTCGTCACAGGCAACCCTGTTTCAGGAGCTTCCGTTTCCGCTAAGGTTCTCGGGCAGGGAAAAGCGAAGAAGATCATTGTCTTCAAGTATAAGTCCAAGAAAGCTGAGCGCAAGAAGCAAGGTCACAGGCAGCCATATACCAAGGTTCAGATCGAAAAGATCAATGGTTAATGGAAATATGACCAGAGCTGTAATAAGCTGTTTTAAAAACGGCAGTATTAAGGGTTTTGACATCAAGGGCCATGCGGGTGCGGCAAAAGACGGAGAGTATGATATGATATGCGCAGCAATTTCTGCCATCGGATATACTGCTCTCGGAGGGCTGGATGAGCTTTGCGGATTGAATACCTATAAGGAATCCAGCGGAAATCTCAGCATGACATTACCCGACCGCATGACTGATGAAAACCGGGCAAAAGCCCAAATAATCCTAAAGACTATGGTAATTGGTCTTAGGCAAATTGAAAATCAGTATTCCCGGCATATACAAGTTAGTTTTAAGGAGGTGTAGCCATGATCAAGATTAATTTGCAGCTATTCGCTCATAAAAAGGGAATGGGCAGCACCAAGAACGGCCGTGACAGCGAATCCAAGAGACTCGGTGTCAAAAGAGGCGATGGCCAGCCTGTGCTGGCTGGCAATATCCTGGTAAGGCAAAGAGGCACCAAAATTCATCCTGGTACCAATGTTGGCATCGGCAGCGACGATACGCTGTTTGCTATGATAGACGGCAAGGTGAAATTTGAAAGACTCGATAAGACCAGGAAAAAGGTAAGCGTTTATTCCGCTTAATGAGAGGCAATACTAATGAGTGAGGGACGAGTTATCGTCCCTTTTCTTTTAGTAAAGGCATGAATGAAACAAAGCTGCTCCCGCTGAAAATGGGAGAAAGCCTTTTTTAGTCTCTGAATAATTGCAGCCAACGAATTTGGGGACAACCATGGAGGAACCGTATGTTTATTGATTATACCGAAGTTTATATAAAGGCGGGGGACGGTGGAAACGGCGCCGTATCATTCCGCCGTGAAAAATATATACCCAATGGCGGTCCCGACGGCGGAGACGGCGGCAATGGGGGAAATGTCATTTTTCAGGTTGATCCGGGCCTGCGAACCCTGATTGATTTCCGGTATAAGAAAAAGTATATCGCCGAAAGCGGGCAAAGAGGCGGAGGCCGGAATATGAGCGGAAAGAGCGGTTCCGACCTGATTGTAAAGGTTCCCCAGGGTACCCTTATAAAAGACAAGGAAACAGGATGCATTCTGGCGGATCTTTCAAAAGATGACCAGAAGGAAGTGATCGCCCGCGGCGGGAAGGGCGGCGCCGGCAACCAGCATTTTGCAACCCCTACAAGGCAGATTCCGAACTTTGCCAGGAGCGGAAGCCCCGGCCAGGAAATGACTGTCATGCTGGAACTTAAGCTGATTGCCGATGTGGGGCTGTTAGGCTTCCCAAACGTAGGAAAATCAACCCTTTTATCGGTGGTGTCGTCTGCTAAGCCTAAAATTGCCAATTATCAATTCACCACGATTACACCCAACTTAGGGGTTGTTTCGTTAGGTGAGGGTGAAAGCTTTGTCATGGCCGATATTCCCGGACTTATAGAGGGAGCCCACGAGGGGGTTGGCCTGGGCCATCATTTTCTCCGCCATGTAGAGCGTACCAGGCTTCTGATCCATGTGGTTGATATAGCGGAAACAGACGGCAGAAATGCCCTGGAGGACTTTGATATCATCAACCGCGAACTGGAGCTCTATAATCCGGAAATGGCGAAACGTCCCCAAGTGATTGCGGCCAATAAGATAGATGCTCTTTGGGATGGGGAAAAGCTGCAGCATTTTAAATCGGAAATGGAAAGCCGCGGCTATAAGGTATTCGAAATCTCTGCCGCTACCAAACAGGGTGTGGAGGAGCTTATCCGGTATACTTATGAGAAATTGAAGGAGCTTCCGGAAATCGTGCTCTTTGATCCCTCGACCCGCGAGATCGATCTGACACCCGCAGAGGATGAGCCGCCATATACGGTCAGACGGGAGAATGAATATTATATAGTGGAAGGTCCATGGGTGAACAAAATCCTGGGCTCTGTAAACTTTGATGATCGTGAATCTCTTCAGTATTTCCAGCGTGTCATGAAAAATATGGGGGTTATCGAAGCCCTTGAAAAAAAAGGCGTTCAGGAAGGCGATACCGTTAAGATGGGCGAAATTGAATTTGATTATATACCATAGGAGAATCATATGCTGACAAGTAAGCAAAGAAGTTATTTAAAAGGTTTGGCAAATACTATTCCGGCCATTTTTCAGGTGGGTAAAAACGGTATAGATGAACATGTGTTAAAGCAGTTCGAAGAAGCGCTGGAAGCCAGGGAACTGGTCAAAGCGAGCGTGTTGAAAAATTCCCTGTATACGGCCCGTGAAGCAGGTGACGAGATAGCGCAGGCCATCGGAGCCGATGTTGTTTCGGTTTTAGGCGGCAAATTTATTCTTTACAAGGAATCCAGAAACAATAAGGTCATCCAGCTTCCACATTGAACATCATAGTTAAAATAGAACGGCGATAAAAACCCAACATGAATTTAGAAGCGCAAGTTGGGTTTCTGTCTATACCCGTATGCTCTGTCATACAATAAATCCGGGATCATTGCAGTAAATAGTTTAAAAATGCACTGCTTTCATCTTTAAGTTTATATGAAGAATCTGGAGTTTGGATTTTGGAGGTTTACTGATGAAGGGGAAAAAGTCAAAAAAGAAGGTCATCATTCTGCTGCTTGTTCTTGCCATTGCCGCAGTTATTGTCTATACAAGCCTGAACCGGCCTAAAGTGGATGTCTATACCGAGGAAACGGTAAAAACCCGGGATATTACTACATATTTCAGTTTCAGCGGTAATATAGAGGCAAAAGACATCCAGGAAGTCATATCCAAAAATACCTTATCCATCCAAAAGCTTTATGTCAAAGAAGGCGAACCGGTAGCGGAAGGGGATCTGCTGCTGGAGCTTGACAGCAATGCCATTACACTCAATCTGGAACAGGCAAAATCAAATATTAATATTGCCCGCATCAATTATGAGAAGACCAGAACTACGGGTAAAGAACAGCAGATGCTGCAGGTCACCACGGCCCTTTCAAATGCTCAGCTCTCTTTTGATAATGCAGAAGACAATCTTGAAAGGATGCGTGAGCTTTTTGAAGCGGGCAGTATCGCAAAAGTCGATCTGGACCAGGCGCAGGCAGCCCTTGATAATGCGCTTATTGCCCTTGAGTCAGCCCAAAAAAACTGTGGCCTGGCTGAAGCGTCCATCGATCAGACCATACAAACAGCCCATGAGCAGCTGGTACAGGCTGAGGCCTCCTATTCCTTGCTGGAAGAGCAATTGGACGATACGAAAATTTACGCCGAGATCAGCGGCGAGATCGACGAGATCTATGTGGAAGAGGGCGATTCCCTGTCCATGGGCACTAAAATATTGAGCATTGTCAATTATAATGACCCGGAGGTTACCATCAAAGTCGATGAGTATGACCTGGCCGCCGTTGCCGTAGGGGAAGAGGCCATCGTCTCCGTCAGTGCTCTTGGCAAAGAGGTGTCAGGTACGGTATCCGATATTTCCAGGCAGGCCGTTGTCATTAATAATGTGTCTTATTTTCCCACAACCATTACCTTGGAAAGCAACGAGGAGCTGCGTGTCGGTATGTCGGTGGAGGTCCGAATACTCAACCATAACGTCGAAAGTGCGGCCACAATTTCTATGACGGCGCTTCAGTTTGATCAAGAGAATAAACCTTTTGTATATTACCGGGACGCGGAAGGAAATGCTGCTGAAAAATATGTGACCGTTGGTGTCAACGATGGCAATATCGTTCAGATCACAGAAGGGCTGGCACCCGATGAAACTATATTGGTACCAAAGGCAGGGTCTTATACTCCCTTCTATATGATGGAAGAGGGATAATAATGGGTAAAGAAATTTTGTCCATGGAAAATATAATAAAGTCGTATCAAATGGGTGGGGAAGAACAGATTGTACTGAAAGGAATCAACCTGACGATACATGAGGGGGAATTCCTCTCCATTCTGGGCCCCTCCGGTTCGGGAAAATCAACGATGATGAATATTATCGGCTGTCTGGATACGCCTACATCGGGGAAGTATTTTTTGGGAGGCCAAAATATATCCCAGCTGGATCAGAAGCAGCTGGCTCATATCAGAAACAAGGACATTGGTTTCGTTTTTCAATCCTTTCAGCTGTTGCCAAGGCTTTCGGCCAGAGAAAATGTGGAGCTGCCTTTAATATACGGAAGAATGCGGCCTGCCGAGAGGCATAAAAGAGCTGAAGAAATGCTGAGCCGGGTGGGACTGGAAGACAAGATGGGTCACCGGCCCAATCAGCTTTCAGGGGGACAGCAGCAGAGAGTTGCCATAGCAAGGGCTCTTGCTACCAATCCGACCATTCTTTTGGCCGACGAACCCACCGGCGCTCTTGATCAAAAAACCGGCCGGCAGGTGATGATGTTGTTTCGGGAGCTGAATCAGGAAGGCAATACCATTATTATGATCACCCATGACAAATCCATTGCAAAGAACGCAAGCCGCATTGTGAGACTGCTTGACGGGGTTTTGACCGAAGGAGATGAAGATGATGCTTAGAGAGAATCTGAAAATGTCCTGGCAAAATATCAAAGCCAATAAGATGCGCTCCTTTTTAACCATTCTCGGTATCATCATAGGAGTGACGGCGGTCATTTCTCTGGTTACTCTGGTGGAGGGCCTGAGCAACGAAGTGACGGGCGAGTTTGAAAAGCTGGGCGCAGGGAGAATTACTGTGCAGGCATACGGTACACCGCTTAAGCTGGGATTAAACGACAGCGATATTCAAAGGCTTTCACAAATTGAAAATGTTTCAGGTGTATCACCCACTCTTGATATTGTGACATCGGCCGTAAAGAATGGGCATGTTGAAGAGGATATAACGGTGGAAGGGAAAAACCATATTTATTTCAAATATGGGGATGCCATTATTTCCCGGGGGAGAGCTTTTAATATTCTGGATATGGAAAGCAGAAACAAGGTTTGCATCATTAATCAGGCTCTTTCAAAAATGCTTTTTTTCAGCAGTGACCCGCTTGGCCAGACCATGCAGTTAGGGGGAACCAGCTATACTGTCATAGGAATTTTAAGCGATAAATCTTCTTCCGATATTATGACTGTTCTGTCCATGGACTCCAAGTCCGAAGGAAAGGCCATCATTCCCTATACCACAGCCATGGGTATGGCAGGCGTAGGAAATATCCTTTACGTTGAGATGTTTATTGATGATACCAATAAAACCAATGAGGTCGTAGACGCAGCTGAGGATATCTTAAACCAGGCCTTTAACTATAAGGAGGACAGCTACAATATCATTAATCTGGATACACTCCTTGAAACAATGAATACGATGTATGGCATGATGACAGCCGTTACAGCGGGTGTCGCCTCGATTGCCCTTTTAGTCGGGGGTATCGGGATCATGAACATGATGCTGGTATCTGTCACCGAAAGAACGACTGAGATAGGCTTAAGAAAAGCTTTGGGCGCAGAACCACGGAGCATCCAAATGCAGTTTTTGATTGAATCGGTATTTCTTTCCCTCATCGGGGGTGCTATCGGCCTGGTGCTTGGCGTCGGCATTTCGATGGCGGCATGTATGGCCATCGGCATTGGCTTTGAGTTCTCAAAGCTGGCCATCACGCTTGGAGTGGGTTTCTCTGTGGCAGTGGGTATCATTTTCGGGTGGGCTCCCGCCAGAAAAGCCAGCATGTTAAATCCCATTGACGCTTTAAGAAGCGTTTGATTCGTGCTACACTTAAAATATGATTCATGGTAAAAATATTGAAATCCGTTCGGAGGAAGCTTTATGAAAATTATGAAGGGCCGTAAAAAGCTCCTGGCAATTACACTTGTTTTATCCATCATCCTTTCACTGCCGGTGCTGGCAGCCGATACAAAAGCCGGCAAAGGCGGGGTACTGGAGTATGATGAAATAAAGCAGCGGGTTTTGGACGAGAATTTGCAGCTGAAGTCCGCGCAGGCGGCCATGCATAAAATCAGCAATAATATCAGTGATAAGGACCGGAAGGATGCCGAGGATGCATTATATGGGGCTTATTACAGTACGAATGGCGTTTTAGAGTCATTGAAAGAGATCATACAGGGAGCTTCCAGCCCTGAGATTAAGGTGATCGCCAATGCCGCCGCAGTTTCTCTGGAGATGACAGTACGAAATTTCACCGCTCAGATAGATAGCCTGGACGAAAGCTTTGGCGCGCTGGAAGACCAGCTGGATTTCTCCAAGTCAAGCTTTGAGCAGGCACAGGTTTCATTGGCCAATACGGCGCAAAATATGTTTGTGCTCTATCACCAGCTGGACAATAATTTAAAGAAGCTGGAAAAATCACGAAATCAGCTTGCCGATCAATTGGCACTGGTCAATAAAAATATAGAGCTGGGCCTGGCTGCAAAAATTGATGCATTAGACCTGGAGACCTCACTTTTGGAGCTGGATGCCTCCCGTACTTCCCTCCTTCATCAAAAGGACGCGCTGCTGCTTCAGTTGAAAGGCTTTATAGGACTTACCTATAAGGATGAGCTTGCGCTGGGAGAAATGCCGGATGCTGAAAAATCTTTTATCGATTCCATAGAATTTGAGAAAGATTTGGACAGTGCTGTAGAAAATGCAAAGAGCATAAAAACCAAAGAGCTTGAGATGAAGAATTCCTCCATCACAGGCAATCAGAGAAAATATGAGCTTCAAATCAAGGAGCAAGACGCCGCCCTGGCTTTTACAAAGAAATACCATACTTTGGTGGAAGCAAAGGACCAGCTGCTGGTATCGGAAAGCAAGCTTAAAGCCGCGGAGCTTAAATTGGGAAAAGGGCGGATCAGCCGTGAAATAGGGCAAATATCAGAGTCTCAGCTAAACACCCTTCTAAATGAAGTGGAGACCTTGAGGCTGGAAGTAAAAACAAATTCAGCGTCTTTATTTATTGAGACGGAAAACTATAAGGCGATGAAAGCCGGTATGCTGTAACAGATTTGGTGATTATAAGAAGAGATGCATAAATTGATATCCGGATGGACGCAAATAGACCGAATTGCCCATAAACCTTATAGAATTGTGGCAGAATAGGATTGTTTCGCAGTATGTTCAATTTCCGGCAATAAAGTAAACAGCTTGGCATGAGGATGATTTTATGATTTGGTTTGGGCCTGCGGGCAATTCCGACAGCTTTTATGGGCAGGGCTTCGAGCATTCGTGGCAGATGCCCGAATGGCTTCATAATATGGGACTTAATGCATATGAGTATCAATGCAATAAGGGAATCCATTTAAAGGATAAGACGGCCGGGGAAATAGGGGAGAAATGCAGGGCGTTTGATATCCGGCTGAGCATTCATGCTCCCTACTACATTAATCTTTCCAGCACCGAGATAGGGAAAAGGGAAAACTCTATCCGCTATATTATCGATACTTTAAGAATCGCCCAGATAATGGGGGCCGGGCGGATCGTCGTACATCCCGGTTATGTTTCGGGAATTTCGAGGGAAATCGCTATAGAGCTGGCTTTGGATACCATGCTCGAGGCCTTGAAGGAGGCGGACAGCCAGGGGCTTGGCGATGTTACCATCTGCCCGGAGGTTCTGGGCAAAACCAACCAGCTGGGAACGCTGGAGGAAGTCATTGCATTATGCAGCCTGGATGAAAGGTTAATACCCTGTATCGATTTTGGTCATATGCATGCCCTTACCCGGGGCGGCATGAATTCCAGGGAAGATTTTTTGAATGTTTTTGCACTGGTAAAGAAACATCTTGGTGTGAACAGGATGAAAAATATACAGATCCACTTCAGCAGAATTGAGTTTGGAAAAAGCGGCGAGAAAAAGCATTGGACCTATGCGGACGAAAGGTTTGGCCCTGATTTCAATCCCCTGGCTCAGGCTCTTTTAGCCCTCGGGATTGAACCGGTTATCATCTGCGAATCCAGAGGTACCATGGCGGAGGATGCCGCAGCATTAAAGAAAATTTATGAAAATGAGAAGAACAGCATGGCAGAATAGCCTCATAATTTAAAAAGGATTCCCGCAGCCATGGACAGAATGAGCGGATACATGATTAGAATGAGGTTTTTAATAGTCAGTCCGAAGGTGTCCTTTTTGGTCTGGATCCTGTAAAAGGCCTTTATGTTTTTGTAAACCGGCACTGCTCCGGCCAGGACCAAAAGGGAGATCCAGGGCAGGTATCCTGCCGCAACGCATAAGATAATGTCCAGATACGCAAAAAGATAGAGCGCGCCATATAATCTGAGCGCTTTTTTTGTACCAATATGAATGGGCAGCGTATAGCGCCTGTTGGCAAAGTCGTCCTCGACATCGCAGATATTATTGGCCAGCATGATATTTGCAATGCAGAAAACATTGGGCAGCGCTGCCAGGACAATGGGGAGAATGACCTTCCATTGAAGATTGAAGGCAATGGTTGATTCATTGACTGAAAGGCTGATGGGCGCCAGATCGAAAATGGACATATAGACCACTAAAAACGGTATGACCAGGCCCATAAAAACGCCGGAAAAAACTTCTCCGAAGCTTGTCCTGGAGATGGGAACAGGGCCGGCCGAATAAAGTATGCCCATGGAGAAGGATAGGACGCCTAGCAGCAATACCAGGCAGTCTGATTTTAAAAAGGTCAGGATGCCGAAACCGACAGCAGATGCAAACAGTATGGCAATCGTCGCGACGACGGTGCCTTCTTTCAGGTTAAATTGGCCCATGGCATTATGAACTTCGTAATTATATCCTTCTTTCCTTACCGCCTTTTTAAAGTCGTTATAATTGTTCAGGGCTGTTGTAAACATATCAAAGCTCAATAAAGAGATAAAGAAAAAAAGTGTGTGAAGAGGTTTTAGGGTATGGAAATAGTACAGAGTAAACAGAACGCCAAAAATAGTTGGTGTGACACTGGCAATTTTTGTCTGAATCTCCACCAGTTTTAGAAAGCTTTTCAGATGCATATTTCACAATCCTTCCCCTGCGTTTCATATAGATTATTATTCCATATCCGATGGTAAATAATTATAGCGGTTTTCTTGATGGGTTCGTAAAAATTAGATACAATAATTAAGTATATAATATATAATAGCAATTGAAAAATGTAAATTGATGCGAAGTTTTAATTCGCAATTTAGTGGCAGAGTGATGTTTCAGTACGTCAGCGGAGCAGGATTGCTGGCTTTCCCGAGGGCACACTTTAATTCACTCTATAGGCGCCATGATTGATGATGAAAAGGAGGTAGCTGAAGGTTATGATGAAGATTCGGGTATTAAACGGACCCAATCTCAATTTGCTGGGTACCAGGGAACCGGATGTTTATGGCTGCCAGACGCTGGAGGATATTGAAAAAAAGCTTGATATAGAAGCTCAGTCCTATGGCATAAAATTAGACTTTTTTCAGTCCAACCATGAGGGGGAAATCATTGACAGCATCCATGAAGCCTTTATTTCGGGTTATGACGGACTGATTATAAATGCCGGCGCGTTGACCCATTACAGCCTGGCTATTCGCGATGCCATCAGCGGTGTGAAGCTGCCGTGCATCGAAGTGCATCTTTCCAATATTCATGCCCGGGAGGAATTTCGCTCAAAGTCTGTTATTGCCCCGGTCTGCATGGGGCAGATCAGCGGGTTTGGGGCTGAATCCTATTCCGCGGCCTTATTTGTGCTTCATAAGAGAATCGGGTCAAAATCCCCCCGCTTTACATAGTGATGTGGATTTTCGGGCGGACATTATAAAATAACAGAAAGGATGTAATAGTTAGTATGTCAAACAACAGATTGGAAAAATTAAGAACTCTGCTTAAGGAGAATGACTTAGATGGGGCAATCATCTCAGGAAGACCCAATACCATATACTTTGCGGGATTTACAGGCACCACCTCCAGCCTTTTGGTAGGACCGGACAATGCCTGGCTGATAGTGGACTTCCGCTATACCATTCAGGCAAAGAAGCAGGCGTTTGAGGGAATAGAAGCGATCCAATATGAGGATACCCTCCATGGAACCCTTAATGAGCTCATTAAAGATAACCGGCTTGAGAAATTAGGATTTGAGGGGCTGCTGCCTTTTTCCGAATATGAGGCGTTCCGGGATAAACTGCCCAACGCAAAGTCCCTTGTAAATCTCGGCAATAAAGTGGATAAGCTGCGTATTATAAAGGATGCCGATGAAATTGAAAGACTTCAGCAGGCGGTCCTTCTGGGCGATAAAGTTTTTAGCGAACTGTTAAAATTTATTAAGCCCGGTATGAAGGAAACTGAAATTGCGGCCGAGATGGAATATATGATGAAAAAATTTGGTGCAAAAGGGCCTTCTTTCGAGTCCATCATAGCCTCCGGCAAAAGATCGGCTATGTGCCACGGCACTGCGACAGATGCGGTTATTGAAAAGGGCGACGCAGTGGTGCTTGATTTTGGCGTTATTTACCGCAATTATTGTTCCGATATGACGAGAACAATATTTATAGGGGAACCAGGCGCCGAGCTGAAAAAAGTATACGGCATTGTCAAAAAGGCGCAACTGGAGGCTCTGGACGCTTTGACTTCGGGTATGCGGGCTGTTGACGCGGATAAGGTTGCTCGGGATATCATTACAGAGGCAGGATATGGTAAAGCTTTCGGCCACGGTCTGGGGCATGGAGTAGGTATTGAAATACATGAAGAGCCCAGAGTATCGGTTAAAAGCGAGGATATCCTGGAGGACGGCATGGTATTCAGTGTTGAACCCGGAATTTATGTAGAGGGTCTCGGCGGAGTAAGAATTGAGGATATGGTTGTGCTGGCAGACGGCAAGCCCCGGAACTTCACAACCAGCACCAAAGACCTTATAATACTCTAATTTGCCCTTGCATAAGCATTGATTTTAGCTTAATATAAAATGGTAGTATTTTGAGAAAAAATGACGATTTTGAGAGAGAGGTTCAAAACATATGGTAGTTGCTGGTGATTTTAGAAATGGCGTCACATTTGAAATGGACGGTCAAGTATATCAAATAGTTGAATTTCAGCATGTAAAACCCGGAAAAGGCGCAGCTTTCGTAAGGACGAAGATTAAGAATGTAATTACGGGTTCAACAGTTGAGCGTACTTTCAACCCCTCCGACAAGTTTGAAAAAGCACAGATCGTCCGGAGGGATATGGAATATTTATATAATGACGGAGATTTGGCTTATTTTATGGACACGGAGAACTATGAACAGATACCCCTTAATTTGTCCCAAATTGGAGATGCTTTGATCTTTGTTAAGGAAAATACTGTCTGTAAGATTCTGTCCTATAAGGATAATGTCTTTGGTGTTGAACCTCCCATGTTTGTAGAGCTTGAAGTCACAGATACTGAGCCCGGATTCAAGGGAGATACAGCTACAGGAGCCAATAAGCCCGCAACCGTCGAAACGGGTGCACAGGTTAAGGTACCGCTCTTTATCAGCCAAGGTGATAAAATCCGCGTTGACACCAGAACCGGTGAATATCTTGAAAGAGCTTGACCAATACTAAGTTTGCCAATGAACGAAGAGCATTTCACAATGCTCTTTTTTTTACCCTCCAGCAAGGTGGAAAAGCCGTTTAGGCAACGAACTTTACTGCATAATTAATGGAATTCATCCAATACTATGAATGTTACACAAATAGACAACGGGTGTTTGAAAGGAGGCAAATTATTTGAAGGCAACCGGTATTGTAAGAAGAATCGACGATCTCGGAAGGGTAGTGATTCCCAAGGAGATCAGGAGAACTTTAAGGATCAGAGAGGGTGATCCGCTTGAAATCTATACCGATCGTGAAGGTGAAGTGATTTTAAAAAAATATTCCCCAATTGGCGAATTGGGGGATTTTGCCGAAGCTTATGCAGAATCCCTGCACAATACAAGCGGACACATTATAGCCGTAGCAGATAGAGATTCGATAATTGCTGTATCAGGCGGATCAAAAAAAGAGCTGCTGGAAAAAGCATTAAGCCCCGATATTGAAAAAGTCATTGAAAATAGGGATATGTTTGTGGCGCAATCGCAGGAAGCCCAGAGAATCCCCGTAATATCTGATGAAAAGGGCGGAACTAAATATACCTGCCAGGTGATTTCCCCCATTATCTCAGAAGGGGATGCCATAGGCGCAGTGCTCATGCTTTCAACAGATCCCAAAGCAAAAATGGGTGATGTGGAGACAAAGCTTGTGCAATCGGCCGCAGGTTTCCTGGGAAAGCATATGGAACAGTAAGCGAATTGTATCGACATGAATGCTCTCCTTCTATTAGGCATATCTAATGGGAGGAGGGCATTGCTGTAAAATGATAAGTTCCCCGAACCCGCCGGCAAGCTTTGGCTCACGTTAACGGGCGGGGCTTTTATTTAATGGTTACCGCATCTTGAATATATGGTCCTGGCCACATGAACGCCGCTGGCAGAAGCCTGCGAAAGGCCTCTGGTAATGCCTGCGCCGTCACCGATGGCAAAGAAATCGGGCAGCTCGGTCTCCAGCTCACCGCTTAGCAGCAGTCTCGCACTGTAGAATTTAACTTCCACACCATACAGCAGAGTATCATAATTGGCTGTTCCGGGAGCGATATGATCCAGAGCCGATATCATCTCTATAATATTATCAAGATGCCTCTTAGTCAGCACCAGACTCAAATCCCCGGGGGTCGCCTTCATGGTGGGCCTGGTAAAGCTTTGGGCCAGCCGGTGCTCATTTGTGCGTTTGCCCTTTATCAGATCCCCGAAACGCTGTACCAGAATACCCCCGCCTAGCATATTGGAAAGGGAAGCGATCCTCTTGCCATACTGGTAGGGTTCATTGAATGGCTTTGTAAACCGGTTGCTGACTAAAATGGCAAAATTCGTGTTCTCACTTCTAAGGGATGGATCCGTGTAACTGTGGCCATTTACTGTAATGATTCCGTCCACATTTTCACTGACCACATGGCCATATGGGTTCATACAGAATGTACGCACCAGGTCCCCATATTGCTTTGTTCTGTATAAAAATTTTGATTCATAAACAATATCTGTAATGCTTTCAAATATTTTAGCGGGAAGCTCCACACGGACCCCGATGTCCACCTGGTTATTGATGAGCGGAAGATTCAGCTTTTTGCATTGAGAAGAGAACCATTCGGCTCCCGACCGGCCCGGAGCGGCAATGAGATAGCGGCAGCAAGCCTGCTGGCCGTCGGAAAGGGTAATTCTATATCCACCGTTATTTTTCTCGATGGACTCGACAAAAGAGCCGCAGCAGATCTCGATCCGGTCATTTAAATAGTCAAAGATTCTGCTCAGGATTTTCCTGTTGTTCTCGGTTCCCAAGTGCTTCACCTCTGCATCCAATAAGTGCAGGTCATGGGACAGCGCCTTTCTGGATATTTCCCGGGCCTCGGGAGTACTGGTGGAAAACCGCTGAAGGGTTGCGCCGAATTCAACGTTAATGGAGTCCACGTACTCAATAAGGTTCATAATATCCTGGGGATCCAGGTATTCATCCAGCCAGCCGCCAAATTGGGTGGTGAAATTATATTTTCCGTCGGAAAAAGCTCCTGCACCGCCGAACCCGTTCATAATTCCGCAGGAATCACAGTTGATGCACGCATCAACCTTCTTGTCCACGATGGGGCATCTCCGGTGATAGATGTCGTTTCCCTGTTCCAGCATTAGGATATCCATATCGGGCATGAGCTTTTGCAGCTCATAGCCCGCAAAGATGCCGGAGGTGCCGCCTCCTATAATAATGGTATCATAACTGTTTTTTTTCATTTCTTCACCTGCTTTAATCAATCAGTCTGCCGGTCATCATTCAGTCCGGCCCAATGTTTCCGGGCGCCCATTCGAAATCTTTAATCTGTAATTTAGCGTCATGAGTGATGTTTTGTCGCCCTCAAGAAAATCCGTCCGGGATTTTATTCGGTAGCTTCGCAATCCTGCTCC
>ENA-UOOR01003348-UOOR01003348.1-fermentation-metagenome-genome-assembly--contig:-NODE-3348-length-14330-cov-7.008616_pt1 | contig 14330 bp, 11 predicted proteins | sample MGYA00245780_ERZ724029 | MGnify/ENA primary metagenome ERZ724029 (study PRJEB28704, sample SAMN03018315) | fermentation metagenome | biome: anthropogenic terrestrial biome; feature: soil; material... | reverse complement strand
TCGACACCCGGCTTGGGAAGCCGGTGCTCTACCACTGAGCTACTCCCGCATCAAAATTATTTTATAACAGATAAAGACAGGAGTCAACTCAGCCGGCTGCTTTTCAGCACGGGAATAATTAGTGTTGTCGGCTCCGGAATATTTGCTTGATGATTTAAATTGATAAAAAAATAGCCACGTGCGGGTTTGCAGCCTGCCGTGGCTATTTTACCGGGACGAGGAAATCATTTTCGGCGTAAGGAAATCAAAGTATCATCAAGGGTAATGCTTTCAACCTGCTCCTGGTCAATCAGCTTTTTCATCTGCATGCTGATCTTGTACTCGTCTCCCTCGGTCGAAGTCCCCCAGCCTGATGAATCCTTCTGGGTGAGGACAGTCCCGTCTTTCAAGGTTACCGCCGTTATCTGAATAAGATCCCCTGCTTCCGGGTCCGGTGGAACGGAATCATATTCTTTGATGTAGTCTCCACTGATCTTTACATTAACGGCAATGGGGGAAATCTCCACCACATCCACATTGACGGTCTCTCCGTTGACGGTCAATTTCTGATCAACCGGATATTTCAGGGAGCTGTCTTTGTAATCCAGCTTCCACTCAAGTTCCCAGATGCCCTCAACATCGGTGACATATCCTTTTTCAGCCCCCATGTAATGCCTGAGGTCTTTAAAGCGCAGGTTAATTTTTTTGTCGTTTATGTCCTTATTGGCGCTCATCGTCAACAGCATCGCAGCCCGGTTGTCGTTTTCCGATTCATCCGGCAGAAAATCACAGCTGTATCCGAGACTGGTCGCGCCGTCCACTTTGAGGTAGATCATTTCAAAACCTGAGTTGGGAGCGATCCTGGTTCCTTCCGGAGAGGTAACATCAAACAGAACGTACATGTTGTGCGCGTCTCCCAAAGTCTGAACGGCTTTAATCGTTACTCCTTTTTGTTCGGCGCTGGCGCCGACAAGCATCCCGCTTTCGGCCAGCTTGGCACTGTTGCCGGTATTGATTCCCAGATAGTTGGCAATCCGCTTGTCCCATTCAAAGACTTCTGCGGCCCAGGCGGACGTGACAAAAATAAAAACGGTCGCTACCGCTGCTGCCAGTAGCCTCTTCTTGGGAGCTCGCCTTTTTGTTCGGTTTACCGTCCTAATTTGAGCCTTTTCATTTTTTTCAGTTCCCATTTTAGCCAGAACCCTATTCCATATCCTGTCCCCTTCTTCCGGGGACAGTTCCCCATGCAGAAGATCAGAGCCATCCTGCGCATTCACGGTCTCAATCTCATGGATATTGTCCAGAAGTTCGTCAATAATGATTTTTCTATCTTCTTCTACTCCGTCCTGTCTGTTCTTTTTATCTTCCATTTCTCAGATCCCCTTTTCCAGCAGCATCTGACGCAGCTTATTTTTTCCGTAATACAACCGGTTTTCGACCGCTTTCGGCGCCAGCCGGAGATTGGCCGCGATATCTTTTATTTTTTCGAAATAGAAATACCGCAGGATGAAAATTGACCTATCCGGTTCATCCATTTGGTTTACCGCTTCATGCAGGATACAGGCGCTCAGCTTACGGTAATAACAGGATTCGATATTCACCGGCGCTTCCAGCTGCATTTCCTCAATCGGCAAAACCGGAGACTGCTTTTTCAGTCTTCTCCTTTTGTCAAGAGCCGTATGCCGGGTAATTCCATAAAGATAGCTTTTTAAAGAGCATTCTGAATCCTCCCGAAAGCCTCCTATGGATCGCCAAAGACCGATAAAGCTGTCTGCCGCTGCTTCCTCAATATCCTCCGGCTGACAATCAAATAAGATGTTCCGGCAGATAGTCATGACTGATCCGCCGTAGGTCTCCAGCGCCAGTTTCAGTCCTTTCTCCGGGTTGCTGCGGAGAAGCTGCAAAATTTCTTCTTCTATGTTTTCTTTCATTCCGGCTTCCTTTTCCTTTTTGATCTTATATTGTTGTCATGGGCATGATTGAAAAGTACTTTTCACTAATCTATTCGAAAAGCAGACAGCTTTCACTGAAAAATAATTTTATTTTTTTAGAATTATGCGAAATAATAAGCTTTCAACCCCTGAAGATTGTTAAACATTACTTAATACAATGAAAGAAAAGCTCATGAGAAAATCGGCGCCAGGGAATTTCCCCGCCGCCGCGTATGGGAATGAAAGGTTTGATTTACTTATCAAATACATTGTAGCCTGCCTGTGTCAAATTCCAATAAAAAGAGGGTAAAATCTATGTAAATTTTATGCACTCCCAATAAAGCTGAATAATGCTTAAAACGCAACCATCCCATATTATCCCAAACATTGGCCTTTAAAAGGGCAATGGATATTTGACTAATTTATTATAAAGCAGCTATAATGTTTTTGGTAAACAGGTATCCCCATAATCAAATAAAATTTTAAAGTTTTCTAGGGTTCCGCAGTATAACTGGCCTGTGACCGAGAGAAAACTCACAACTTTGAAGTTGTGTCACGGAAGGACAAAAGCCTGGGAGAGATATCAAGATAATATCTTTCAGGCTTTTTTATTTTGGAGGTATATGCATGGCTTGGGTCTATCTGATAATTGCCGGGGTTTTTGAAGTAGTTTGGGCCATAGGACTTAAATACTCTCATGGATTCACAAAATTATACCCATCTTTGATTACATTAGGAAGCATGCTGGTCAGTTTCTATTTGCTGTCACTGGCGACTAAATCACTTCCTATTGGTACAGCATATGCTATTTGGACAGGAATTGGGGCCTTAGGTGCAGTAATATTAGGCATTTTCCTTTTTAATGAGCCGGTTAATCTCTTGCGCATTATATTTCTCGGCTTAATCCTGGCAGGTATTTTAGGACTAAAACTTACTTCTGGATCTTGATTTATATGGAGGCCAACGGATGCTGTGTTGAGCATTTAAATTATCCGGAGGCTTTACCCTTTCTTTCCACAAAATAAATTACCGATAATAGTATGATAGCCATCCAAATACTAAAAACCCAGGTATTTATATGTGACCCATAGTTAGGGAAAATACCGGTTGTGATATTGATCATGGTATGAAAAATCAATCCGGTAAATAAACTTTTTCCGCCATAAATATAAAAAGATACCATGCTGTACTCATCATTTGTCCAGCACAGAATTTTACGTTACTGCCTTTTCAACAGTTTTATAATCTCCGCAACCACCAGCGGCACCAGGCTCAGTCCCAAAGCAACGGCTAAATCAATGCCCCAGAGCAAATCGGTTTCAAATACTCCCCGTAAGAAGGGAATGAAAATAACGGACAACTGTAACATTGCTGAGGCAAGAAAAGCGATCACTAAGGCTTTATTAGACAAAATCCCTGTAACGAATATGGATTTCTCTAAACTTCTGATATTAAATGAGTGAATTAATTGGGAGAAGGCCATCGTGACAAATGCCATGGTATGGGCTTCCGCTAAAGTTCTTCCCCATTGTAAGGCAAGCCAATAACTCGTTAAAGAAACCAACCCGATTGTTGCCCCCAGTATAATGATCTCCCGTCCCACTCCATTGGCAAAGACCGTCTCTTTGGGGTTTCGCGGTTTTTGCTTCATGACCCCCTTTTCCGGCGGCTCCAGGCCCAGGGCTAAAGCCGGGAAACCGTCTGTAACCAGATTTAACCAGAGAATCTGGATCGCGGTTAAAGGACTCCCCCAGCCAAAAAGAATCGCGGTAAAAATCGCCACTATTTCCCCTGTATTACAGGATAATAGATACTGAATTGACTTTCGGATATTGGCATAGATAGTTCTCCCTTCTTCCACAGCGTTAACAATGGTGGCAAAATTGTCATCCAAGAGAACCATATCGGAGGCTTCTTTGGAAACTTCAGTACCCGTGATGCCCATGGCCGATCCGATATCCGCCCGCTTTAAAGCCGGAGCATCGTTCACACCGTCACCGGTCATTGCTACCACATGACCATGGGATTTCAAAGCATCTACTATTTTCAGCTTATGCTCCGGAGAAACTCTGGCATAAACCGTGGTTTTTAAAACATGGTCCTTTAATTGATCTGTACTCATTTTATCCAACTGGACACCGGTTAAGATATCGTCGCCTTGGCGCCAGATATCCAGTTCCCTGGCTATAGCCACGGCGGTATCCTGATGGTCGCCGGTGATCATTACCGTTCGGATCCCTGCAGTACGGGCCAGGGCTACGGCATCCTTCACCTCTTCCCGGGCCGGGTCAATGATCGAATAAAACCCGATAAAGACAAGCTCCGTCTCGGCTGTTTCTGCTGTAAGACTCTCTGGTTTCTCAGGCCATCGGCGGAAAGCCAAAGCCAAAACCCTCTGCCCCTGAGAAGCCAGCCGAGAATTCACTTCCAACAGCGTTGATGCCGTTTCCTGACTTAATTGAACATTACCTTTGGAAGTCATAATTTCACGGCACCTGGCCAACAGCACATCAGGTGCGCCTTTGGTCAATGAGATTACCTCATTTTCCATCTTATGAAAAGTGGTCATCATTTTTCTGGCCGAATCAAAAGGAATTTCGTCTATTCGGGGGTATCTCCGGTCCAGCTCATCCTTCTTTAAGCCTGCCTTCTCAGCGGCCACTACTAGAGCTCCCTCGGTAGGATCGCCTATGATCTGATAGCGATTATCAGCATAGTCTAAGCGAGCGTCGCTGTTTAAGGCTCCTCCAATCAGCATAAACTCAATATTCTCATCTTCCAGAGGAGCCATTTTTGTATCCTTCTCTTTAAGAAATTCACCCTGCGGCCCATAACCGATCCCGGACACGTGCAAGAAAGATTCGTTAATATAGAGACCGGTTACCGTCATTTCATTTTTGGTTAAAGTACCGGTTTTATCTGAACAAATATAAGTGGCTACACCCAGAGTTTCTACAGCAGGCAGTTTTCTGATAACGGCATTTCTTTTGCTCATGCGGGTAACGCCGAGGGCCAGGACGATAGTTACCACGGAAGGCAGTCCTTCAGGTATGGCTGCTACAGCTAAAGCAATGGCAGTCATGAACATTTCAATAACGTCTTCCCCCCGGAAAAGCCCGGTAATAAATACCACTGCCACGATTCCTGCAGCCGCCAGGCCCAGAGTTTTTCCCAGTCCAGCCAACTGCCTTTGTAAAGGAGTTGCTTCAGCAGAAGCTTCCTGCAGCATCTGAGCAATCCGTCCAATCTGAGTTTTCATGCCGGTTTCCACAACTAAAGCTTTTCCCCGGCCTGCTGTTACTGCAGTACCTTTGAAAACCATGTTGGTGCGATCCCCCAAGGAGACATCTTCTTTATTTATGGGGTTCAAGTTCTTTTCCGAAGGTACCGACTCCCCGGTCAAAGCCGCCTCATTTACCCTTAAGGAAGCAGCCTCAATCAGCCTGGCATCAGCGGGAACGGAATCCCCCGCATCTAAAAATACCACATCACCGGGAACCAGTAAGCCCACTTCCATCTGAGACACCTTGCCGTTTCTCAATACCTTGACGGAAGCCTTGGTCATCTCTTTTAAGGCCTTTAATGCCTTTTCCGCTTTATTTTCCTGATACATACCCAATACGGCATTTAATACTACGATAATTAAAATTACGGTTGTGTCTTCCCATTCACCTAATGCTCCGGACACTAAAGCAGCTCCGATAAGGATCAGCACCAAGACTTCCTTCAGTTGATCAATAAACATAGAGAATAAGCTTCTCGGCGGAGCTTCATCCAAAGCATTAGGGCCGTAAGTTTCTAAACGTTTCCGCGCTTCTTCTGAGGATAAACCATTTCCCAGATCCGTCTTCATTTCTTGCGCTATTTGTGAAATATCTGAAGAATACCATCTTTCTCCAGCCAAATTTTTATACCTCCTGCTTAACTTTAGTATTTGTTTCCCGGAATTTTATAACCCAGAAAGATGAACTTTAAATCTTTTGGAATCATTCACCTCCTAAAAATTTTTACCTTAAAAACAAAACAGACCTCTACCTGTTATAGGTAAAGGTCTGGCAAACAACTTAATCTCGTTGCCAATAAAGCCGGAGTTATTAAACTCGCAATGACGACTTTATTGTGGAGCTACTCCCCTTCGGTTTGGTATTCTGTTTTGTATCATTTTATATAAAAAATTTCCATTTGTCAACGTTCTAATAAACGGCTCTTTTGCCTATTAGCTTTATCCAAATATAATTATGTAAAGCATGCTATTCAAATTGTAAATAATATTTTACATTTTGAATAGTTTGTTATACAATCTAAATTATAAAGAATCAAAAGAAGGAGGCTAGCATTATGAAGAATAGGCTGGTTTGGTTTGTGGTATTCGCGGCAATGTTCCTAATTATAAGTGTCATACTCCAGTTTTTCAAAGATGGTATTATTGATCCATGGCGGCTTTTGGCAACAGCCACTGGAATTGCGATAGCTTTTTTTATTAATATAGCACCAAAAAAACCAATTGTGTTATGGATTGGATTGCTTCTTACCGCACTTAGTATGCCCATTATTCTAGTAGGAGTAGTTTTACTTGTTCTTTCCATATTTTCTATTCATCCTACCGGGGCGATCATGCTTGGTATTTATGTTTTAGGAATTGTTATCATTTTATATATCGCTAAAAGGTTTGGAGCCAAGCTTTTTTTTGCTGACCCGGTTATGGACGAAAGAATTGTGCTGCATTATGCTTGGTCGGGCTCTTTGTCCTTTATATTCCTTAATTTCCTCATCATAGGGGCAATAATACAACCCTGGATAACCCTTGACCAATTAGAATTATGGATAGGTATTTTAATCGCAGGACTGTTTTTTTGGTTTGCCAGCTTAGTTCTTTTGGAGATGAAAAAATAATGAAGAACAAGCTGAAAGTTTACCGCGCAATGCATGACCTGACACAGGAGGAATTGGCAAATAAACTGGGTGTTACCCGGGCTACTATTAACGCCATTGAAAAAGAAAGATACGACCCCTCCCTTAGACTGGCCTTCAAAATAGCACGTTTTTTTGAAGTAGCTATTGAAACTATTTTTACTGAAGAAAATTTATAAAATTGTCGTGTCCCTGCAAGGTCACGACAATTAGAGCTTATGAGGAAACGCGATAACGCTCAATAAAACTGTTTAACCAACAAATGTTGAATTGTGGGCATAACGCAAAGCCGAGAAATGCAATTTAGCGGTGAGTTTGTGAGCACAATATAATTTAAATCCTTCTCCATGACATCCATTTGATGCATATTGGGTCAAGTTCAGAATTTGTGCATTTGACTTCTTGCCTTTACACGATCCTTTCTTTCTTTTGTGTCATTAGGTCAAAATAGATGCAAGCTTTTAGCACATAAATTCCCCTCTCATTTATAAAGTAAAAGCATTCATTATAAACATAATGCGAAGTTCAACAAACCGGAATCCGTTAAGCGAATTATTCAAAGGCCTTTTCAACCATTAAATCTATCTCGTAGAAATAATTTCTCGATAGTCTGCAACTTTACAAGTTCAATGCTTTAATATCTTCACACCAGCTATTAATATTTGATTCAGCATCCGGATGCTCCTGAAGATGCGCCATGACATGTGTAGGATTCAAAAGATATATAAACAAAACTATATCTCTTGCAGTTTTTTGCTTTTCAGCCATGGTAAGCATTTCCACAAAATCAGTATCGGAGCCGCCTCGCGCCCTTTCTTCCATGTGACTTTCACCGTTCAGCACTAATCTATACATAAGGTTTTCAAAATACCTCTTGTATCTTTGATCTGATAGCGCACTTAGTATCGTTTCATCACAAGAAACATCGTCGATACCCTTTTTATAAAAAAATGTTGAATATGTCTCCAATACTCTTCGCATTGTATTTCCAATAGTCAATTCTTGATCTATCGGTGCAGAACAGCCAAAAACAAATACTTGATTAAGCATACTTGAATATTCATTACGTTTTTTGTACTGAAAATCAACTAATGATTTCTGTTGTAATTCCCAAAGTTTATAAGATCCAATCCTATTCCCATGAATTCTATTCGCATTGTTTTTCACTTCATCACAGATTTTCTGTAAATCAAAAAAGGCTTGGATGTCATGGGTTAACAGCACAATCCTAGAATTGATATTTGCACATATTATCGCGTTGAGTTTTGCTTTTAATAAAGACATGATTCCGATTTTGTTCTCGCGGTCAAAGCTAGATATGGGATCATCTATCAATAGAAACATTTCTTCAGAATACAATTTGCTCTCTTCTTGCTGGCGGAGTATCTCTGTAAAGAAGTAGCAAAGAGCAAGAATATTTCTTTCACCAACTGATACATCACTTGGCTTCACTTGACGTCCATTTGAATACAATTTGTAACACTCATCTTCGCTATGTACTTCCAACCTGCCATTTGCAAAGAATACATACCGCAAACTAGAATTAATCTTTTCGAGTGCAATGCTAACACTCTTTTTCTGGTCATTTAATACATCCAATGCAGTCTTCTTTTGTTGTGAAGCCGTGATCACAGCATCACATTTTTCCTTTGCTGCTTTTGCATCTGCATCTTGAGTAACAAACGAATTATAAAAATCAAGAATCTCATAATATGCAATATTATCGTTTAACTTGAACAATTCATTTCGCAATAATACTGTGCTTTCAAATGGCTTATTATAGTCTGTTCGAATCTGTTCAAGAACAAACAGTGCACCATTAAGGACCTTCAGTTTTTCTTGTATATCAATTGAATTCAAAATTATCGGCGTGAAAGGCTTGTCAATCTTCTCTTGAATTGTGGCGTTAAATCTTTCAATTGTATCATTAAGCTGTTGCAATTTTGCTTTACAATCTTCTAATATATTTGAATTCAAAGCCTCATATGGCTGAAAATCAATCACAATTTTACTGACTATCAGTCTATGCAAGGCATCCTTATGTTCTTCAACTATTCTGGATAATACTTTTCTAATGCTATCAGAAAGTGAAACTCTGTATTCTGCATCTATCGGTTGAAGACAAAATGGGCACGCCACTGTTTCTTCATTCGAAAATGCTGTATCCATTTGACTAAGCCAAGTACTTTTTCCGTCTTCAATTAAAGAAATCAGATATTCCTCTCTCTTATTCAATTCAGGACGTTCGATCTGCTCAGCAAGAAGAGTGATAGCATCTTCCTCTATTAGAGATATCTTTAAATTGGACTTCACGGGAGTGGTAATTTTCCCTGTCCCAGCTTCTGCCTTTCGTAACATCGCAAGCTTTTCGTTAAACTCTTGCTGTATTTCTTCAGAAGGCTTTGTCGGCTTATTGAAGATAATCTCAGTGTATGTGTTATCGGTTACAGACGCATTTCTCCTACGCGAGCTGTCAATCACCCTTATACGCCCAGCCCAGTGATTGTCTCCAGATAATGCGAGATTCATCTTGGTTATGTAGTATCCAGGAGCTGTTATTAATGACGAACCCGTGTATTGCTTGTAATTTTCTTCTTGTTGCTGGCGTGCAATTTCAGCCGCATCAAATTCAGCCTGCGCTGCAGTTATTTGATTATCTAAATCCACCTGCTGTCCAAACATAATGATTGTTTGCAAGCCATCTTCTTTCAAGCGAATGTTCTCCTGAACATAATCCTCATTAAAAACATACACTCTTCGCTCATCAGGATTTTGAGGAATGGATACAACTTGGCCTTGTTTATCCAGCAAGTTTGCCGCTGACAATTCTTCCACCAATCTACCAGATGCCTTTAATACAGCTTTTGATATGGTACTTTTACCCGTTCCATTTTTACCATAAATCAACGAAATCCGTTCTTTGGAATCAGAAAACAACGGCAGTATAGTCTCCTCAGCAAAAGCTGCACCTTTAAGCTTTAGTTTGTAAATAGTTTCAAACATATTATTTCTCCAACTCTATAAATCGGTTTTTCATACTTCCGCTTATTGCTATAAGTTCTGACTCATTAATAATACGGTACAACACTTTCCACCCATACTTTGATCTTAAAGGCTTAACCGATAATCGTAATAACCTGCCATTAACTAAATTGCCCATTATTTCCATAAACCAGATTATCCATCATAAATATAATGGAAAACTCGCTAAAACAAAGCATGTAAACTGTTCCTTGCGATGTCGTCAAGTGATTTATTTTAAAAAGGCTGTGTACCTTGATACCACCCAGTGAAGTTACTTCATATATTCATTTTAATCAGGATAACATTTTTCTAAAAATGCTTGCATCAACTGTTTATCTTCTACTTGTAATCCACCTTCATCGCATATCCAAAGATGAATAGCTCTACCAATTGCATAAGATAACAATTGTAGCTGAGACTCGCTTATATTATTCCTTGAAACATTTGGAACTATTTTCTTTCCAATAACATTTATGACCAATCCTTTTAGTTCAATGCCTTCAGCCAAAAAAGGTATTTTAATATGTGCAGATGAAATTAGTACATTTTTAATATATAGCGAGTCTGTTGATTGAAATGAATATTTTCCTCCAAAATACTTTTCTGTATCGTATGGCAAAATCTTTTTGCCACTTCCATGGATTACTTTCTTCTCTTCCAAATAGGTATACGTTGGAACTTTTTGTGAATGTCCAACTTCACTTCTAAAGTCGGATAGGGAACAGAAATCGACAATATAGTCATCATTGTAGCGTATCAGTTGTGATTCGTTATACAGTGAGCTATCTTCTGCAATAATATTTGCTTGTTCATAGTTTATTTTATTTAAAGCCTCATCAAAGTCATCAAGCACTTCATATGCTTTTATGAAGTCATCTTCTTCAGAAGGAGTTATTATAGGTACTCTTAAATATTTAATCGCTCCATCATCAATAAAATCCTTTAATAACTTTCGAGGATGAATTCCTTCTTCCTTGAAAAGTGCATTTGTTTTTTCTTGATAAACCAGACTTTCATCACAACTTATATCAGAAAAAAATTCTAAATATTGAATGCCTTTATAGCTAAATTTTGCTTCAACCTCAATTCCATCAAAATACCTATCAAGTCTGATCGAATCAGGATAAAATGATCCTATTTTTTTCAAGTCAATACTTTTTGTTGTAGTACTACCTTCCTTACATATCACTAAGGATATAGGAATTGAACAATCTACAAAGTTCTGTCTAATAAACTCTTCTACATTTGACTCTTTACCGCTAAAGGCACTCATAAATTTATCATAATCAAGAACAATTTCAGTACCTTGGCTTCTTGGCTTTTCTTCAAATGTCAAGCAAATATATTCGCTACTTTTCTCAAAGTCAATTTTATTTATTTGACTTTCACCATAATATTTAGTAACAACAGAAACTGGATCTGATAACATAAAGCAGGCTAAAAATCCGATACCATAATTTCCAATCGGGCAATATTTATTTCCTTGAAACAGGTAGTCATCGGATACATAATAAGACACGCCGACATTTAAGAAATATTTTTTTAATATATCAATCGACATTCCTTTTCCATTATCAAATATTATTGCTTGCTTACGTTCTTTATCTAAAACAATGTTAATAAATGGGTTGTATCTAGCATATTTAAATTCTTCATTTTTCTTTGATTCCTCAGCCATAATCATACATGCGTCTATTGAATTTTGAACAAGTTCTCTCAAACCATATTTTTCGTCCCCGTAAATATTTTCCCCCATCAAAAGATTGGTCACAGCTTTGTAATCCAATGACAACTTGAAATCCGAGAAGGCAAATCCTTTTGTACGAATTTTGTTGTGAACAGAAGATCCTATTGATAATAAATATTTTTTATCTCTAAAAGTTTCTGAATAATCAATAGCATTTTTCAATTCGCCATTAACAGCATCAAAATATTTTAACAACTTTCTATGTATTTCAGGGTTTGCACTTTCACCATAGATTTCAATATTCTTTTTACCTGTTTTTTCGTCAACATAAATTTTATCTTTGTTTTCGATAACAAAGTGTTGTCGCCACTCTAAATCTCCATAATCTTTCGGGTTAAGAAATTGATAAAGATAAAAGGGGGCTCGTTCTTCGTCAATATCTAAATAATCTGCGATGCGCAATAGCATTGCAATATATTGAGAGTTAAGTGTCCATTCACCTTTTCTCTGGTCAAAAAGCATGTTAGATGTCAGCCATTCAAAGTTCTCATTATGAGCAGCACATATTTTAGCAACATCTTCTTTAAATGACACTGTTGTGCTTCCTGGAAGAATGAAGTGTTTTTCATCCATGTTCATAATATGGCTGTGTGAGCGCTTCCCATGTGTCGGGCGGATACATTCTTGAAGAGCAACAAGTTCATTTTGATATTTTGAAAACACCACCGTATATTTACGATTTGAAAAAACATCGTTATCATTTTTTATAGAATCGATTTCCGCCTCTGTTACCGCCATACCAATATCATGAAGTAGTGCACTATAAATTAATGTTACAATTTCTAAATCACTTAGCAACTCAGGCTTATCAATTATTTCAAACATATAGTCGGCAACATTCAATGAGTGGACCATTCCATGCCCTGTATAGTTTGAAAACAGTCGGTTAATTTGTGGTAAAAATTTATCTGCATACTCATACAACTTTTCTATTTGACTTATAAATGGACTGTCTTTACTTTTCAAAAGAATATATGCTTTTGTATCTTTTATAGTTTTAATCATAAATACTCCTTTATTAGATCTCATTCTTGTAAATGTTATTCCGCAAGTTAGATCCTCTACAAATTTATAAATAATTCTAATGTTTTAAGTCGCAACACCATCAACAATCTGTTTTTTATCAACAATCATCTTATAAATGAAATGCTATCGTTTAGGTTTATCAAGTTCTGCAGATAATTGAATTTCGTGTTATTGCTATAATAAGAATTATATAAACCGGTATTAAATTACTAAAGTAGCATTACCTATAAATTAAAAGTGCTCGACAATCATTCAACACTTGCCAATGTTTTTACTCCGACCATCTTTAGGCTTTACAGCACCTTTAGGTATTGCCCAAGTAACCCCAAACCGAACAGCGCCCGATATTTTACCCTGTGCGCAAAGCACTTGTACCCGGCGCGGAGTGATCGCCCACTTTTCCGCTGCTTCTTTTGCTGTCATATAGTCCATTTAAACTATCCTTTTCCGAATAAATATTGTATATATTATATATCGCAACGGCGAATAAAGCAATCACATTCGTGTAAATTATGGGAATATTTACAGTATTATGATGAATCTCATTGAAAAATAGCAAAATTTCTAATTCAGAAACGAATTTCATTTATAATTACCTCTTCGTTCTTAATATTTCCTTTTAAGTTCTGTACAGCCTCGAACACCTCTTGACTAATAATCGCTTGGTGAGAATTCTCAATGATAATCGTATCAATTTGTCCTTGGTTTTCTTTTTGTTTACCTGTGAGATAATCAGGGGTATGGGTTTTGGGAGTAATATTACGACCAATATATTTTTCATTGGATAAGATTCTATCAATGGTTGATGTACTCCATCGCTCCTTACCAGTGACAGTCTTGATACCGTGATCTTCAAGATGTTTCTTGATCTTGCGGCAACCGTAACCTTGCAGAAACAAATTATAAATAAGCCGTACAATTTTGGCTTCCTCTTCAATAATTACAAGGTTTCCATTGTCATCTCTGTTATAGCCAAGAAACTGTGAGTGGTTTAACTTTATATGTCCGTGGCGACTGCTTTCCCGGATACCCCATTTGATAGCTTCACTTTTCTGTCTACTTTCTTCCTGATAAGCCGCAGCTGCCATAGTAATATACTTCTTCACCTGAAGGTCATTAGACCAAATGTCCTCAGTTTCAAAGTAGACAACTACATTTAATTTTGATAATTCATCAAGCATAAGCAGGACATCCAGCGTATTACGCCCAAAACGGCTAAGGGATTTCATCAAAATCAAATCTACTTTTCCAATTCTGCAATTATTCATTAATCGCTGAACTTCACTTCTATTATCTACTCTTGTGCCTGATTCCTGTTCGGCGTAAATACCTGCGAAATCCCAATCTGGATTATCACAGATTTTCTTCGTATAGTAGGCTACTTGTGATTTTAAACTTTGCCTTTGTTCTTCATGCTCTGTGCTGACACGGCAATATGCAGCAATCTTTAACTTTTTATCTGTCTGATTATTTTTTGCAGGAATAGTCGTAATCTGTTTACTCATTTCAAAACCTCCTTAACGCAAAAATGCAGCACCCTCTTGGGTACTGCAAACTTCAATTACTATTTTAGATATGAAAAAGCTACATTTCCATTGGGTCATTACCAACAAAAATGTAGCTTATAACTTGGCGGAGCCGACGGGATTTGAACCCGCGATCTTCGGCTTGACAGGCCGATATGCTAAACCGCTGCACCACGGCTCCGCGAA
>ENA-UOOR01003346-UOOR01003346.1-fermentation-metagenome-genome-assembly--contig:-NODE-3346-length-14343-cov-2.429241_pt1 | contig 14343 bp, 13 predicted proteins | sample MGYA00245780_ERZ724029 | MGnify/ENA primary metagenome ERZ724029 (study PRJEB28704, sample SAMN03018315) | fermentation metagenome | biome: anthropogenic terrestrial biome; feature: soil; material... | reverse complement strand
CCCATTAGAGTTGATGAAGTGCTGTACCGAATGGTCATATACAAAAACAGTCTCCATCAGCTTGATAGTAGGGAAAATAGCAGGCACTTGCCCGCTATACTCTTTCAGCAGCGCATACATGCGCTCAGTATCCGGTTCCTGCGGGCCCGCCACAAACTGCTGTGGGTCCTGCTTGGGAGAGATATCGTAGTCTGGGTCTTGCTGCGAAGTGTTTAACAGCTCCATGACTGTCTTAATAGCCGCATCGATGGCAGCCTCGTCCAGCCGGTTAAGCGAAATATCTCCCTTGCGGTTGTCTTTGATTACAGTGATGCCCAAAGTATTATTCATGGTAGTGCGAATGAGGGTGAATTCCGTTCCTTCAAGGTTCATTTCATACTGCTTGGCTTCTGTGAGGGCGCACTGGAACTTATCTACTCCTGCTTCGCGTAGCGACTTCGCGCAATAATCTAGAGCAGCTTTCATTCTACCTACCCCCTATATTAATCTTGGTCTTGATGGCTGGGCCGCCCATACCTACCGGAATCATCTGCTTCTTTCCGCACATACCGGCGCAAGACCATTTCATTTCATCCGATACCATGCTCACATTCTGCAACACGTCGAAAGCCACTCCGGAAATAGTCGTATCCTTAATTGCCCTGCCTAACTTGCCATTCTTAATTTCATAACCGAGTACCACGCCAAACATAAACTCACTCGTAGTGTCGGCCTGGCCGTTGCTCGGCTTAATCAGGTAGTAGCCGTTTTCAATGGAAGCAATCATATCAGCGAGTTTGCTTGCTCCAGGCAGAATGGCCGTGTTGCGCATGCGAATTAGAGGCTCATCCATATACTGATAGGCCCTAGCATTGCCGGTAGGCTTCACACCAAAATGGCGTGCACTCTGCTTGTTGTGCATGTAGCCCTTGAGCACGCCTTGCTCGATAACCACTACGTCACGAGCAGTCGTGCCTTCATCATCGATATAAATAGGCATCGGGCAATGCTTGCCGTCATAGCTATGGGCTATGTCAACCAGGGTAACCAGTGGGCTGGCCGCTTGTTTACCTAAATAATCTCCCGCCACAGAGCCACCCAACACCAAGTCAGCCTCTGTCGTATGCCCAATAGCCTCATGAGCCAGAATGCCGGCTAAGGCAGCATTCATAACACACTCTTTCAACCCCGCCTCGGCATATACGCCTTCGCTCTTCTTCACTAAATGCTCGTAGAGTTCGTCTATCATCGTATAGAGATCTGCCGGCGCAGAGAAATTGTCCTCGAACTGCCCCAGGCCTCCGGCCGACTCATAAACCTCCACCGGACCACCATTGCTATCTAGTGATAGCGAGAACCGGAAAAGAGAGCGTGGCAAAAGCGAATAAAGCGCTGCCCCATCAGACGTGATCAACGTCTTCTCCATGTCTAAACAGTTTAGCCCGATGCTGCGACTGCTCAGCTCCGGGTATTTACCGGCTATGTAGGCGTCAATTTCCTTCATGAAATCCATAATCTCGCTTTGGCTGAGCCGTGGTTTGCTAGTGCCAAAGCTCTTTTCCACCACCGGGCTATCAGGGGCGAACGGCGCTAACCCCTTGTTCTCCCGTGCATCCAAGAACATGGCGTTGTTAGTTGCCGCCTCAATCACAGCCCTAACCTCGCTCATCTCTGGGGTAGAAGCAAACCCCCAACACCCATTCCGATACACCCTGGCACTAATGCCGCCGTTAGAGTTCTTAACGTTCTGCACCAAATTGCCCTTCAAATAGGCAATGTTCATGACCCGGTTTTCCTGACTTCGCAGCTCAGTATATTGGGTCAAGAGAGGCAAGTATTGCCGCAGGTTCTTTATAATCATTAAGATCCCCCTTTCTTAATCTAAAGTATAACACGAGAATATTGAGCAAGGCTAGTTTTGTGTGAAATTATTGAACAAAGCGGACAAGGGTTTTACCGGGTGGGAGGCGAAGTAAGTATTGAGTGGGGAAAGCATCAGAGTGCGGTAGACTTATAAGGTCCGATAGCTAAAGGTCTTACGGGTTTTGGTGCAAACAAGGTTGTTACAGGTATTACTCCTAAGTGCCAGGGTGCTGAGACCTATAGTTTCTTTTTTGTCGTTTTTACTGAAGATGTGTGAAGTAGGAGGTGATAGAATGACTGGAAACGGGAGCGCTTCTTGTGACAATGATTGTTTTGTAACAATGCCTTTTTCTGAACAACCAGGCTATGCAACTGGCCATTTTAGGCAAATCTACGATCAGATATTCCGCCCTGCTATTATGAGAGCAGGCTTTAATCCTGTTAGAGCGGACGATAGTAAGTCTGCAGATTAATACAGGCCAATATTATACGGGGCTTAGTAAATGCGCCTATAGTTCTATGTGAGCACAAGAAATCCAAATGTCTTGTTTGAATTGGGAATAAGGTAAGCTGATGGACTGGTAAGTCAACAGACGGGTTACCAGTTTCCTTGCAGAAGCTACGGCTCTACGGCTGAGATCTTGCTTTCTCTATTCTGCGACTCATTTCTTCACGATATACTCTGCTAGCTTTTGCCCAGTCAGCATTCCAATATTGCTCACATCTTGCGGCTTCCCCAGAAACAAGGAATAATATCTCATCGTTTACCAATGAAGATATAAAATTGACATAAGGCTCATAATCTTCATCGTAATCAACAGCGTATAGGCCCCAACAGTCATGTATAAAAGGATCTATAACTCCAAATATAAATTCCAACGTCATCTTTGATGTCGGTTGCTTAAGCATTGGCGCAAAATGTTGAATCCCATTTCGTATTTTCCCAAATTCCCCATAAAGTGAAAGATTGGATAATTTTATCCCAGTAGTTGCCCATAATCTTGCGGGCAAATCATTCCACTCGATTGTTCTTCCCTTCTCAAATAGGTCCTCTAGAGACAACTCATCGCCCGATACCGGGGGAAATTTATCAAATATCAATAAGGGATGTTCTTGGGCAATACGTGCCTTGAGTAGAATTTCGGCCGCATGAGCAGCTTGAAGCACAGAAAAATCTGCCCACTTTTCATTCTTCATACTATGATAAGCTGCATGTCTGTTTGCGTGAGCCAGTGCGCACAGCCCCAAATCGCGCATATTTTCCCAAACGCCGACTAATTGTGGGTTCATATTAGACGTCCCTTTCTTACTATCTGAGATCTATTGTGTTTCACCATTAACTTCTGCGTAGGTAGGCAATAAGTTCGTGTATGGAGTCCTCAGCTCTACAAATCTAATTATCGACGTATGTTGTTCCATTGCAAATTACAGAACGTCCAGCCAATCAACATTAGGCTCATAAACAACTTTGCAGTACGCACCTAAAACCGCTAGCTAAGGTAGTGTAGGCTTCAAAAGCTTTTTGATATCTCTTCTTTACCTTCTCGTTTTCTTCCAGTATATGAACACGTTCGCGTATGTCCTTGTTCCCGATTCTCCGCACATTGTTTCTAGAAGTCTCTATCGTAGCTACCATTTCGGCATGCCCTCAAGACGCAGTCGGCTCACAGTTTTCGCCAGAGGGGAGGCATAGTCAGGGATAGTAGCTAGCTGCCCTGAAGTACTACTACCAGAAATTGTACGAAATCATTGTCTGCGAAAACGAGGAATTATTGCTTAAATTCAATAGCACTTTTTTCTTACCTTATTATCCCTTTGTTCGACGAAAGATGCCTGCAATCCTTTACTGCAGATCAAATTGCGGGCCACTCTTGACTTTCGAACACTTGTTCTATAAACTTAAAGCAAAGTAGTGGAACGGGGTGCGAAAGATGCTGTATAAGCTATTTCAAGGTGATTGCCTAGACGTAATGAGAGGCTTCCCGGCGGCGAGAGTAGACATGATTTTTGCTGATCCCCCATATAGGCTGAGCAATGATGGACTCACTTGTCAGTCGGGTAGATGGGTTTCTGTAAACAAAGGCGAGTGGGATCGTTCTGAAGGCCTGGTTGCAGATCATGAGTTTCATCTTGCCTGGTTAGGTGAGTGTAAGCGCTTGCTGAAAGATGATGGCACGCTGTGGGTATCGGGTACTTATCATGCTATTTTCTCAATTGGTTATGCGCTTCAGTTACTTGGTTTTCGCATTCTTAACGACATATGCTGGTTCAAGCCTAACGCCTCGCCGAACTTGAGTAGACGCTATTTTACAGCCAGCCATGAGACACTCATTTGGGCTGCTAAGAGTAGCTCCTCCAGACATTATTTTGATTATGATGCAATGAGAGCAGAGAATGCAGGGAAGCAGATGCGCAGTATGTGGTCTATTCCGAGCACACCAGCTCGCGAAAAGACGTTTGGTAAACATCCTACTCAAAAACCTTTAACACTATTGCGACGGATCGTGAGCGCAAGCTCTCGACCCGGGGATATTGTGCTTGATCCGTTCTGTGGTTCCGGGACCACTGGTCTAGCGGCCGTCGAACAGAATCGCCGATTTATCGGTATTGATACGTCACATGAGTATTTGCAGCTAGCTAAGAAACGTATTGAATCCGTGAGGCTGCAGAGCGACCGCGTAATGGAGGCAGCTGAACTCTATATAGCTAATTAACTGTCAAGCCCTTAATTGCCCTTGCGATGCAGGAAGAATGTAATGATATGTCGAATTTTGTAGCGCAAGAGGTGGTCAAATATGACGCAGAAAAACGAGCTTGTTAAACCTTTTCTTAAGTGGGCTGGCGGAAAAAGGCAGCTGCTAGACATGATTCTTCGGTATGTTCCTTCCGAGTTTGATACCTACTATGAACCCTTTCTTGGCGGTGGGGCTGTTCTGTTTGGTCTGCAGCCGGAGAAGGCGGTTATTAATGATAAGAGCTGGGCTTTGATTAACTGTTATAGGGTCATTAAGGACGAAAGACGCTTAAGGCAACTAATTAATAACTTAGGAAAACATATTAATGAAGAAACTTATTACTACCAGATCCGCAACATGGATAGAACGGTAGAATTCAAGGGCTTGTCCCGCGTAAAGAAAGCCTCAAGGACGATATTCTTAAACAAAACCTGTTTTAATGGGCTGTTCAGGGTGAATTCACAGGGGCATTTTAACGTACCTTTTGGTCGTTATAAGAATCCAAAAATACTTGATGAAGGAGTTCTAACTGCTGTTGGGGCATATCTTCGAGAAAACGATGTTACCATTCGTTGTAGCGACTTTGCACGGGCAGTAAGGCAAGCACAGGAGGGTGATTTTGTGTACTTTGATCCGCCGTATCATCCTGCTTCCGATACAGCTAGTTTTACTGGTTATGACGTTGGAGGTTTTGGTCCATCGGATCAACGACGGCTCAAAAGAGAATTTGATAGGTTAACGGCCCGGGGCTGCAAATGTATGCTTAGCAATTCTGATACTCCATTTATAAGAGAACTATATGGTGAATATGCTCAAACCACCGTATCAGTTTCAGCATCGCGGGCGATTAACGCTAATGGTAATGGTCGAGGAAAAGTTGGGGAAGTGTTGGTGATGAATTATGAGCCATCAAGCCAAAGCTACCAAGAATGATATTGCTTGGGAGCAGGTTTTTGATGACCTAAGAATCCTGGATTGGATAAAGCGTGAAGAGCTTTATGTTATTGACTCAAAAACTATCAACGAATACAGAGAAAGTAGGCTTATGGCCAAGATTGATCATCGTGCTAACAGGCCAAGGCTCTTCGTCAAGCACCAACTTTCAATACTACCAATTTCACGTAGCCAATATGTTATAGGTCATTTTGATACCCACAAGAAAGTCCATTACAAAGGTCGCGAGAATCCCAGGCCAATATCCATTCCTTCTTATCTAGAAAGCATCGATAGCTCGAACTTGTACTCCGAACAGTCCGCGCTGTTGTTTGCTTTTAACAGTGGGATCATTGCGGATTTGCTGGGCGGTAACCCTCATTTTACACTGACGGGAAGAATGACGAGCGGAGACTTCAGTTTCAATATCGGGGATGTCCGCCAGCCAGCTAAATTTCACAACATCGACGTTACCAACTCGCAGATTGAGATTGATGCTGGCTTCGAGACTGAGGCATGCCTTGCTCTTATTGAAGCTAAGAACCAGCTCATAGAGGATTTTAATACGCGACAGCTTTACTATCCGTATAGATTATGGGCAAGCCGAGTAAGAAAGCCCCTTAAGAGCATTCTAATGACATTTTCTAACGATATATTTTCGTTTTTTGTGTATGAATTCATAGACCCTACTAATTATGGTTCGGCAGCGCTAGTAGGCCAATATCACTATTCCTTACTTAGCGATGTCATTACTAAGGACGAGCTAAGAGGATTATTCTCGCAAATTCAGTGTGAACCGGAACCGGATCTTCCTTTTCCTCAAGCGAATTCGTTTGAGCGCTTAATTGATCTCCTAGGGTTGCTTTTTGAGGGTCGGTTAAGTAAAGACGACATCACACTAAACTATGAGTTTGATGAGAGGCAATCAGATTACTATACTCGTGCAGGCATGTATTTGGGCCTAATCGCACGAGATTATGAAGGAAATTATGTGCTTTCGGATGAAGGGCGAGCTATCATGCTGCTCAACAGCAAAAAGAAGAGGTTAAGACTTATTGAGCGAATACTATCAAGGCGCGCTTTTAACGAGGCTTTTGCCCTATTCTTGCAGGCAGGCGAGATGCCAAGTAGAGAGGAGATTGCCAGCATAATAAACAAGGTAAGGCTAGACATATCAGGGGCAACCCCTTGGCGACGAGCCAGTACTATATCTGGTTGGATTAGATGGATAGTACAGCAGGTAGAGTGGTAGAGGGGGTAAGCGTTTGTTTCGTCGCTGTTTTTGTACATATCTGCAGATCATTCTCGCATAGCACACTAGGTCTTTTTCGCAGGTTTACTGATATTTTTGAATTATGGGGTGATGGATATGAACCTATGGCCAGACCATGAAACAAGCATTGACCTTCTTGGCTTTTCCTATCTTGTCGATGCTGTTGCTAATCTGGCTTCCTCAGAACACTTGCTTCCTGCCACAATAGGCGTGTTTGGTGACTGGGGTAGTGGCAAATCAAGCCTAATTTCAATGGTTCGGCAAAAACTTGACCAAAGAGAAAGAACGTTAGTGTTAGATTTTAATGGCTGGCTCTTCGAGGGCTATGAAGATGCAAAGTCCGCACTTATGGGCACGATTATTGATGAGGTCTTGAGTAAACAACGCCCAAGTAAGAAGGCAAAGACGCTTGCAGTGAATCTCTTGCGTAGGGTAAATTGGTTTAGAATAGCTGGTACGGTGCTGCGCAACACCGTCACTTATGGGCCAGCATTGCTTTCAGGCGGCCTGGCTGGTGCAGGCTTGATGGCAGGTTTTGATGTCAAAAAGGCTCTGGAAAAAGCCTCAGAGAAAATTGGCGATGTAGACGATGAAGAGTTGAGCGGCTTGTTCGAAAGCGAGACAGCACACAATCTACGGCAGGGCATACGAGAATTCCGGAAGGATTTTGAGTGCTTACTCAGTGAGAGTAATATAGGAAAACTAGTCGTCATCATTGATGATCTTGATAGGTGCCTACCTGATACAATTATAGAAACCCTTGAAGCAATTAAACTTTTTCTTTTTGTGCCCCGAACGGCATTCATAATTGGTGCGGATGAGAGGCTAGTGGAATACGCAGTAAAACAGCGCTTCCCAGAGTTTCAGGGCAGCAAATCAGAGGTAGGCAAGGACTACCTAGAGAAACTCATTCAATATCCGATAAGGATCCCTCCCCTTGGCAGGGCAGAAATGGAAACCTATATATCGCTACTTTTTACTGAGGCTGCCGGTTTAGACGGCCAGTTAATATCGGAAATACGGGCCAAAGCTTTAGAGTGTGTGGGCACCGACCTTGAACTTAGTTTTGGTATTAAGGAAGCTCAGGGTGTGATCGGGGAAGTACCTAAAGAATTACAGGAGAGCCTAGCCATCTCCGCTCGTATTGCACCGCTTTTAGCAAGGGGGCTTAATGGGAACCCGCGGCAGTGCAAGCGATTTCTAAATACATTTGCTCTTCGATTAGAGATGGCGAAACTGCGTGGAGTAACTCTTGAGCAGCGCATAATGGTAAAACTGATGTTGCTTGAGCGATTCAGGCCCGAATCCTTTAAGCAACTGGCTAGGTGGCAGGCCGTCCAGGGAGGGAGGTCGCAACAGATAAAAAACGTGGAATTGTTCTTAGAGGAACAGAAAGCGCACGTTCAATTTGCAGTTGAAGTAACGGATGAGCCAAAGGATACACACACGGTGACCGAAGTTGAACCAGTAGCCGCAACAAGAGAAACAGAAAGGACCCCTCCGCAGCTAGATGCGGACATACAAGCATGGCTGTCTGATTCTGTCCTAAAAGAATGGCTCGAAAGTGAGCCTAGGCTTCGTGATGTAGATCTCCGCCCTTATTTCTTTTTCTCCCGTGACCTATTGGGTGCGTTCTCTAGTTCAGCTCAGAGGATGAGTAGGCCAGCACAAGAGGTGTTAATTTCCCTCTTCAATAAAAGTGAAGCTGTCAGAGGGATAACTCTTAAAAACGCATTACGGTTGAGTGAAATGGACGCTGCGTCAGTTCTTGATGGGCTGATTTCCCACGTTCGCCAAGAAGAAGATTATGGAACGACTGATTCTGCATTTCGACGCCTCTTTGACTGGGGAGAAGCTCGTCCTGAGCTTCTACTGCAGATAATTACTGTATTAGAAGGATTGCCTGAGGAAGCTCTTCCGCTGTTTACACCCGTAAGACTTATTAACATATGCAATGAAGCATCAGTTGAGCCAGCGGCTCGGAAGTTAATCGCTCGTTGGGCTGAAAGCAGTACGAATACTCATCTAAGAAAAGCAGCGGCTAGTTCTTTGAAAAGAAACAAGGAGGTCTCGTGATGGGTACTTCGACTTCAAACCCTGGTCCATTTGATAGACAGCCCCTTCTGCCTTCCTGGGCACTTCCACCAGATGTAGACAGTGATATGGCGCCGAATAATGACGACAACGACTTACTTGACAATGGAGGACAACAAGATTCCTTACCTCTCCAGATACCATCAGTGACATGGCAGGGGGCCAAAGCTTCGATGTCCCGGTTTGCTAGCAGTGGTGAAAGGAGTTCCTTATCTAGGGCGGCCAGAGATTATGTCGGAGCCAAAGGTGGTAGGCGAGCGGCAGCTCAGGCAGCCAGTACAGGTAAGTCGGTGGCCCTTAGAGTAGGTGGATTCCTTTCAACGGTAGCACGTGTTGGAGTAAGGGCAGCGCTTGATGAAATTGGCCTGGGCCATATGGTAGGAAGAGGCGCACAGGAGGTGCTGGCCGCCCTCATAGATGCACTAGCTCCCGCCGGTGCCACGCTCAGGGAAGCTGCTGCACGAAAGGCTGCCAATGACGTTTTAGAAAAACTATACGAAAACTATATTGCAGATACCGGAGATATAGCGGGTCTGGAACGTCTTGACAAACAGGGTGTCGCTGATGCTATTGAGGCAAGCATTGCTGGTTACATATACAATCTCTGGCTAGAGGAACTCGGTTTGAGCATTGAAGCAAAGGCAATATCACCTTCACAGGCGGTAGCTTTAGAGCGCGATGTCAGAGTATATGTAAAAGAGCTTGTACGGTTAGAAATTGGAGAACACGATCCAGTGGCAATAGACTGGAATAGCTCTGCTGGGCACGATATCATTGATACGGTTTTTCAGGAGGCATATGGCTTTTTGGAGGTGGAGCAATGAGTTGGGATGTGGTTGTTAGAACTGGTGATAATGATGACTATGCTCATGTAGGCAAGGGCGGTCCTTTATTGGACATATCGTTTGATAGACAGGAAGGCCCATTCCTGGCGCGAGAAAGTGTTCTTGGAAAAATTATGCATATCCTTGGTGCTATCCCAGAAGCCCCTGCCTGCGATCTATTGCGCGCCGCAATTGCTGTCTATTCTGCTGATCTATTGATTTCACGCAGGTATTCAACAGATGGGTGGACGAGGTATATTAATGTCTATCTTCCTGTTACAGCGTTAGCGGTTTGGCAGGATGCAGAGCCGGTACTCACAAAATTATTATCGTTTCTTAGCGGCGACCGCTGGCAACTCTTTTTTCGACAGGCTTCATCGGCTCAGAAGCGTCAGACAAGGCAAATTGAAAATCCACCAGAAGTAGTATCCTTATTTTCTGGGGGGCTTGATTCCCTGATTGGGACTATTGATCTTCTGTCCGGAGGAAAAAAGGTAGCCCTTGTATCGCACCATGGAGGGGGCAGCACTCCTGGGTTCCAGAATATGCTAGTTGAGTGTTTGAGGGCTGAATATGATGAGCAGATAGTACCTTTTCAGTTTTATGTTCTTCCGCCACAAGTTTCTATAACAGCTTCAGCACAAAACAACGAGGATACTACACGTACGAGGTCTTTTCTGTTTTTTGCACTGGGTATTGCAGTGGCAGATGCTCTCGGCATAGATACTCCACTATATGTGGCTGAAAATGGGCTTATATCACTTAACGTCCCGCTGACATCTGCGCGGCTTGGCAGCTGTAGCACCCGGACCACCCACCCACACTACATTGCTCTATATAGGGAGTTATTAGAAGTCTTGAATTTGGCTCACCCCATTAATTTTGACTACCGTTTCAAAACAAAAGGTGAGATGATTAGAGAATGTCGAAATCAGGACATGCTTAGAAAGGCCCTTCCTCTAAGCATGTCTTGTGCTCATCCAGATAATCGTCGCCATGAGCATCTGCCACCTGGTGGTCATTGTGGTTATTGCTTCCCTTGCATTATTCGAAAGGCAGCAGTATTTGAGAGTTCCATGCCTGATGCTGAATATGACCATGATATTTTTGGTCTTCCGCCACTATCAAGATCGGATAAAGGGAAAGATCTGCGTGCTATGGAAATGGCGCTGGAAAGGTTTAGCCAACGTGGAGAGAAAAAGGCTGTCTTTGATGTGCTTAGTTCCGGGCCCATCCCGCCCGATGAATTATCTCAGTATGTTGAGGTCTATTGTCGCGGGATGAAAGAACTGGCAAGCTTTCTAAGAAGGAATAAGCTATGAGTGAGCCGAACACGGGACGGCTGGTAGACTGCCATTTTCATCTGGACCTATTTAATGATCCAGTAAAGGTCGCAGATGAAATTGAGGCGGCAGGGATTGAGGTAATAGCTGTAACAAATACGCCTTCTGTTTTTAAGGCTACACAAACACTTGCTGCTAGCTGTAGAAATATCAATGCCTCCTTGGGCCTGCACCCGCAACTTGCTGCAACGCGAGGATCGGAGCTTCCTCTTATGGAAGATCTGATTAAGGAAACCCGTTTTATTGGGGAAGTGGGTCTAGATTATACGACAAATAACGAACGAGAAGCTAAGCTTCAGCGAAAGGTTTTTGAAAGGATTCTGCAGATCTGCGCGTCAGGCGGTAGCAAAATTCTTAATGTCCATTCACGAAGGGCAACCAATGATGTTATTACAATGATCGGTCCTAGCTATCCAGGAAAAATCATACTCCACTGGTTTAGTGGATCACTAAGAGACCTGACTAAAGCAATGGATTATGGAATGTACTTATCAGCCAATATCTCCATGATAAAATCAGTTAAGGGGCAGAGCTTAATTAAGCATATGAACCCCGATCTTGTGGTTACCGAGACGGATGGTCCTTTTGTTCGTGTTGGACACGCTCCAGCTATGCCGACGGAGGTTATCAAGATTATTAATTTTCTTTCAAATACTTGGAGATGCGACCTGCAAGAGGTACAGAATCGCGTCTTCGAGAATTATTCTAGAATCTGTAAATGCAACACATACTCTCCATCATCACCCTGGTCCAGATCATAGCCGTTGCCCAGAAAATGCTGGCGCACGCTGAGGAAGGCCCGTGGGCGTACCTCGGCTGGCGCTTGGTTGACGCTGTTTTGTTGCTAAGTTCTGCCGAAACTCAAAAGCCATAGGGTGGGAAAACGGGCATCTGGCGGTTTGCCAAATGCCCGTTTTCGTGGTCTGCTATACTAGCTGCAAGCCTAGTGTCAGGGAGGCACTGTTATGCCCTTGTTTGTATCCCTGTCAGGAGTAACTTAAAGTGCGCTAGAGCCTCCTGCTTGAGGTCAAAGTCTGGGTAGCGGATGCACCACTCATAGCTTAGCCCTCGTATGGCCATGACAAAGTGTCTGGTCAGGACTACGCGGGGTAGGTCAGTTCTAAATTCTCCCCGCTCTATGCCTTTGCTGAGCACATCATCGAACATTCTATAGAGATCACGGTTGTAGGTCATGACCTCATTCATATCGATGGTTCTTGTCAGCTGTACGCCGTAGACAATTTTCATCAGCGTTCTTGATGCTATTCATACTGCTGCCGGATGCGGCAACGGCAAATCTCAGCCAGCTCGCAAGTGGGCCTGAGCCTGCGCTGAACTCCCTTGTTGAGCAACTTAATACAACAGGCTTTGGCGTATGGTCGGCTATGGGTGGAGCAACGGCTATTGCTCCGCCGGGCATAGACCACAGGACGCGAGTGTCGTGTGAAGTGATAACCCCCAGCTGTGCCAATTATGTAGATGCGCAGGATGCATTGCTTAGATTCTGCTTGAGCAACCCGCATGAGCTGGTAGCCTGCTTCGACTATACTCTTTATTCCGGCAGCGCAACCGACGAACACTTTGCCAGCACATCTGAAACGCTCACCTTTGCCCCGGGCGAAACGGAAAAAGAAGTGGCAATTGATATAAGGGGGCTTATCAACAACCCTACTAGTGAACACCCGACTGCCTCCGACCCCGAGGAGTTTTGGAATGGGGAGCGCGGATCTGCTATGTATTTTGCAGCAATATCCAAAACGCCTTGTTTGCAGGCGATAGGCAGAGCCTGGCTGTGCCTGTACCGGTTGAAAACAACAGTGGCTTCGATTTTGAAACGGCATACCAAAATGCTAGTGCTACATATTTAGTCAATCTCGAGGAGCAGCTAATCGATTTAGGCACTGAGACCCCCGGTAAGTACTTAATGGAACTTGGCGGCCCAATCATACTAACGGCAGACGTTACTGCTGGCGAAGATGCGCAGCAATTCAGCTTCATGCCGGGCCTGAGCGATGTCAAAGCAATGGCGAGAGGTGAATTCATCAGGAAGAGCCGGGAGACCTATGAGGCGGCCCTGCAGGGCAAGTCAGGCTCACATAAAACCTATGGTGGCGGTGCCTATATGGATTGCCTGATTTTCTATGACCTGGCGGCCAAGGAATGGAAGCCCATTGTCTTGAACTCTGATGTATTAAGAGGGTGTCGGGTGCTAAAGCAGATGGGCTGTTTTTGGGGAAAGGTGAGCTGTGCAATAGGGTTGAGCTGTTCGTAGCCCATTCAAATCCCTCCCTCTCTTTATAACGCCATAGTTGACGTAGGGGGTCGCTCGCTGACTTCCCCGATTAGTATTACGGACGCAGGCAATGCCACAGTCAATCTGGGCACGTCGGCGGCGGAGGTTCTCGGAGGGTCTGAAAACGCCGTTATCACCATACCAACCATCCCTAATGTCAGCTCCTATACGTTGGCAATGTCGGCCACCGCGTTGTCAGATCCTCAGGGCAAGGGCTCGTTAACCCTCGTTACCGATGTGGGCAGTATGCTCATTCGGCCAGGTATGCTATCAGGGATGTCTGGCTTAGATGGCAAGACGGCAGGCTATTTTTCTCCGTAAACTCGATCCAGCCAATCCAAAATGGTATCTACTGCCAGCATGTGATTTCCGATCTGGCAATGCTGGCCGCCGCCCTCTGCCTCCGTAAACAGCCGACAGGTGAGGCTGTGGGTATGCTTCAGATTCGCCTTGAGCCGGTTATACTGGTCCAAAGGGATATAGTGGTCCTTCTCTCCAGCCAGCAGCAGAACGTCCTGGGTAATCCGGTCCTCAATGCCGGATAGCGTATGTTGCGAAAGATTCTCGTAAAACTCGAAAACCGTCTTGGCTCCCGTGATGGCCAGCCCTTGGGAAAGCGCCCAGTCCGCCAGAATACTCTTTTTGCGGATGCGGGCGGTCAGCCAATTGATGAGCCCGTGATTACGATGCCGGAACACAGACCGGATCAATCGGCAAAGCGGTCCCGGAAACACGCTTGTCATAACCTCAAGGCCGTTATCCATGACGTCGTAAGCGGCCGCAGCTACAATCCGCTTGTCAAACGCGGCGCTGCGCAGCGCAAAATAGCCGCCCCAGGAGATGCCGACCATGGCGCACCGATTTAGCCCGAAGTAGTCAATCACGGCGGAAGTCGGCTTTTCAAAATCGTGTCGGAAATATGTCTTCCCCAGCAGGCAGTAGCCCTGACCCGGCCCCTCAAACAGAATAACAGAATACCCTCTGGCGGCCAGGTCGCGGACCTGTA
>ENA-UOOR01003345-UOOR01003345.1-fermentation-metagenome-genome-assembly--contig:-NODE-3345-length-14347-cov-4.810313_pt1 | contig 14347 bp, 16 predicted proteins | sample MGYA00245780_ERZ724029 | MGnify/ENA primary metagenome ERZ724029 (study PRJEB28704, sample SAMN03018315) | fermentation metagenome | biome: anthropogenic terrestrial biome; feature: soil; material... | reverse complement strand
CTTATTTTCATCATTTCATGTGCGCGGGTGGTAGCCAGCGTGAGCGACTACTTAGTAATGGTCTTTAGTTTTATCTATTCTATTATAGTGGTATAATTAGAAAAAAGGTGTTACCAAGGTAACACCTTCACCGCCTTTGAGGAGGATTAAGGCATGAAGAACGATCAGGAGCTCATGGAGCAAAGTATTCTGCTCAACTCTTTAGCTAGCGCGGAAATGAATACGTATCTTGTCGATGGCAGCTTCAAAATCTCCACCTACGGTAAAAATAAAATCGTCCATCTTATGGGTGAAGAATGTGTCAAGTTGGAGATCATCCTCGCGGGTCAGGTGGTCGTCGAACGGATTGATCAATCCGGAAACCTGATGACGGTAGCGGAATTGTTCAGTGATGATCTGCTGGGTGGGAACTTACTATTTTCGAAAAATCCCTATTACCCGATGACCATTACCGCTAAACAACCAGCGGTGATTTTAGAGATCAAGAAAGAACGCCTTTTTCAACTCTTCACGGCAAACCACGTTTTTCTAAAAACCTATCTCGAATTTGTCTCGGATCAAGCAACTCTGCTCGGGGATCGCATTAAGCACTATGTGAACAGGACAATTCGAGAAAGTATTGTCAGTTTTCTTGAATACGAAAGCAAAGCACAAAACTCCAACCAAATCGTCCTCAAGATGACCAAAAAAGCGCTGGCCGAAAAGATCGGAGTCCAGCGCACCTCATTATCCCGGGAACTGGCCAAAATGAAAAAGGATGGCCTAATTCTCTATGATAGAAAAACGATTACCCTTTTAAAAAAGCGCAAATAGTTGTTCTAAGGGAACCTCCAAACCGGGGAAAGCCATGGATTGGGCTTTTTCAACCCCTTTATACACCCGATATTCCTGAATATCCTCGTCATCAAAGCAGTACACATAGATCTCTTTTCTTAACGGGCTAACAATCCAATACTCTTTGACGCCACCGAAAAAATAGACATTCAGCTTCCTAAGCATGTCGTTCTGTCGCGTTGTCTCGGAAAGAACTTCCACAACCATGGTGGGAATCCCCATGTACCGACCCTGTTCATTAATCTTGTCCGTATCGCAAATCACCATCAAATCCGGTTGGACAACATTTTTCTCCTCATCCTTCGTCAGAGTCACATCAAAGGGCGCCGTTAGCGGTCGGCATTCCTTTCCTTTGAACCAATTGTACATTACGTTCGCCATCTCCAGTACGATCCTCTGATGGCGATACGAAGGAGAGGCAAGTAAGAACACTTCACCATCAATGTACTCATACCGGTTTTCACTTTCCGCCGTGAGTTTTAGAAAATCCTCATAAGGCATCTTTTCGCTCCGCCAACCATAGGTTTCAGCTTTTTCAGCCACCAGCGCGGAGTCCTTTTCACGTTCGGAATACCTCTTAAGCACCGCCGCTTTTTTTCCATTCCTAGTGACGATTACGTCTTCGAACTGCGCCAGTTTTAAATAAGCACCAAAATTGTTCTGTACCTCCGTGGATGATACTTCCACTAATCATCCCCCCAAGTTAGCTAATCTGTCCCTTTAGCTAACTTAATTATACAACAATTAATTAGGGCGTCAATAACGTACTTAAGCGACAAGTCGTTCGAGCGCGGATCGCCAAGGGAACAACCGACCGCTAAAGATTAAGCCTCACCAAAAAACTGTTCCGCCAGCATCTCCCAGTCCTGCAAAAACTGGGGCCTAAGGTTGGGTCTCCTCCGCACACCCCGCAGATTTTTCACCCGCGCCTCTTCATCATTAAACATCGTTAGTAAACGGCCGACGAATATTACTTTAAATAACCCCAAGAAACCTGTGTCCAAAATGAACTATTATGAGTCCCCAGTCGTCATACTAGTGAGGTGATGAAAATGGGAAAAGAACTAATTCGCCTGGACAAAATCGATAAAGCCTTCTCCGGAACAAAGGTCATTGACAAGCTCTCCTTTTCCGTACAGAAAGGCGAAATCCTGGGCTTCCTAGGACCGAACGGTTCCGGGAAAACCACCACCATCCGCCTGCTCAATGGGGTGATTTCTCCGGATGCCGGCCACATATGGGTGGCTGGTTTCGATCCGGTCACTTCTGGTAATGAAGTCCGTAAACGGTGTGGAGTCTTAACCGAATCAGCCGGTCTTTATGAAAATATGACCGCCCTTGATAATCTCCTCTTCTTTGCGGAACTTTACGGAGTCAGGGCACCGCTCCCCCGGGCGAAAACCCTCCTAGCCGACTTCGGTCTGGCTGATGCCGCCCAGAAAAAAGTAGGAACCTTCAGTACTGGAATGAAGAAACGTTTAGGCATCGCCAAAGCCCTGCTGCATAACCCGGAGATCCTTTTCTTAGATGAACCCACCAACGGGCTTGATCCAGAAGGCGCCCGCGACCTGATTAACTATATAAAAGATTTAAACCGGAAGTATCAAGTTACGATCCTGCTTGCCACCCATCTCCTCAAACAGGTGCAGGATTTATGCCATCGCTTTATCTTCATCCACCAGGGTAAACTCCTAGAGTCTGGTACCCTTTCTGCATTAGAAGCCAAATATTTAAAGGAAATTAGTCTGAACATCGAGACCGAACTAGAAGCTACCGGGGATGAATTTGCCGGTTATCCCATCGAAAGGAAGAGGCCTGGAGCGCTCCAGTTCCAACTGGGAAAAAAAGCCGATATCCCGCTGCTCTTAAAAGAAATCCTCCTTGTTGCTCCAGTCTACACGGTAGAAATCCTCGGTCGGGATCTGGAATCTTTATACTTTACGATTAGGGGGGAGAAAGATGAAATCTAGAGCCATGAAGGCCATTATTAAAAAGGATATTCGGGCGATCAGTAGTAGTGTTCAACTCTGGTTACCAATGTTGTTAATCCCAGTCATCTTCAGCATGGTCTTACCAGGGGTTATAATTATTCCCGCCCGTTTTACCGATTTATCGACCATGGGTAATATGGATCCCATTATCGATCTATTTGCGCAATTACCCCCAGGTCAATTAAGAGAGTCTATTCTTTCCCTTGACACGACCAACAAACAACTCATTTATTTTGCTGTTAATTATCTGTTTGCCCCCTTTTTCTTGATCATCCCGCTGATGACGGCCAGCGTAATTGGGGCGAATAGTTTTGCCGGCGAAAAGGAACGAAAAACAATGGAGAGCCTCTTATTCGCGCCGGTAGAGCTCTCTACCCTGTTTTGGGCAAAAATTCTTTCCGCTTTTTTACCTGCTTGCGGCGTAACCTTTTTATGTTCTCTTTTATATGGCCTCATGGTGAACCTTGCCGCCTACCCGCTCTTCGGGGCTTTGATCTTTCCCCAGTCGAACTGGGTAATCCTGATCTTATGGGTCACGCCAGCGCTCAGCCTGGGTACGGTCTTTCTGAACGTCTTAATCTCGTCTAAGGTCAAGGGGTTCCAAGAAGCCTATCAATTAGGAGGTGTGGCCATCCTGCCAATCCTCGCTTTGTTGATCGGACAATTCGCTGGTCTGCTCCTGGTTAATGCGGCTTTTCTTTTTTGGGTCGGGGTTGGTCTCTGCCTCATCGACCTGGTTTTAATTAAAAGCGTTGAAAAACGCTTGAACCGAAACAAACTCTTCACTAGTCAGGTATAATTGGAGTACAAGCGTCGAAAAGGTAGAGGTGATTCGTCATCAAGCAAAAATCAACCAAAAAAGAACCACCCAGCAAGGAAAAACAGACTCTAGCCCTCTTGCTCCAAGAAAACTACCGAAAAGTCCTGGGTTATTTCCTGAAACTTACCCAAAACACCGAACTAGCCAAGGATCTAACACAGGAGACAATGGTTAAAGCCATCAAAAACTATCATCAATACCGGGGAGACGCCGCCTTTTCTTCCTGGTTAATCACCATTGGGAGCAACCTCTACCGCGATCAATTACGACGTAAGCACCGGCTAGAAAAAAACTATGACGCCATTTTGGAAAGTAAATCCCCAGATGGGCTCCTGGATATCCCAGGGGAGGTGACCTTCGATCTCAAACCGGCGCTGCTCCGCTTGACCCTGGAAAAACGAATTCCGCTGGTGCTTAAATATTACTATGATTTCACCTACCAGGAGATTGCTACTACTTTAAAAATACCAATCGGAACGGTTCGTTCTCGTCTTTTCTCCGCTCTCCGAGAGCTTCGGGCGATGTTAGCGGAGAATCCGAATTTTGATTTTTGATAAGGAGTGACCACCATGGGTAGATCCGGGAAACAGAAAGGAAAACAAGGCGAAAAGATCTTCGGAGATGAAGAGCTTGAGATGGCCTTCTCCAGCTTACAAGAACCGCTCGACAAATTTAACCAAGACCTGGAAAGAGAGTTAGCAAAAGTCGAAACGCCTCCCCTCTCCTTTTTTACCGCTTTGGTAGAAAAGAATAAGGCTGCCGCAAAAATAATAATGGTGTTCGAAACCCTAACCTTTATTATTGTTGCTTTAGCCTTTTTAACTTTGGTCGGTTATATCTTGCGCGCCGGTTACCTTCTGCCCGTCGCGCTCATCTATCAAACCGCCACTTTATTACTGCCAACCGTAATTTTATTTACGCCCCTGTACCGGGAAAAGGAGGTAAGTGAAGAATGAAGTCGATGGAATGGTGGGTATACCTACTGCTTGCGATCTTGCTCTTTAGTCAAGCCCTCTGGATCTTTGTCGATGCCCGAAAACGTGGGGAAAACGCCTGGCTCTGGGGGCTCTTAGGTTTGTTAAACGTGCCTTCTTCGCTCATCATTTATCTGCTGGTGACGAGAAGAAAAAGATCATAGCGGCGTTCACCTCATGCTCTACCACCCGGCGATCTTGAAGAGACGGGCGATGGCTTCGCTAGTTTCCACCAGATCTTTATGGGCGCGGAGCCGGGCTTCGGAAAAGGGAACGGCGACCCGGTTGGTACTAAAAATAGCGGAAATGCCCCGTTGGTAAATGGCTTCAAGCCCATCGCCGACGTCCCCGACGATGGCAATCACCGGCACTCCACTGTTCTTAGCCCGGTCAGCAATGCCAATCGGAACTTTTCCCCGTAGACTCTGTCCGTCGATCTTTCCTTCACCAGTAATGATCAAATCAGCATCGGCAATGATCGCACTAAAGCTAACCGCATCTAAAATAATTTCAATGCCCGGCTTTAGCTGAGCCGGCGTAAAAGCGACCAGCCCTGCTCCCAAACCCCCCGCCGCTCCAGCGCCGGCAATCTCCTGAACAGAGAGGCCTAAATCTTTTTGCAGTACAGCCGCGTAGTTTTGGAGGTTTTGGTCTAAATCCTCAACCATCGCTTGATCAGCGCCCTTTTGCGGCGCAAAAACATAGGCGGCGCCATGCTCTCCATATAACGGATTATCAACATCACAAGCTACTAAGACTTGACATCGATCGATCCGGGGGTCTTTTTCCGATACGTCAATCCGCCTCAACTGGCCTAGACCTTCTCCGTTCAGAGCGATTGGGTTCCCTTCTTGGTCCAGAAATTTGACGCCTAAGGCCGCAGCCATGCCGATTCCTCCGTCGTTGGTTGCACTACCACCGATCCCAATGATCAGCTTGTTGCAGCCCCGCTGTAGCGCATCTAACATTAATTCTCCCGTCCCATACGTAGAGGTTAAACGGGGGTTTTTTTCTTCTTCGACCAAGGGTAACCCGGAGGCCGCTGCCATCTCAATGACCGCCGTTTTTTGGTCAGGGAGGATCCCATAGAAGGACTCAACATCTCTAAATAAGGGGTCTTTTACGGTTACTTTGATCTTTTCTCCACCAAGCGCGGTCAGGAAGGTGTCAACTGTGCCTTCTCCACCATCAGCAATCGGTACTTTCACTGTTTCGATCTCAGGTAGAATCGCTTTGAAACCCGTCTCAATACGTGAACAAACTTCTATTGAGCTCATGGTCCCTTTAAATGAATCGACTGCAATCACAACTTTTTTCATTGAGGTCTCCCCTTTCAAAACTAATTAATACTACGATCAACGGTTTCTTTTATTATATAAGAAGTACAGCTATAAAGCACGGCCTTTCCGATTTCCATAGTCCCGGCCAACGGTTCGGCCAAGCTGAACGAGGAGGGACTTGATGCGCTCCAGATCACCCTCCAAACTTATCGACCCTTCTCCCTTACCTGGGTAGATGGCATACCGCTTTCTGTATTGATTCCCGCCTATATTAGGCATGATCACATTTGCGCCGCAGCTTAATCCTTTTTCATACCCGGCGCTGTCTTTGATCCCCAGCGCTGTAGTGGCGGGCATATTGACCTCCGGCAGCAACAACCTGGCCAGCGCCATCATCTTTAAAACCGTATCCACCTGCCCACCAGTTTCATTTTCCAGGGGAGTACCGGGACAGGGAATAAAAGGACCCATCCCAATCATATCAGCATCAAGCTTTTTAAAAAATATAAGGTCAGCGGTGAGCATTTCCCGAGTCTGACCCGGCAGGCCAATCAAGCAACCCGTACCCGTCTCATAACCCAGCGCTTTTAGATCTTCTAGACACCGCACCCTGTTTTGATAGCTCATCCCCGGATGCAGCTTGGTATATAGTTGTTGATTGGTAGTTTCAATGCGGAGAAGATACCGGTCAGCGCCAGCCCGCTTCAAAGCCGCATATTCTCTTTCTGTTCTTTCGCCGATGCTGAGGGTAACCGCCACATCCATGCTTTTAATCCCATGAACGATCCGACAGAGCTCGTCAAGGCTAAAGAAATGATCTTCACCACTCTGGAGGACGATGGTTTTCAAGCCACGGTCTACCCCTTGCTTGGCATAGGCAATGATCTCCTGGGGCGCCATCCTAAATCTACTTATTTTTGTATTGGCGGCTCGAAGTCCACAGTAGAGACAATTTCGCCCACAATAACTACTGAACTCAATCAACCCTCTTAAATGTACAGCTCTACCCAGATATTTCTCTCTTCCGCGGTCCGCAGCCACATAAAGCGGAAGCGGCTCTTCACTGCCCAAGAGTGTACTCAAACCGCTATGGTCCAGTTGATGTTCATCTTCAAGGAGCCCGATCAAGCTTTCCGTTTCAGGTGTAAGCTTCATTGTTAGACCCTAATATCCCTTTCGCCTTCTTCCAGTCTTGCTAAGGCTTCTTGCACAAATTGTTTTATTTTCGGGTCGGCCAAGCCCTGCACAGAGCTTACGATTGTTTTTTCTCCCACTGCTTTCGTTTCCGTCGAAGCATAATCCAGTAGATATTCCTTTAGAGTAAGAAGGGCGTTGGGCATACAAAAGTTATGGACAAAACTGGATTTGGCCACCTCCATAAAGTGTTCACCCGTGCGGCCGGCCCGATAGCAAGCCGTACAGAAGGATGGGATATTGCCCAGTTCACATGTTTCACGGATCACATCATCCAGGGTACGGACATCGCCCAATTGAAATTGCTCTTTATCCGGTAGCATATTGCCACTGGATTCTCGGTATCCGCCTACCCCGATCCGGCTTCCGGCATCAATCTGCGAAACCCCCAGCGGGACCACCGCTCTCCTTACTTCCGGCTTTTCCCGGGCAGTTAGGATTAAACCGGCATAAGGCACCGCCAGCCGTAGGATGGCCACGATCTTCTTAAAATCCTCATCACTTACCACATATTTGGGTTTGGAGGCAAAAGGAGTCCCAATGGCCGGTTCGATCCGGGGAAAGGAGATGGTATGGGGGCCGACCCCATTATATTTTTCCTCCAGATGAATGGCATGGTATAACAGGCCCATTAATTCGAATCTCCAGTCATAAAGACCAAAGAGCGCACCAATGGCCACATCATCAAGGCCCACATCCAAGGCCCGGTCCTGCGCATAAAGGCGCCACCGGTAATGACCTTTAATCGTTCCTGCCGGATGCATCTCTCGATAAGTTTCATGATGGTATGTTTCCTGAAACACCTGGAAGGTGCCAATGCCAACTTCCTTCAGTTGCTGAAGCTCGGCCCGGGACAAGGGCGCGCAGTTAATATTCGCTCTTCTGATTTCACCCTTCCCCCGCTTGGTGTTATAAACCTGGCGCACGCTGGCACAGATAAAATCCACACTGGTCTCCGGGGACTCCCCATAAACCAAAACGGTCCGTTTTTGCCCCTCATCGATCATGATCTGAACTTCCTCGGTGATTTCATCCAGCGTCAGGGTACGGCGTTCAATCTGATGGTTTTCATGGCGAAAACCGCAATACTTACAGTTGTTTGCACACTTATTGCTGATGTATAAGGGCGCAAAGAAGACAATCCGGTCGCCATAAATCTCCCTCTTCAACCGGTTGGCTAAGGCATACATTTCATTTATTGTTTCCGGATCTTGGTTTTGAATGAGGATCGCCATCTCCTCCGGTTCTAGTCTGACCTTTTTTTCCGCTTTGTCCAGCACGCTTCGGACCTCAGCCCTTGATGGGTTTTCCTTCTTCTTCAGCTGCGCCCAGATCAACTCGTCATCGATAAAATCCCTTTCCATGTCATCATACTCTGCAAAATCCTTCTGGTATTTCTGTAAAAAGCCCATTATCTTTCCTCCTTGGTTCTTTTTAGTTCCTTAGCGAAAGGTTGGAGCGCCCGATCCAAGATGCCATGGACATAGGCTAGGATAATTCCGTAGTTAACCATCGGAACCCCATTTTCCACCGCAAAAATTTGGCGGTATTCCATCTCTCTTTGGTTCAGCATACAAGCCCCACAATGAATGACCATTTTATACTGGGACAGGTCTTCAGCGAAATAACCACCGGCGACATGGTGGAAATCAAGGCGTTTCCCCGTCTTTTCACGGAGCAGTTGCGGGATCTTTACGGTACCAATGTCATCATCCTTCCGGTGGTGCGTACACCCTTCTGCCACCAGCAGACGGTCACCGTCATTTAAGTTCTGAACCGCTTCCACTGCTTGGTAAAACAAAGCCAGGTCGCCTTTTTGGCGGGCATAAATAATCGAAAAAGAGGTGAGCGGGACTTGGGCAGGCACCACCGTATTTACTTGGTCAAAGACTTGAGAATCGGTGATCACGAGTGCAGGCAAGAAAGACAGTTGCTTTAAAGCAAGGGCAAGGTCAGTCTCTTTCACGACCAAAGCCAGGGCGTCATGATCCAGGATATCCCGCAGCACCTGCTGCTGCGGGAGGATCAACCTTCCTTTGGGCGCACCTGAATCAAGGGGAGTCACCAAAACCACCAAATTGCCCGGTTCGACAATCCCGTCGACCAGGTGCATCCTTTGATCCTCAGCCTTTTTTACCCTCAACAGCTCGGCAAAGAGGGCTTCAATTCCTGCCCCGGTTACCGCCGAAGTTTTGATGAAAGGCACCTTCGCTGCTTCAAAATCATCAGGTAACCCCCTTGGTTCAGGGGTTTCATCCCATTTATTCATCACCACGAGCAGCGGGATCTTCCTCGTTTGCAACTCTTGGCAAAGCTTGCTTTCCGGCGCTCCCCAGTGCTGCTGACCCGTAATGACCAGAATCCCTAGATCGGTTTTTCTCAATACCTCTTTGGTTTTCTCAATCCTTAGTTCACCAAGGCTCCCCTCATCATCTATCCCCGGGGTATCGATAAACACGACCGGCCCCAAAGCTTGAAATTCCATGCTTTTATAGACCGGATCCGTCGTCGTACCAGGAAGCGCAGAAACAATCGCCACCTGCTGCCCAGTTAAGGCATTAATCAGACTTGACTTGCCCACATTTCTGCGGCCAAAGAAGGAAATATGGAGCCGGTCCCCTCTGGGAGTATCATTCATCGCTTTAACCTCCTTCCTAAAAACAAAAAGCCTTTTACCAAGAAAAAGAAAATTCTTGATAAAAGGCTTCAGTACCATTTATACCCAAATCTTCTTTTGCCTTGGACCTTTCCTCAGCATTAGAAATTTGAAATGAGGGGCTGCTTTCTCCCTTGAGTTCTAGCCTCTTGGGGTCAAGCGTGTAAATCTACCATAATCTTACTCTGGTTTAATTATATTGTCAATCCCGAGCCAGCTTCATTTTTCAAGCTTAGCATCGCTTTTATTCCCTGGATGGTTAAGATTCTACTCTTTTCTCCATTACCCACCCTGTGACCAAGAACAAGAGCGCAAACTCAATAAGCATCACCAGAAAGGTGGCGGTTGTAAATGAGAAAATATCGACACTCTCCAGGTTTATAAAGTTAATACTTGGGGCAAAGGATAACCACCGAACTAGAATTTCACTGCTCTTTGAGGTGAGATAAATCAGCCCAATCGTAGCTGCAATGCTGACCAGTCCACTAAAGCGATTAACCGTTCTACCTAGTAAATACGCCAGCTGAAAGATGATACTACCCAATAATACTCCCAAGGCAATGCTGGCACCAAAGACCGCCACGAACTTGATCCTCTCCACCAAATTCGGCAACTCCGCGAGTTTCACCCATTCCGCGCCCCATAACGGTGCGGCGGCGTAAAACAAAGCGGAAATGGTCAGCGTGGCTAGGACCAATACGACCCACTCGGTGAAAACTGCCAGCAGTTTTGTGCCAATGATGCTCCAACCGCTAACCGGTAATGAGCGGAGAAAAGGAGCAGTCCCTTCTTTCCATTCCTCCCTTACGATGGCAAAAGCCCGAAACATACCCCAAAAAACAAGAAAGGCCAGGGGCAGAAAGGTGAACCCAAAGGCCTGCCAATAACCCCAGGTGGAAATTCGGGTGAGCAGAAAAACACCCAGTCCCAGAATAAGCCCTAGAATAGTTAGAAATATATTCCGCGCTCCACCCAATTCTTTTCGATACAAGGCAAAAAACATCTTACTCATTCCAATACCTCCCCAAAAAGTTCCTCCATCGAATGGCCGGTTTCCGCCCGGAGGGTTTCCGCATCTCCTTCTAATACATTACGGCCTTCACGCAGAAAAACTACGTGATCAAAAATAGGTTCGGCTTCCTTGACTTCATGGGTGGAAATAATCACCGTCTGTCCTTCCTGACGTAACTCGCCCACCAATGCGTGGAGGATTTTCGCACGGGACGGCGGATCTATTCCAGCCAGTGGTTCATCCAGCAGCATTAAGTCCGCTTGGCGGGAGAGTCCCACAACCAATTTTAGCCGGGCTTGCTGCCCCTTGGACAAAGCCCCAATTTTGGCTGCACCCTTCAGCTTCATAAATTCTTTTAGTTCTGCCGCCTTTTCAAGACACAAGTCCGGATGAAAGGATTTGACGAAATTGAGTAAGCCATCGACAGTCATCCAATCATAATAAGTGTTTACCTCGGATAAAAAAGCCACCCTTTTTTTGGTTTCAACCCCGGGTGCCATCCCAAACACCTCTACCCTACCACTGGTAGGACGTCTTAACCCCGCAATAATCTTCAACATCGTGGTTTTTCCGCTCCCGTTATGACCAAGTAGCCCAACCACCTTGCCGGGGTCAATAGCCAAATTCACCCCATCCAACGCTTTCGTTAACGGAAACCTTTTAACGACATTATCCAGTATGACAGCTGGAATAGTCATCTTTTACCTTCCTCCTTCAGTTCAGCCGCCAAACGCTGAACATCTTCATTAGTAAACCCGAGTTCACGAATTTTTACCAAAAACTCTGCCCATACTTCCCGCGCCGTTTCTTCCCGACAGTCTTTAATTACTTTCGTATCAATGGTCACAAACGTACCCTCCCCGCGCCGTGTTTCTACCAAACCGGTTCTTTCCAGTTCCTGAAAAGCCCGCGCCACTGTATTTGGATTGACCCGGACCCCTTCCGCTACTTCACGGATGGAAGGCAATTTCCCCCCGGGAGGCCAATGACCGCGGGCGATCTGTCTAATCAAGGCATCCATAATCTGTCTGTAGATCGGTTGCCTTTCGTCAATTTCAAACTGCACCGTCCCACCTCCGTAATGTATTATTTATCTAGTACACTAAGATTATAGGAGATCCCTGTTTCTTTGTCAAGCGGTTTTTTCGAGCGTGTTTTTTACAAGCGGCCTATGACTTCGTATCTGTCAATGAACCCAAAATAATAAGCCATCCTTTCGGATGGCTTATCTCAAGTAACTTATTTTTTTCGAATCGGATGTCGTATAACTGTCCGATATTTTTCCGGATCGACCTTGCTAATATCGGATAAATAGATTTCATGATGAAATCGATCATTGGAAAAGTCGTTTTCATAGCCTTGTTCGAGCAAGTATTCATCCATTTTAGCAACCGTTGTCGGTTCATCATCAAAAGGACCAATATGCATCATCTGGACGCATAACCCTTCCGTAATAGTTAAATACTCAGCTGATGAAGGGTCAATGCTCTTTTTGTGCGCCGCTTCTCCCTTTGCCCACTCAAAATCTTTTTTGGCCACAAAATCCGGAAGTCGGATCACCGAAATCCAATTGAAAGTATCTTTATTACGATAATCTACCCCTTTTACCCCTTCCTGCCACCAAAAGCCTTCCAAAGGCGGTACCACATATTCAAAGAAACCGTCAATCTTATATTCGCCTTTGTAACTCATTTTAATCGTATAGGCAATGGTGTAAAGAAGACTAATGGCCTGTTTATAGGCACCGCCTTCTACATTGGGATTCCCTATGCCCCGTACCGCTATAAAATTCATCTCCGGAAGATCAATGATTTCCGGTTTGTTTTTAGGCAGATAAAACTCTTTATACTCTTTTTTGAAATCAAATGCCATGATCAATACCCCTCAGCGGAAAGACAATCTTGGTCAGAAGTTCGCTCTCGGGTACTTCTTGCGGTGAGTTATAGTAAAACTCATAGGCTACTCCGGTCGGCGTTTCTCCTTTTGCCGCAATCCATTTGTTCATGGCTTCATATACGGCCGTGCACTCCTGATAGGGTCCTTTGTAGAGACTTGAAACTCTTTTCCCAGCGGGGATGACGCTAGCTTCAATCTCACCCTGGCCCGGAATGGGCTCCGCCACCAGAAAACCCGCCTCGATATCCAGATTTTCCATATCCATGTTGTAGTAGGCCACAAAAGACGGCCCGGAAGGCTGTAGTCCCTTTTGTTGTAGATAGTCAATGATCGCCGGATAGACCTTACCTAGCACTTGTGGAAGATTACCGACGGCGGTAACAGTGCGTATCGAAAGCACCGGTTGTTCCACCTCTTCAGTTAATTCGATCTTGTAATCCATAATCTTACCCCTTTCCCTTTTCATCCATGATCTTCCGTGACCTTGCCACGGTTTCAAGTCCATCATATCATCTAAAGATGACAACACTATGTCATGTTTAAGGGGTATATTTCTGGTAAATCTCCCGGGCGATCTCCGCGATGATGGCACGAATATGTGGGGGGTTAATGACTTCGATCCCACTACCAAAACTGAGGATAAACCCATAAAGCCAATTGTTTTCAGGAAGCGTTACGCTCACCAGGATCCGCCCATCTTCCTCTTCAATAGGTTCTTTCCCGAACCAATCGGCGACAATCGTCTTCATTTCTTTCGCAAACACCAATTCCAGAGCAACCGGCTCTCCCGCTGTTGGCCAATCTTGATTAAAAAAAGTTTGTTCTTCGGAAATGGTTCGTGGGTCGAAAGACCAGTCCAACACGGAAAGTTTACTAATCCTGGTGAGTTTAAACAGACGAAAATCCTGACGTAACTGGCAGAAGGCATATAGATACCAGTTTTGTCCCTTCAATAATAGAAAATAGGGTTCTACTCTTCTTTCCGTCTCATTACCCGCGGGATCTAGATAACCGAACCTAACTTCTTTCCGATCTTCGATCGCTTTCTTAATGACCGCTAACTTCTCATTGATCTGTTCAATGCTATACCAAGGAGAAGGGTCGAAGACTAATTGCTTGGTCTTTGCTTCCACCTGTTTTAGTTGGGAGAGGTTTAAGATGTTTTTAAGTTTTTCCAGTAACACCTCATGTTGACTCTCGGGGATTAGCCTAGCCATCCCTTGTAAAGAAGTGATCACGGAGACCATCTCATCGGAGGTCAGAATACTCCGGTCCAGGCGGTAACCTTCGGCGATCCCTATTCCACCGTTCACGCCCTGATAAGTAACAACCGGGATCCCCGCCAGGTTAATCGCCTCAATATCCCGGAGGATCGTACGGGTGGAAACTTCGAACTTCTCCGCTAATTCCTTGGCTTGTACCCGGTCTTTTCGTAATAATAAGATTAGAATTGAGAGCAACCGATCTAGCTTCATAGAATCACCACTTCTCCCATGGGCTTTTTGCGTTGTTGTTTGATCTAACTATTCCGGTACAATATATTGATAGCCCACTGGGAATTGTCTAATCTCTTTATTTATTATTCAATCGAATATATGCTGGCTTTATATTAGAGTTATTCAAGATATATTCTGATTGAATGAGTGTTTATGGAATTAGACAATTCCCTTGAACTCAAGTCAAACACTAT
>ENA-UOOR01003339-UOOR01003339.1-fermentation-metagenome-genome-assembly--contig:-NODE-3339-length-14366-cov-149.364056_pt1 | contig 14366 bp, 14 predicted proteins | sample MGYA00245780_ERZ724029 | MGnify/ENA primary metagenome ERZ724029 (study PRJEB28704, sample SAMN03018315) | fermentation metagenome | biome: anthropogenic terrestrial biome; feature: soil... | reverse complement strand
CTCGCTGTGTACTGTCTTTTTCATTGTTGTTCCTATGCCTAACAAAGTTAATATTATTGTCTAACTTGGAACTGTCCTATAAAAAGGGAAGGTTACACAAATATACGGAAACTTGAAAAATTAACCAAGGAAATATCTACTATCTTACTGTATTATAAATGATTGAATGCTTTTTAAGGGACGACTAATTATTTGTTAGTGATTATATAAAATTCATTCCCTGTTCTCTTTAATAGCAAGTCAGTTGCGCCAAGTAATGACAATAATTCGGGACTGTTAGCCAATTTATTCTTTTCTATTCCCGGCTGAACAACAAATATATTAAACTCAATGTCGCAATAATTCGATAATAGCATATTTTGTATTATCAGTAATTCATCATCACTACCTTTCTCAAAACGTGAAGGATTTCCTTGCCAGAGGCGATTACTATTTCTGCGGGTCATGTGGTTCAACAACTCCATTGCATTATGCTTCCAATGATAACTTCTTTGCGCTTGCCCACATACTTCATATAAATCTTTCAATCGTCCTCCGGGTTTTTCTTTGGATGAAAATTTACAATGGTATAATTCAAATATAAGTTTATTATGTTCTGATTCGTAACTTTTTATTGCGATGATGTCACTTGCTTCGTTTGAATCATCATCATCAAAAATAATATCATACTCAGGTTCTTCCTTCAATCGTTCAAGCACCCTATACTGTATCGAATCTTCCCGTTTAGTTTTTTTCTGCGATTCCTTAGTAATATCAATGCCATCCCAATTATAAGCTAATACCTTTTCAGTATCGAAAATTGGGGATTTGTAGTTGAATAAGAAAAATAAATCATTGTACATTTTTGAATTGTCCTGAAACCATATAGTAGGCGGATACTCAAAGAATAAATCAATAATGTCCTTACTTTCTTTTCTTTGATTTACGATAATTGGATTGCCTTTGATGAGGGTATATTTATATCCTCGTCCATTCTTATCTTCATCTAATTCCAACTTATATGAAGATGCTTCACTTTCCGTGATAATGTCAAATTCAACAGTATTAGGGGTAGAGGTTACTAACTCAATGTTATAGTCTATTAGCAAGTTAGAACCATAAACCGCCGATTGCGGGTCATAATAAAACTTCTCATTCCATTTGATTGATATTGGAACTTTTCCTTCGGGAAATTTAGATATTCTTTCGGGCTTTTGAATGAAGTCAAAAATGTTTTTTGTATCAATCGTTTCATCTAACAATTTAATTCCGGTCTTATCGCACCACTCACAATAATCCGGTATAGATTTAACCAACTTTGTCCACACACGTCCCTTATTCGAACATCCAATGGTTATTTTTTCTCCGTCCTCATATCCTGTTCCAAATAAATTTGAACTATGCATTCCTTTCTCAATTTCGCTTAACCCTTTGACTATACCATTTCCGGCATACATTGTAAAACTAATTGGACCATCTAAATGCGATTTTAATCCAAGATTAAACAACTCTAACTGAAATACATTATGTAAAACCCTGTATATATCACCTTCATTGTATAAAGAAATATTCTTACCGACTAATGCTTCTGCAAGTTTATCATGGGTAGAACTATTATTCGAACTGTTTATATATAAAAGTTTCTGTTCGGGATTCAAATATGCAATATACAAGTCATATTCGGTATTAATCAGGTCATCGATTTTTCCCCAAGGGACTTTCTCCGTGTTACGTGCTATGATTATCTGTAAGTTCTTTTTATTATGTTCGACTGCAACCGTCTCATATTTTTTGTTTTTGAAATAATCAATATATTTTTCTGGATGCCAAGACACATTACTATCATATAATTTAAAGACAACAGTACTCATCGCAGGCGTAATATTCCGTATAGGGATTTTGTAGGGTATCGGCACATCAGCAAAGTTTTTAAAGAAACTTTCTTCTTTAACGATATTTTCTATAATATCTTCATTTGATTGACTTATAATTTTATCCCAATCCGAATCTTTACGATACAATTCTTTTAATACACCTTTAAAATTATTATCAACGATATTAGCAATTATAGTTGCGGGGCCAAGATTATTTCCTGTTGTTCTTGTAAATCTTCCGATAAACTGAAATGTTGTAGTTATGTTTTTGTGCATTTCGTGCATTGCACAGATTTTTAATTGAGGGAGGTCAAATCCTTCTCCAAGCATATCCACACAAACAATAATTCGATGTTGTTTTTCTTTGATTCCTTCAAGTATTTCTCGCTGTATTGTTTTCGATATGCCGCTATGAATAAACACAGGGTAATACTCTGAATACTTTTTATATATCTGCTCGTAAACTTCTTCTGCTTTCTTTCTCTCATCAACACGCGCCATTAAGATATGGTCATATCCAACTTCGAGGTCTCTCTTTAGTGTTTCAATAGCCTTTTCCGCAATCTTTTCATCGGCTGTTGCAGGATTGAAATCTACAATAGGGGTAAATATGATTTTTTCGTAATACTTATCTCTCTGTGCTAAAGATAAAGGATAATTATATATGGTTTCTCCTTCAATACGACCTCCATCATTTCTGAATGGAGTTGCAGTAAATAATAATACAGGCTTTCCCGCCGCTTCGAAATTCAATTTTATCTCTTTCCATGTCTTTGCAGCGATATGATGTGCTTCATCTACAATCAAATTATTACATTGTTGAATAATTAGTTTGAAAATATCACTTTTCTCTGTTTTAAGAAGGTTTGTTAGGATTTGAGGGGTAGAAACAATCACATTGGCATCTAATATTTTCTCTGCATCTTCAATCGTATCAATGGTTGTTTTAAGTACAGATACTTTAGGATAAAGAGCAGAATCAGCAACTATTTCAAATGGTTTAACTTTAAGAATACCCAATCCAATATATTTATTAGAAATTTGTGTCCGTAATGAATCTGTTGGGACAATAACTAATGTTCTTTCGTTTTGATTTGCAATTGATAGGCAGAGCATTGTTTCTGTTTTCCCCGTCCCTGTTGGCATAATGACCAATGCTGGTTTACTTGAAATGCTCCAGTGTGCTAAAATGGAATGTAATGCACCGATTTGTGGTGGACGTAGTCCATATTGTACTATTTCGCCCATCTCGCTTCGCTTCTCTTGTTTATAATGAAACCCATTATGCCAAGAGGAAACAATTTTTGAAACAGACGGATGTTTGCCAATAAGTAGTTTCTTTTTGCAGTTTTGTACCGTTTCTAAAGTTGTTTTTTGATTTTCATCCAATTGAAGATAAAATACAGCATCATAACCTTCTTTGGGATATTTGTCTTTATTCTTCGAGAGAAAATAGATAAATCCATGTATAGTACGAAACTCATAACCGGAAAAGGTATCACCTTCATACTTTTTAAGGATGCCTTTTTCTTTCCCTATGAAGTAGGTTTTTTTATTCTTTCCAACAGGAATAGATACTTTGACTGAAAAATCAATGGATACTTGCTCGTCTGGGAATAAACTATACATAACAACTTAATTTAGAAACTATTCATTCTTCAAAGTTAAGAATTTAACAGTTGATAAATAATTATTTGTACTTTATTTGTCAACGCTGTTTCAACATGGTATCTTATGCCTGAAATAAGCATAGAAATTATTCCTCTTCTTCAATAAATGCAGTAAATGACTGTAACAGAATAAAATCTTGGACATTCATATAAAAAAAAGAAAAACAGACTGTTTTTTTCTCTTTTCTAAACAAGTAACTGATTCAAAATAATATTTAGCAGTTCTTTTGCGCTTTCCTTGCTTAATTGTATAGACTGACTGACTTTGCCCTTAAGTTGTCGGTTAGTCGATCCATATGTGTCAATTTGTAGAATCTTATTCCCCTTAGAATCAGTAAAAATTGTATATGCGCCTTCAACCTCATCATGTACACTATTTCTCTGTTTCTCAATTTTCTCTAATTTCTTAATTAATGCCATAATTATTTCTCCTATTAATTTATGATCAAATGGGTGGGCGTTTGCGGAAGTGACGGAATAGAACTGAAAAAACCGAATGGTCACTGCCGAGATCAAAGTATTTTAGTTTGCTAAATTATAAAAAAAGCAGACAAAAAACGGCTTTTGTCACTAAAAAACACTAAACATCCAGGATCAGTTTTACTCCGCCATTTTAGCAAATGCGGTATTGTTGTCAAAAGTGTTGTATCCTTAATTGCAAGAATTGCTACACTTCTGAATGCAGCCTACGACATGGTTTAAGTAAATTTAATTAGCAAATACAACTAAGTATCATTTATTAAGGGTCAAAAAGATAAGGGTATGTCAAAATTAAGTAATTGACACCTCCTCTTTTTTATATTGAAGGCTATGGCAAAGAAGGCAAAGTTCATGGTGACCTTGTCGAGTCCGAAGTGGCGGAATCGATTGTATACCCTGTTTTACTTCATTTTGTCCGAATACGGCTTCTGTTTCTATGGGACGTTTGAGCGATGCTCAAGTCCCTCTTCAGCGGTCAGTTTCTCACGGGCTTTACGTTTATATTCCAAAAGTCTGTGGTTAACTTCGATTGTGCGATTCCCATTAGCCTTGAGGCATCCACTGTGGAGTGGGTATCCTTCGCACCGCTGCACCCGGTATCGGACATTCTGGTACCCATTAAAGCTAGGGTAGGGATCGAACGCCGAGCACCAACTGTATAAATGTTTCATAAGAACATTTCTTTCCCCCATATTGCCAAACTGATGTTAGCAGATGTTTTTCTATGTCCAATAGTTTTCCCCCGATTCCTTTTTTATATGTGAATATACAACTCTGTCTAAATAGTTAATTGCTTCGTTTATGTTTTTAAAATGTCTTTCAACGTCATTAAATGTAATTGTTGGAGCTCCTTGATGAGCTATGGATTCTCTTAAACTTAAAAATGATTCAATTGCAGTTGAGATGTTTTTTTTTGCCTTACGATGTAATTCATTTATAATATCCTTTATACCTAGTCGATTATATAGTATTTTCAAATTCTTAATTGAAGGATATTTGTTTGTTCCTATGATATTTGAAGGGTGAACTTGTGTTGAGAAAGCAATTGTGTCATCAAGAAGTTGATAAAATGAATTGTCTATTGCAATATTTTTTAGTAACACTTTCTCGTCAGAGCTATTGTAATAAGTTCGATAGTGATTCACTTGTTTGTCAAGCAACACTTTTGTCCGAATATTTTTAGGTATTTGTTGTAAGGTTGCACCATTTATCCGATAGCTGTAAATTAAGTCTTCAATTAAATTTTTGGTATAATCTTCAATACGAGCAGAAAGTAGAAAAATACAAGATTGATTTATTAATTGCTTATGGTCATAAGTTAGCGGTGATGATTTATAAGAAATCTTCTTAGCTAGTTTTAGTAATTTATTAGATTCTGTTTCAAAATCTCTTCGTGCTCTACTTTTTGAGTATGACATAACTAAAATATTGTTTGAAGAAATTCAGTGTAATCCGTAATGCGTTTGGTTATTACATTTTTGTCTGTTGTTGCTTTTGTAATGGTATTGTAAAAGTCAACGTTTTGTAAAAGAAGTTCAAGTTTATTAATTACTTCTGTTTTATTTATGGCTTTTATTTGCTGTAATGTTGGGTTAACAGTATTCATTGATAACATTTGAGCTTCATACAAAGCAGTGTTAGCTTTAAGTCTTTTTCGATTTTCGTCAAATGTTTTAAACGCAAAGTCGCCATATAAAAGATGACACTTATTCAAGTTAGAAGTAAAATTGTTTGCCAAATCTTTGACTTGATTTTCTGGCATAAAACGGTTGTCCTCTGCGTATTTATTTAAAAAAACAGACATCGGCTTTACATATTCAGCGTATCTTTCTACTAAAGTGAAATATCTTAGAATAAGTTCGTCCCCTTTCATTCTATTGTCATTGCCTGTAGAAGTTAATTTCTTAAAAATTGAAGATTTTGCTAATTCTTCAATTTTAGTCATAAGAGTTCCATTGTAGATTCCGTGTCTTAATTCTTGTGGATTTAGTCTCACAGAGCCGGTATTCAAACGTTCAAAAACATCAAATTTAATTTGAGGATGTGTCTCTTTTAAAATAGCTATACACCGAATAGTCCTGTTAATAATATGTCTTTGAAATCTTGGGTCTAATTCACTAAATGTTAATCCGTCTAATTCGGGGTAAGTTGATAAGCCTGTTAATGGGAATCCATTATTTAGGAATAAACTTATACTTGTCAATCTTTGATTTCCGTCAATAACGGAAAGCGTTTCATCACCATTTTGACTTAAATAAATTACTGGAATAGGGCATTGAATAATTAAAGATTCAATAAGTCTTGATGCTTGTGTTCTATTCCATACATAGCCTCTTTGAAAATTAGGTATTACTATATGTTCGTTATTAATATAGTCGTTAATTGTAGAAACAGTAAAGTCGTAAGTTTCAGTAATTAGCTTTCTTTTTTCTGCAGGAATATTCAAAACCTCAACTTCAAATTCGTTGTTATCAGGAAAAATTCTATTTGCTAAAAGTGTTGATTTATTGTTCATAGTGTAGTTGCTTTTAAATATTAGTCAACGTGTTTTTCACCCAATCAATATCCTTCTCCCCTAAATGCTAAATTTATAACATTCGTATATCTTCATGCGCAATTGGGATTATTTACGAAGGTTTGTAGAATCTGGATAAATAATGGTGAAAAAAAGTGTGTTGCATAGGTATGCAGTATTTTAATTGCAAATATAACAATTATTTGGATAAAACAACGGTATTGTTTAAAAGTTATGAGTTTTCTTCCATGAGTATATTTTATTGATGTGTTTGTTGATGACAGTTCTTTCATGCTGAAAAAGCTCACCCATTTGTGCCCGCGTAAGCTAAACCGTCTCATCTTCCAGGCGTACTTCAAGTTTTGCCGTTTCATCCGGTTGATAAAGTATTATTTCTCCGTGTTGTTCCATATTCTGGATAAAGTATTCGTCGATTCTCACAACTTTGGTGTATACTCCTATTGTTGTCTCTTCATCAAGTTCTCGATGTTTTCCAATTGGGATACAGCTTGTTGGGTAATATTCAATTCAATGTCAATTACTTCTTGTTTAATGCCCTTGATTTCCCTGAATAGCTTTGCATTTTTACCTTGATGGACACTCTTTTTGTAAGTACCCCAGCAAGTACCTCTTGATTATTCCGGAGTATATGCACTCACAGATTTGATCTGATTATTCATGTCTACAACTGCGGGAGCTCCAGTAAATTGTTAGAGTATTATTAGAGTGCCAATAGGTATTATTAGAGCATTATTAGATTTTCACTGGAGATTCGCCAGTTTCCTCCTTTTCCCAGTAATTAAGCAAGAGCTTCTTCTGGTTTTTATCATTCCCCGGCTTCTGGTAATAAGGCATCTTGCCTACAACATCGATGAGCCACTTCCCCGGGTTCACCCTCTGCGCCTTGTATGAGGTCAACAAGGAGCTGTAAACAGGAGCAGATTATGGCCGTGTTCCCGGCTATCTCGTGGTTTTCACAGAACATGAGTTCTTTCGAGACAGGGCAATGGGTCGGATGGCATTTTCAGCCAGGTTGTTGTCGAGTTTCAGTCTTCCATCCAGCAGGTAATTTTTCATGCCGCATGTTGAACTAAACCCGTATTCACGGGTATCTTTTAACAAAAGTACCTGATTCTTTATATATTCGATGATTTTTCACCACAAAAAATGTCCGATTATGAGAAAGAAATCAGGTTTTACTTTTGTCGAGCAGGCCATTGTGCTTGTTCCCGAGTTTAAGATGGTTGTCCACAAACTGGAACAACAGGTCACGTTACGGGGGCAGAGTCGGAGTACCTTACAAAACTACATCCGCCGGATTGCCCTTTTTGTCATTCATTTTGGCAAGCTTCCCGAGAAGATTGATCCCGAAGAGATCAATGAATACCTGGCTGCGTTGGCGCGTGATCCCCGATCGCCCTTGCGAAGCAGTTTTAAGCATATGGTGTACGGGCTGCGCTATTACTATTGCTTGTCGGGTATGAACCGTGAAGCCATCGCTCTGCCATCACTTAAAAAAGATTCGAAGCTGCCGGTGATACTGAACCGGCGAGAGCTGAAAGAGTTGTTTGCGGCACCCACGCTGCTCAAACAACGGATAGTGCTCACATTGATTTATTCTGCCGGATTGAGAGGCCAGGAGGTGATTAACCTGAAGATCTCCGATATCGACTTTGAGCGCAAAACCATCCACATCCGCCAGAGCAAGTACAAGAAAGATCGTGTTGTTCCATTGGCTGACAGCATGGCTATTGGTCTAAAAAAGTACCTCAAAGCCGAAAACCCGCATGTCTAGTTGTTCAACGGAAAAGAACCTGACGGTCGATACAGCGTGCGCGGGCTCTCCCGGGTGATGCGTGAGAACCTCAAAAAGACATCCCATCACAAAAGAGGCAAACCTTCATTCACTGCGGCACTCGTATGCCACTCACCTGCTTGAACAGGGACTGAACATCGTAACCCTGAAAGAGCTGCTCGGCCATGCCGATATCACCACCACCATGATTTACCTTCACGTAGCTCAATGTCCACTCATTAAAACACACAGTCCACTCGATTCCCTGTACAACTTCACCACAAAATGAGAACAAGGTTTGAACTGCCCGATGTGGTTCGTCGGTTTGCTCCTTCGCTGCAGGACCGTGGAACGCTTACTCCGCTTCAAGAAAAGGTGTTTGCTAAAATTGCACTCTGTAGAACCGCCGCTCTTGGCGGACATGAGGAGGCGTGTGACAACTGCGGCACGATTCGTTATAGCTATAACAGTTGTGGCGACAGGGGCGACAGGCATTGTCCAAAATGCCAGGCAGCCAGACAAGCCTTCCGGATTGACGGGCTGGTGCAAGGCACTCTGCCCGTGAGGCATTATCATGTCGTTTTCACTGTGCCCGACCATTTAAATGTCCTTTGCCTGCATAATGGAAGGATGTTCTACAACCTGCTATTTTCGGCCGTATGGCACACCCTGAACAGTTTTGGATACTCGCACCATGGTGTCGGGACCGGAGCTATAGCCGTGCTCCATACTTGGGGACAGAACCTCTCACTACATCCGCATATCCATTGTCTCGTTCCGGCTGTCGGCTACTCCCTGGATGGCCGATGGAAAAACATCGGTCATGGGAGGAAGTTCTTTTATCCTGTTAATCAGATGAGCAGTGCGTTTAAATCTAAGTTCCTGGACAGCCTCAAAAGAGCTTTGCGCGAACAAAACCAGTTGATGCTCTTCAATGACCGGATTCAGCGTGCATATAGCACTCCCTGGGTGGTCCATTATCACTGATGAAAAAGTAACCTTTATTGCCAGGGATTACCGACAAGGAGCGGCTAAAAAGTACATCACTTTCGGTGGTGTGGAGTTCCTGCGCAGATTTGCCCAGCACATCCTCCCACGCAGATTTGTAAAAATCCGACGTTACGGTATCTACAACCACACGGCAAAACGGAATTTGGGAATCAAGTTTAGGGTAGAAGATGAATCCGAAAGCGACAACAAGTCAAGATCCCGGAAAACGATTGAATCGAATATTGAACGTTTCGAAAGACTTACCGGCATCAATCCCTGTCATTGTCCGGTGTGTAAAACGGGTCAGATGATTAGAATCAGAAGACTGCCTCCCATACGTTCTCCTCCAGGAACCACTTTCATACAGACTCATCCCCAACTTTAACTATCAAAACCAAATGCGCCTAAAGGTGCACAGGGTAGGATGTGTCATTTAGTTAAGAATAAGCGATCACAGAACCTTTTCTTAATCCTGATTGATCCATAAAAACTGATTCCGGAAAGCACAAAAACCTGCAAAATATCAAAGATCGCTTGTCTATTTTTCCTTCAGAAAAACAAAAATATTCATTAAGTACATAGCACTAAAATAACGGTGGGTGTAGTTCAACACCGACTCCTCGCTGGGTCGTGCCGACCGCTCAGAGTCCTATTTATTATGTGCTGACTTTTTTATCTTTTTGGTTTTTCATAATAATTTGGTTCTGCTATCCATGGTTCAATCCCGGTATTTCCGCACCATTCAATTACCCCATTTGCGACCCAGAAGTGACTCAAACAACCTTTATTTTGCCATACTGAAGGATACAGAGTTGGTTTCCCTTCAATCGAATGTTCAAGTCGCCAATAAGGATTGTGATTTTTTTGTAAAGGCAATGAAATGACATTTTTGCATCCACATGGACAAATAAAAATTGCCCAATATGATTGATTACGGTAAACAACTTCAACAAAGTCTTTTTCTTTTAAAGAATCTTCATTAGGAGTTTTGTCCATAATAATAATAGAATTAAAATATGACTCATCTTTTTTACTCGTTAAGAATTCATACTCAAGATGAAAAAGCTTTTTTATAAACCTCTTAAACCATTTAATCATCTATTGGTTTTTTGCCATATTGAGGAGTGCCTAAACGATATTTCCCTTCTCCCTGTTTCAGAAGAAGGTGTTCTTTACAATAAATACATTCAGGAATATCTCTTGGAGTATTACTATGGATATTAAGGTGGATAAAATCAATCCAAATATTATCTTGTCTTAAATCCGAGGGTAAATCCCTGTAATTAGAAATCAGATTCATAAAAGTTGCAACAGCATTATTAGCCGTACCCCTTGTAAAAGCTCCAATTCCAGGAGATTGTACATTCGCACCAAAAATATAATAATGCTTTTTTAAGATTTCAGGGTCTAAATCCGCTAACTCTGGATTATCTTTTAATTTTTGTTCATCTGACAACATTTGGTCATTAATTACATTTTGGCAACGTAAACATGAACCATATTCTGGAAGAATACAACTAACGCGACCTTTTTGAGTTCTTAAATAAGGATTACCGTCTTGGTCTTTATCAACATTTCCAGAGAGCCCAACATCAATGTATACTTGGGAATAATAATATAATGCTTGGTTTAATAAATCTCTTCCGGCAACATCATCTGTACATCCAAAAATAATATCTGCAGTTGATAATGCATCTAATGCTTCTGCTGATTCGTTAATATAATTTGGAATTGCAACTACTTTATTTTTTAGTCCTAAACATTTTATATATCTCATAACGATATTTGCCTTGTTTAGCCCAATGTCACATTTGGAAAAACCACTTACTCGATTCAAGTTACTTTCAACTAATAAATCTCCATCAATTAATATAAGTTCCCCAACTCCAGTTCTAGCTAATAAATTCGCAATTGGAGAACCTGTTCCGCCTAGTCCAATAATTGCAACTCTTAGAGATTGAAGTTTTGTATTAAATGGTTTTCCAAAAGCTTTTTCCTGTCTTTTCAGGCTTATCGGTAGTTCATCTGGCATTTTTATACCATAAAGGTCAAGACTTTCATTTAGGACTGAAATATGTCTAATTCCTAGTATTATTTCTGGATTTATTCCTTGTCTTATCCTTCCAATCCAAATATTATTACATAGGATTAGTGAAATTAAATATGAACCCGGGGAATTGCATCCTGATAATCCATGGAGAATATTTTTCTCATTTATATCATCCTTTTCTGAAAAATAAAAATTACCATCAGGATGGTTATGAACAAATCCTAACTCTAAATTTTCATTTTCACAACGAAAATATAAATCAGGGAATTTTTTCATATTGATAGTAAATTGATTTAAAGTACTATCTATAATCCAATCTCCTTCCATTCTAATAATTTCCACGGATAAGAATCTGTCGGATTTTGGAAGTCCATCAACTTTGCGAGATATTCTTCTAAATAAAACGATTGCACCACGCTCATGTCCATCTGGGTGTGTAGTCAACCATTCTTTTAGAATCTTATCATGACTACCAAGTAACGTTATCCTATGTTCATTCATCTTTGTGCATCAGGTTTTTTCAAAGCCCACTCAATCCGGCTTAATATTTTTTGAATATTATCAATTTTGGGTTTCCAAGTATCTGCTGTAAAATGCCTCGACCATCGACAAAATTCCTTCCCTTTATGTATCCGAGAATCTCCTTGTCCAAAAATAAATGCAGCTGGAATTTGTTTCTTATCTGCTCTTGTCAAAGGAGGATAAAACCAAAACATGTCATTTCCACTTGTGTTATAATTTGGAGGAATGACGACTAACACATCAACTTTTTCGATAGGTTGGTTGGCGTATTCGTATAGTCCGGGTTTTAACGGAAAATCCTTAATTACTAAAAATCTCGTTGCTTCATCCTCCTCAAATTCGAGTCCAGAGCTTGCAAGAATTTCGTAATCTTCATCAAATAACAAAGCCATTAAATGCCGGGCGTTGAATTAGCAACTTGCGAGTAAAATTTTTCAATTCCCGGTTCATCTAAATCTATCTTCTGGTCATTTTCAACAAGCTCTCCGGGTTTGCCTTGCCTTTTTACAAATAAATCCATACTTGCCGGAATTCCTGGCGGAATTGCTCTAACTTCTGCACCTGTAATGAATTGATTTTCCCAATCATGCATTTCATTCTCGATTTTAAATTTAAATTTTTTGCTCATGATTTTTGTTTTTTAATTGTTAATACTTTTGTTTTTTAAGTTTACACATAACGTGTTGCCGCTTGCCGTAGTGGGGGATTTCGGAGCCTAAACTATCAACAAGCACAAATGTTGATAGAAGTACTGCACTTGATTGAACTACGTCAGCCCCCATTGCGGTGAACGGCTGTTATGGCACGTTTTTCTCATCCTGTCTTTGGTTTAAAATTATTCATTTGTCCAACCAACCAATTTCTCGTAGGGACACTTCTTGGAACTTCTCTAATTCCGTAACCTTGAATTTCACCATTCCGTCCACGTCTTAAATTTGGATATACAGATTCATAGAACATTTTTACACCCCGAGAATAGTCATTGTCTATTGAAGCTTTTAGTATAGAACTGAATGCTCCTGAAATATAGTCTGCTAGTTGAATACCAACGGAATGATGAGAATTTTCAATGTTCAAACTGTCCTTTATGAATTTATAACTTTCAATATAATCTCCATTTTCAAAAAGTTCATAGTAAAACTGTCGGAACATTTCGTTTTTTTCATTCCCAATTGGGTCAAAAAATAGAACGCCTAAATTCCCTTCGTCAACCTGTAATTCCATTTCTAGTCTTTGCATATGTTCTTGCAAATGAAAGGAAATCATTGATTTTTCATTGGTTGGGTATCGGTTTGAGTTCTTAGTGTAAGTCGCAATAATTTTTTTCTCATTTAATAAATTAATCAAAGCAAGTGACTCTTCAACAAAATCTATTAATACGTGATAGTCTATTTGTTCAATGTGTTGCAGTCTAAAACGTTCAGGGATTTTTTTCTTGTTTTTCTGAAAACTTCTTAGGGTCCAAAGATTAGCCCACTTTATTTCTTTCGAAATAGAAAGTCCGTATTTCTTTTTTAATTCTCTAAAATTAAGGTTTAGCGTTTTCCATTCATTAGAGTTCATCAGTAAAGTTGTTCTGATATAGAATGGATGATTCCTTAACTGTATGTCAGTCAAATTGGGTTTGTAATCCCCGCATTCATCACTAAAACAGAAATAGGTGTCAGCCATGTAGTTAAATTTTATTGATTGTTGTCGTCTTTAAATGTGCCATAACATGTTGTTTACGCAATAAATACACAACTTTCGTAAATGCCTGATTTTCTATACAATCGGGGGTGTCTACGAAGGTTCTTTGAATCGGGATAAATAATAGTGGAAACTTGTGTGTTGCATTAGTATCAGTATTTTAAATTACAAATATAACAATTATTTGGATAAAAAAACGGTATTGTTAAAAAGTTATTAGTTTTATTCGGCAAAGGCATTGGTGAGAGGGAGCTCTGCCACTAAAGCATACTCTTTTCTCTTTCGTTAAATAAGCCACCAGCCTATCTTAAATAGGAAACGAAACCTTATTTCTTCTCCTTTATCATTTGCTCCAAGAGGGCGCTCTTCTCTTTTTCCAGTTCGAGCATCCGTTCGTAGAGAGCTGTTTTCTCTTTGTTTAGCTCGAGAATTTGTTCGATGGGATCGGAGTTGTTATGAATATCACCATCATTATAATAAACACCAGCCATACAGCCTTTGTCAAAGGTATTATTTTCAATAATCAAAGTTACCGGATCTTCTTCCAGTTCCTTGATCAGTTCGGGAGCCACGTTCAGGGCTTTGGCAAAACGTTCGATTACATCGTCGTTGAGGACCTTCCTCTGTTCGTAGGTGGAAATCAGTGCCTGGCTAAGCCCCATTTCGGTGGCGAGGGCTTCCTGCTTGATGCCCAGTGTATGGCGGAAACGCTTGATAGCGTGCCCATGATGGGTGTTTTTTAATTTTTGTTCTTTGGTTTCCATATATCTGTCTGGATATTATTTTATTACTACAAATATAG
>ENA-UOOR01003338-UOOR01003338.1-fermentation-metagenome-genome-assembly--contig:-NODE-3338-length-14368-cov-2.778453_pt1 | contig 14368 bp, 16 predicted proteins | sample MGYA00245780_ERZ724029 | MGnify/ENA primary metagenome ERZ724029 (study PRJEB28704, sample SAMN03018315) | fermentation metagenome | biome: anthropogenic terrestrial biome; feature: soil; material... | reverse complement strand
GCCATAGTTTAGGCAAATGAGGCAACCTAGCTCCCTCCCTTTGCATTTAGATACGGCCGCAAGAGTAGCTTGGCATGAACAGGCAACTAGCATGCGCGTTGCTGCAAAACAGGTGAATGCAGCAAGAGGAAGCCACCCCTCGGGCACGAAATAGAGGAGGTGGCAGTTCTTATTGGTTCAACTTACGTACCATTTAACTACGGCTCTGGCACCCTGAACAGTAGTAAATGCTGCCCCCCATATAGGCTTCCTTACGGACTAACTCGCCACACCGGGGGCAGGGCGTGTTGACCGTGTTCTTGCTCAGTATGGTACGATAGCCACCCGGTTGACCAAATAGATCCTTTTCCGTGTCACGCCCTCCTTGGTCAGCCATTTGCCGTAGCGTCGCCTTGATTGCTAGGAAGAGGGTCTCAAGTTCCTGATCTGTTAGCGACAACATGCTGCGTCTCGGGTGGATGTTGGCCTGATAAAGTATGTCTTGTAGGACGCCATTGCCCAAACCAGGTATGCGTTGTTCAGTAGCCAGGAAGGCTTTGGCGCTTTTCTTCCGTCCCTTTTCGTCTAGTAGGCCTGCGAAATAGACTGCATCAAATTCCTCACCCAGCGGCGAAGGCTTGCTGCAGGCTATCTGGTAATAGGGGTTGTCAAATTCGCCCTCTTTAAAGCACCACATACCTCCATACATTTGCACTGTTGCCACTATAGCGGAGCCATCTGTGAACTCCACAAGCAATTGGTGTTTCGCAGGGCGCTTCTGGTCGGCTGGAATAAAGCGGACTGCAACGCCTTCACCAAGTACGATGCGAGTATCTTCAAGGAAGACTTCAACTAGGCCACCGCGCGCTGTGGCCGACTGCAGTTGCTTATCCCTCAGCAGGTCATCATAGTTTGCTGGATCATCATGATACCAAGCAAACTTATGGGGTGAGTGATTGGCCAGAATGGACTTAACCCGTTTGCCAGCAAGCTTTTCCTCGATCTGCCTCGCTAGAACACACGCCTCAGGTATCTCAATCATTTATCTCGTCCCCCTTCCGAGTAGCTGTATTGGTCAACTAAAATTCAATGTATTCTCTTTGTAGATGCTAAATCTAATCGGCGTTTAAAACGGGATGTAAGAAAGGTTAATGCGTCTCTCTCTGTTGATTCTCCAGCCTCGGATGAAAAGGCCGACCGAAAGATAAAGAAGGGTTGTGATTACCCCTGTGATGGGCGAAATAAAAATCTCTTTGCCTGAGGAAATTGACATGTATCCATCAATAACTAGAGGGTTGATGAGTGCATCTTCAACCATATGAGCAAGCACACATGGCCAAATGGATCGAGTCACACGATAAAGTTCAACAAACATGACGGACCAGCCTATCATCGTGCCTATGGCGGCAAGAGCAAAGATAAAACGACTCACCGGTAATATGGCATACATGTCGGCAGCAGGCAAAAACACCAGATAATACGGTATATGCCAGGCTCCCCAAACACCACCTACAATTAAGTAGATCGTAGAATCACTTAAATTTAGCTTTAGTAGTTTGCTTGTCAAATATCCTCTCCATACGGATTCTTCAAATATGTTTTTAATAAAGCCTGCTAGTAGGGCGCTGGAAAATATGAGTGCAAAGGCTCCCATATTTAAACCGGATATGCTTATCCAACCCGTAAGTACTCCTAATAGAACCACTATGGCTGTAACTAGCGGATAAACTAACACTGCTATCACATACCATTTTATATTGCCCTTAAACTTTGGCTCAAACCCCGCGTCTTTCCATCCATCACCAAAGAACACCCGAAGCAGAACGGTGGTTATGAGCGGCAAAACCAGCCATAGCCCCATACCTAAGGATTCTCCTTCTAGGTTTGTTGGGTTTACAATCACATTGTCAAGAAGAACTCCCAGCCAGCCACTTACTATAACCACAACTGAAAAAATAATAATGTTGCGGGCAGTTGTCCCTTTCATGCATTACTTACCTCTCTTTTCATCTTAACGTATTTCATAACTAATTCTATTTCCCCTTAATTCCTTCTGCCTTGAATAGAGCGTATAGATATTTGTGTAAATGGTCAATAATGCCAACAAGGGAGGCTGATCATTTATGCAAAGTACGAGTATCCAACTGGCCAAGGAATTGGCCAAAGAGTGCAAAACTGTTGACGACGTTCAAGCCAAACTCAGGGACTTATTTGGCCAGACGATTGAGCAACTACTAGAAGCGGAAATTGATGAACACCTTGGTTATGTGAAACACAGCCAAGCCGGCGACAACTCCGGCAATAGCAGAAATGGCTATAGCAAGAAGACCCTTAAGACCCGTTCTGGTAAAACCGAAATAGCCGTTCCTAGGGATAGGAATGGGGAATTTGAGCCGCAGGTCATCCGCAAGTACAAGACGACGGCTAGCGAACTAGAGGATCAGATTATCGCCATGTATGCAAAGGGGCTATCAACACGAGATATCGAGGCCCACATCAGGGACATCTACGGGGTTAATATTTCACCAACATTGGTCAGCAGAATCACGGACAAAATCATGCCTGAGATTGCCGAATGGCAATCACGGCCCTTGGAGAAGGTTTACCCTATCGTTTTCTTAGACGCGATTCACTTTAAGGTGCGTCAAGATGGGCGGGTCATAAATAAGGCCGCCTACACGGTGATGGCTTTGACCCTAACTGGATACAAAGATATCCTAGGGATTTGGATCGGGGAAAATGAAAGCGCCAGTTTTTGGCTAAGCGTCTGCAACGATTTACATAATAGGGGTGTAGAAGATATCCTTATCGTTGCTAAAGACGGTCTTAGCGGCTTTTCAGAGGCCATAAAAGCCGTTTTCCCTAGGGCAGAACAGCAACTATGCATTATTCATCAGATCAGAAACACGCTCAAGTATGCCTCAAGCAAAAACAAAGAGCCACTTATGGCGGACTTGAAAAAGGTTTACCGGGCAGTAACACTAGAGCAAGCCGAAGTGGCCTTTGAGCAGTTTAAGGCAACGTGGGGTATACAGTACCCTGTCATCGTCCGCTCTTGGGAAAAGAACTGGGCTGAGCTGACGACGTTTTTCAAATATCCGGGGGAAATTCGGCGCATAATTTACACCACGAATACCATTGAAGGCTACCACCGGCAATTAAGAAAAGCCACAAAAACAAAGGTTGTTTACCCATCGGATGATGCCCTACGTAAAGTCATCTACCTAGCAACCAGGGATATTTCAAAACGATGGGACAAGCAAGTGCGTGAATGGGGCATGTGCCTATCGCAATTGATGGTCTATTTTGGCGAACGGCTAGAAAACAAAATTGACATCCTATAGCAGGGGGCGCTGCCCCCTGACCCCCGAGGTTCATCGCTTAGGTTCTCCCAAGGGGGATGGCCAGAAGCTAAAAGGGGTGTTCAAAAATGAACCATCCCCCTTGGCAGAGTCTCGCAAGATGCTCGGGTTGCTCCTCAGCATTGCCCTATCCTTCTTGCGAGCAAGAGCCATTTAGTAGCATGTCCATCGCCGAAGGGAAAAACCATTTACACAAAAATATTTACACTCGCACATCGAATTGACCTTCCTGAAGCTTATTCTGCTTAAGCTTGATATTCGCGATTAGGCCTAGTTTGCTGTAGTGTTGCGGATAAAAGCCAAACTTAACATCTGTGGCTAAGGCGGTTTGATACTGCGGTGAAGATGAATCTAGAGTTGCTAACTTCAGCCTTAGATTAACGGACTTCTCTTTCGAAGCTATACCCAGGAAGAGAACCGAACAAGCAACGACAGTAAGTGAAAGCAAAAGAACCAACGTTTCTATATTGATGCTCCTTCCTTTTGGTTTCAAAACGCAATCTGCCCTCCTTTCATTTATCGCAGGACTTCAAATAGTATTTAATACACCAAAGGTGCTAGCATCGGCATACTCACACGATATGCTGACGACTTTGTAGTGGTCTGCAAAACGCGAACAGACGTGCAACGAGCGATGAGACTTATTCAGCAGATAATGGAGCGCTTGGAATTAGCCTTGCACCCTACCAAGACTAGGATAGTAGGGTTATGGGATGGGAAAGGAGGGTTTGGCTTTCTAGGAATGCACTTTCGCAAAGCCAAGGCGGAGAATGCTGTATGGTGTGTTCTACCACACCATACAGCACTGGCTAACCAAGAAAGCAGAAAAACACATACGAAGCGTGATAAGAGAAAGGCTAATGCCGCCGTCAGCGCGCGGGCAATCTCTTGCTTCACACATAAAGTACCTAAGGCCTAAGATACATGGCTGGCGGAACTATTATGCGACCAAGTGAAATACGTGCAAGATGGGGAGCCTAGATCTCTACCTTATTTACCGCTTCGTGAATTGGCTGGCCGCTAAAACTCAGCGAAGGAACCTAAATAGGAAGATGTTTACCCAGATGAGTGAAGCACTTCTACAGCACGGATTACCGCGATTTCATGCTGCCGAATGCGATGAAAGCTAGCTGATGCGAAGGCCCTACTAGTAAAGCTAGAGTAATGGATAAGAAGCGCATCGAATGGTGACCTGGAAACGATGGAAACGGGTGCGAACACGATTCGCTAATTTAACGCGAGCCGGTATCTCTGCCGAGTAAGCGTGGCAGTGGGCAAACACAAGGAAGGGCGGTTGGCATACTGCCCACCAGCCCTATCCAACGAGCGTTTTAAGCACGTCGGATACCTTAGCCTCAGTGAACTCTACTCTACAAAGTACGTGTAAACTTTGGAACCGCCGTATACCGTACGTACCGTTAGGTATACGGCGGTTCACGATATTAAAATATGACGTTAATTTGTAACCATCAAAGTATGCCTGTAATGACGTCCCATGCTAGTTTTAACAAGCTATTAGCTAACAGACCTCATTTGGCCTCTCAAAAAGAGGCTCTAGGGGGTGGTTAGCTCTACTACTAGTTCTCTTACGATCCTGGGGCCATCATCCAAGATTACGTAATATACGCGTAATAGGTTTTTTGGCTCGTTCTCGAAGGAAAACTGAAGTCCATCACCTGAAAGAAGCAGAGCACTATACACGGTATCTTCTAGACTATCCAGGTTCAAAATAAGGTTTCCTGGCGCATAGTATTGCCCCAATTTCTGGGCGGTTGCTACCTGAGTAACTCTTGCCCTCTGGCCTATATCATCTAAGATGCCTAAAACGTAAACTGGCGTAGCTAAGCCGTTATCCAGCGCCCCTTGTTTTGAATAGCCCCATGGCTCTGGCAGGGCAATCGGTACGGATGCTACCCTGAACTCTCCAGAAAGCTCAAAATCTGGGAATGTGCGCTTTGGCGTCATGAAAACAGCAAAACTGTATCCAAGAATGCACCCGATGAGTAATGTCACAAAAAATCTGCTATGTTTCAACCGCCCTTACCCCCCCCATTTCCCAACAACTTAATGGTCAACAAAGCATAGTATGTAGAGCTCAAGTCAAAGATAGGAGCCCCCTCCTCACAGCGAAACCCACCATCATCAAGTTTGTACTGCTTTACACACTCATCAACCCTAGCCCTTTCAAAGGGTAAGTGCATTTCGCTCAAGATTCTTACCACCGCATAAGTAGAGTAAATATCAGCTTTATCTCCAATGACTGCCCCGAAACCTCCCTTGGTACTTTCAAGTAATCTCGCCTGGTTCTCTAGATAGTAATTGAGTCCAGTAGATTTTGTGCCAAACCTATCGGCCATGATTTTAAGGCAGAGCAAGTATTCCGCTGTGGGCCTTAGTTTATCGGTTTGAAGCACTTCATCTATCATGCGGATTACTTTTTCTCTGAGTTGCACAGGAATCTGGTAGTCTTGTGGTAGGATTTCGGCTATCGCGGCTAGTGTATATACATCCATTGGCGTTAGATTGCTAGGGGAATCTAAGAGTAAGTCGACAGCCTATGGATATTATAGCATTGTGTAAATTATGTGGCAACAATGATTTTACCATTTAATTAAAATGCAATTTAGGCGATCATGGGTTGTGTAATTCAATGCGCAAAATGCTATGCAGATAGACCCCAAAATTCCATATTAGTGTTTAAATGCAAATTCTACATAAAGCGTTAAAGTCTGTGTACTACACAAGGTAGGAAAGCAGGCTGCACAAGAGAAATTAAGATAGGGCAGCATGGAGAGCGAGTCGGAGCGGCCCATTGAATTGGTGGTGCCTGTACAGTGGCCACCGAACATCTGCCAGTCGGTGCCCATTATATCGCCTTAGGCCATTTACATCGACCCCAGCAAGTTAAGCGCGCATTGGCTCCAGCCTACTATTCCGCTTCGCCCTTGGCCTACAGTTTCTCAGAAGCCAACCAGAGCAAGGCCGTCTCCTGGTCGACGTGCAGCCGGGGCAGGCGGCTCTAGTGAGCAGCAGCCCCTAACAGCAGGCATTCCCCTGCAACGTTGGTGTGCCCAGCAAAATCCCTTATGCTTTGGGAACATTCCTCTCCCAAGCAAGCTTACCCTAGCCCGCAGCCTTGAACTTAGAGATAATGGGACTAGTGAACTGTGATGAACCAAGGAGGAAAAGCAGATGAAGCAGACTGAGCATTTGTTTACAGCATTATATAACCGCCGTTCTGTTAGGCATTTCAAACCAGACCCAATTGCGCCGGAAGTACTGCAGCGCATTATGGAAGCTGCCCGCTGGGCCCCCAGTGGCGGTAACGGACAGGCCCATGTCTTCGGCATTGTCACTGACGAAGCTAAGAAGCGGGCCTTGGCTGAAGCAGCGGGAGGGCAGATGTGGATTGCCGAGGCGCCGGTAGTAATCGCTTGTTGTGCTAGGCTCTACAAGCCGGAAGAGGAAAGTGAGTTTAGCCAAGAAGTCAATAGGCTGCGCTGGGGCAGGGAAGCGTATGACTGGTTTAGGAGTTGTCCTGATCCTCACCACATGGCGCTGTTGTTCATGAATTCAGCTCCTCTGATTCCAGGAGCACATATTCAGTTAGCGGCGGCGGCCCATGGCATCGGCAGCTGCTGGATTGGCTATTTGGACATTGCCAAGGCCAGCGATATCCTGCAACTACCTGAAGATGTTCGCTGCTATTACCTTATGCCGCTGGGCTATCCAGCCGAGGAGAAGCGCCGCCCCCGCAAGCCGCTATCTGAGCTTACTTTTCATGATACCTGAAACCAAAGCTGGGACGCCGCTGCTGCCTATCCCTCCTTTGGCGAGTTAGTTCTGCGCCCTTACCAGCCAGCTGACGAGGAAGCTTGGCTTGCCACCTGGGCGCAAGTGGCCGTTACTTCGCGTGCCTGGGTTGTCCTGCATCGTCGCAAACCAACATATAGGCAGGAATCACTGGAGTTAGTGGCTGAGTATAATGGTGAGATTGTTGGCTTTATCGATGTTGAGTTGGAATCAAAGCCGGGTGAACTAGGCTATGCCGAAGATAGCTGTTGCGGTTTTGTTTGGGAGTTCGGGGTAAGATCTGATCATCAGGGTGAGGGCATCGCCAATCGCATGATTGAAGCAGCCAAGAAGTGGCTGAGCGCTAGGAATGTGCATCGGATGGAATTCTGGTCAATGGACGAGCATGCTCAAGCCTATTATGAGCACTTAGGGATGCGGGAGATGGAGCGGCACTGGCAGTTTTACACTCGCCTGCCGCAGGATATAACTCAAAGCATGCGCGAGCAGGACAAGTTCGGTCTGCAGATTGCCTACGGGACTTGTCCCATTGATGACCTACCCGCTCTGAAAGAAAAGTACCGCATCCGCGAAGATGAGCTGGAAAAGCCCCTAATCTGCATCGGCTACGACTATCGGTGGTGAGCCGTCATGAAGTACACAGAGAACCTGAGATCACCGCTAGATCTATATGATCTTTATCATGCTATCGTCAATCAGGAAACTCCACAATAAAAACCTTGCCAAAGGGTCCCATCAACACCAACCTATCGCCAACAGGCACCGGATATACACTCTCTTCGAAGCGTGAAAACATCTTCTTGGTATTGAAAGCAGCACGAATATCTGGGCCTGCGATTCTATTACCTGCTATCTCATATGGGCCCCAATAGTAGTCAATGCCTTCCTCGGTTACCTCGTTCTGGCGCGGCGTAAAACCGGGGATATCAATTTCCTGGTAATCTGACTCGGGGTAGGCTGAGTAGGAAACTAGTTGCTGGGTGAGTAAATCAAAATCAAGGCGAAGCTTGAAGAACAGGCCATAAGCGCTACGCTCGGTAAGTGGTTTCTGAACACTAGCCCTAATTCCAAAACTGATGCGCTGCTCGTTGACTTCACCTATGCCAATCGCTGAAGTTACAATGCGCGGCTCTATTTGCATTTGTACAGGGTTTGGCTCCAGCTTGCCAGCAAAGCTGTACATAGCGTCACCCAAACCAACATCAGCATTCAGCTTTGGCATTTTTATGCGAGTAATAAGGCGTTTGTTCGGTACATCTATGTAGTAGAGATACCGTTTATTGACTACAAAGATCGAATCATCGTGTACCGCCAAGAAGGTTACACCGTCGCGGTCAACCGGTATAGCCCAGGCTTTTACTTCTTTCGCGCCATAGTTTTTTACACTGGCAAGATTACTCCCATATGGCAGTAGGAGAGAAATTAAGGCGGCAAACTGAATGGCTACAAATATCTTTCTCCAAGGAAACTTTATAGCCTTCGTACGTTTCATGGTAAATAAGCTAAGAGTGGTTATGCTGAGAACAGCAAATACCATATTGCGGGCGAAAGCAAAAGTCTGCATCCTATACCCGACCGCGGGGACTGTAAAAAAGGATAAAGCACCCATGATAGGTAGCCCCGCCAGAAGGATCAGCATAATACCTTTTCTTAAAGAGAGCGTGAATGCCGTATTGATCAAGGCCAGAGCAACAGTTAGCAGCAGTGCAAAGTATGGCCACTTTTGGTTTATGCTACGCAGTTGAAAGGCTGTGTAAAAACAGACCAGCATCAAGAGCCAAGACGCTAGAACAAGAGCAGCCTCCAGGCGTGACTTTTTCACATGCATTCCCCCTCCGTTTTCTTCCTAGTGACTGTAGGGCCCGAAGAGGGCAATTATGCCCCCAACTCTGGGAGACGCACCAATGACTAGTCTAGGACCACCGATAAACGAGGCGAGTAGCAATAGACATCCCAACACTTGCACCAACAGAAGACGGTTCTTTGACTGCATAGTTTCTCCTCCAATCAGAGTCTATTTGGAACCGACTTAACGTATTCGCCAATTAAATACACAAAACCTTCTTTGTTTAGTCAATAGCCAAAAAGGTCGAGAGACTGCACCCTTCTTATCGGCAATGCGTTAACATGTTGACATGTTTGAAAAAGTCATGTTGTTTTCTGGCTATCATCCCCATGTCTGGTTGGTTAGAGGGAGTTCTTCTCCATAACTCATGTCTTATTATCAAGTAGAGAGTATTCTTTTGTAAGGAAATTTGCCCTAGCACGCAGCCTCAATTTTGATGATAATGGGATTGAGGTGGGATCATGAAGAAACTGATTTTTATTAACGGCCCCATGGGTGTGGGCAAGACTACAGTCTGCCAGCATCTATATCAACAGCTACCCGATTCTGTGTGGCTGGATGGAGATTGGTGCTGGATGATGTACCCGTGGCGAGTGACGCAAGAGAACAAGCAGATGGTGGAAGACAACATAGTTCACTTGCTGGGGAGTTTCTTGCGCAACTCGAGTTTTCAGCATGTAATCTTCTGCTGGGTGATGCACCAAGAAGCTATAGCTCAGCGCTTGTTGGCACGGTTGCGACTTGAGCATGATTTTGAGCTATACCGTTTCTCACTGCTCTGTTCGCCGGAAGCGTTAAGCGAACGCTTGAAAGGCAGAGGTACGCCCCAGCAAACAGAGGATGCGGTTGCCCGTTTGCCTTTGTTTGAGCAGCAAAATACGTTACGGCTAGATACTACTGGCATATCACCAGTAGAGGTGGCAAGGATAATTGCTAGCAAAGTATTAGGCTAGGCAAGGGGGGATGCATGATGAGTGTAGTTAAAAAACAGGTTGAGATTGTGAGAATTGGCCCGGCTGATTATGCGGCTTTCAGTGCCCTTTTGGAGTGGCGACGCACAGGCAGGGAAGGGGTAGAGACGACTAGGTATCAGACAGAGCAACTGCAACAATTCATGCAGCAGTATCGTGTTTTGGACTCAGATATGTTCTTCATTTATGCGGCCAAGGTAGATGGCAACCTGGTTGGCTACATCAATGCCATAATCATCCCCAAGCCAGAGCCGCGACTGGGGACCATGTATATTGATGAGCTCTGGACGGCACCGCAGTATAGGGGAATGGGCATCGCCGGACAGCTACTGGCAGTGGTAACTCGCCTAGCTAAGCAACTAAACCTGTGGCGCGTTAGGCTATATGTAAGCACTGACAACGATGCCGCCCGTACTTGTTATCGTAAGGCCGGCTTTGTAGAGAAGGGAGACTGCCTCTTCTGCGAAGTGGATGTGTAGGCTGAAGGGGTGGATCTATTGCTTGCGGATTTCCTAATCCGTCAGCCATTAGTTGATATGCAAATCGAAAGAAGGGTTATTATGAGGGTTGAAGCTTTAAGAACTGATAGCATAAAGGGTTTTATAGGCTTCTGCAAGAGGCACAGAAGTGAAGTTGATGAATCCTTCTTATGTGATACGGATCTAGATCATCTTACTATTAACGATGAAAATCCGACTTACGTAATTACAGATGACAAGGATAACGTAGTCGCAGCAGCATCGCTAATTATCAATGAATATTACAGAAGGGGAAAGCGTGCGAGATTCAGGATTTTCTATTCAGAGATAAATAACACGAAATATTACGAGGCTTTACTTCAAGCACTACTCAAACATTGTATGGAACTCAGTAAGCTGTTTGTTTATATAAAGACAGATAATGATGCTCTGATGGAAACCTTCCGTAGGCTAGGCTTCACCATAGAAAGGTATTCCTATGTACTTATTAGAGATAATGATAACATTCCGCAAGCGGCCCTTCCCGAAGGATTTTCAATAAGAGCTTTTGTAGAGGATCAGGATGAAGAGGTTTGGCGTGATATAAGAAATGTTGCTTTTGCTACGCTTCAAGGCAGCGAGACTCCAATAACGACGAAACATGTTAAGAAAATGCTGCAAGAAGACGAGTACATAGATGAGGGAATGAAGATACTCCACCATCTGGACAAGCCTATTGGTATTGTAAGAGGTGCTGATGATATTGAAGAGGGCGAGCCAATACTTTATATTGGGCCACTGGCATTATTGCCAGACTATCAGGGCAGAGGACTTGGGAGAAATCTACTACGGGAGATTATGCATTTTGGTAAAAACATAGGCTATAAGAAGTCTATCCTGAATGTAAATGCAGAGAATGAAAACGCTAACAGACTTTATGTCAGTGAAGGCTTCACACAAGTTGAAGCTGTTGCATGTTTTATACACAAATTATAGAAAATGCCCAGGCTGGGGAGACTGCCTCTTCTGCGAAGTGGATGTGGCAGAAATCAACTAATCATGATCTAAAGGGCGGGTGCCAGTATGACCCTTTCATCAATCCTACGTACAACACTATGAGTATAGGCTTTAAAATACTTTAGCCAAAAGCCATAGGCTGTAGGATTGAAGCTTTCAAAATCAACACCAAGACGAGTATATCCCTCTGCTGCGAGAGTGGATATGGTGAAGTTTAGCAGGTTTTGGTACACGCCCTTACCCCTATGCTCTGGTAGACAGAAGGCGCCGTTAATATGTTTGGTGTCGCGCCTTGGTGTTATGAAGGTTTCCCCCATGTCCGCGATTTTTAGAAAGGCGCATATTTGCTTGCTTTGTATGGCAACAAAGCAACGCACTTGTTCCTCTCGGCATGTTCGCAAGAACTCCTCTTGCGTATCGGCTTTACGAAGCATGAATGTGGGGCTCTGCCGCATGTGCTCATTCAGCATCTGATCAAGCGGAAATACTGATGCAAACTCTGATTGCGTTAATTCTGCAAAAGAGTAGTCGTTGCACGTTCTGCAGTCTATCGCTTCCATTGAACGTATAGCGTCCACGCAGCGCAACCCAAACCCATACAGAAAAAACTGCTGCTGTGCCTCGATACCGTGCGCATATAGGCAAATAGCATGACTCGCGGCACCTGCGAGTGCCCATTTATCGCCTGCTGCCTGATACATGGCGGCGTATATTTTAGCGCGATTATCCAAGGTCGCGGCGTTTGCTCCCAGCGGCGAGAACACACCCTTAACGTCTGTCGAGCCAAATGCGTTATTGCGTGGTGAGCCGCTACATAGGAATCCAACCAGTTTATCCCCGTCAAATGCGGCCACCCCTAGGCCATAGTCGGCAAACCTCGTCAAGTCAGGTAATACATCTATAGGCGGCAATGCTGGCACAATCTCCCGTTCCTGGTCATAGTTTAACTTGGCCAGGCTACGCGCTGCCGCAATGTGGTTATGCGTAAAATCAGTTATGAGCATTGATGTCCCCCGCCCAACTCAGCACGCTTAAGAATATCGGACGAGGGTAGCAACTTCTCTGCAAACCCATGTTCTTGCAGCGTGCTATTAATGATCTTCAGAACATGTTCATCAATGCCGTCCCAGGTTAGCATTTCCCGCCCACTGAACCGATTAAGCCAAGCCAGTGTTTTGATATTGCGCTCGCTAAACGCCTGGCGTGCTGCTGGTTCCAACCTGCTAAGCAATACATCAATCGGAAGCATATGCGCCGGCTCTTTGTGTGGGAAAGTGCGATTATATGCCTCAGCTTTTTCCGCGTCCATGTTAAAGACCGGATCTTCATGAAACGCACCTGAAATACCATCTAATGCACCGTCGTATAATGGCATGGCCATCAGTGCGTCAAAGTTTATTCCTTTGGGAGTTGTGATGTTAAATGCCTTAGCGCTACGAAAGCCAAAGCGCGGGTAATAATCGGGATGCCCGTAAATGATAATGGCGCGATACCCAAGTCGCTTTGCCTCCGCAATGGTATGACGCATTAGTGCCGACCCGACACCGCAATTCCAGTACCCGGGCAGGACGCTCAAGGGGCCGAATGTCAGTACCTCATGTCCGTTACCTCCACCGTCCACCACTTTGGCTTTGGAGTACATAACGTTTCCCACAAGTTTTCCATCCGCTTCTGCAACATAATCCAGTTCTGGCACAAATGCCGGTGCATTACGCAAAAGGTGTACCAAATAATGCTCGTCACAGGTTGGAGCTGTAAATCCCCAGAACGCCTCCCGTGTTAGTTCTTCTATGGCACGGTAGTCGGCGGGAGTTTCTAGTCGTAAAGTCAAGTTCATTGTACTGATCCTCCGTTATTGTTTTTCCATGCGCTAATTTGTCATGCAGTCTTACTCTACCATCTTGACATTACTATTCTAGAGAGATAATGCGTGCGAGCGGTTCTTTACCTGCAGGAAGTATCTGCACTTTCAGGGAATATGATGTTAGCTGGTAAGTATCTATGTGGGGAGGGAGCCGTATGTGGCGTAAGCGTTGGTTCCGGGTAGCTGCGTTATTGCTTGTATTGTTAATAGGTGCGCTTACCGTGCAAGCGTGGAGGATTAGGCAAACCATTAGCTACGTTTCACGTGGGTATTATGGTGAAGCATTTGGCGAGGCACTTGTTGACCTCAGATATGAAGTGAACCGTGAACTTCCTGCAGGGACCACGGTTATTTGCTGGGTAGAGCACTATCGTATGGGTAAGCATAGATACACAGTTCTACTTGATGAGACTTTGCAGGATGCGTTTAGCAAGTACCCCATTAGCCTGATCGCGAAAGAGTGTGATAAAGATGAGTATTGGGAAATGACTTGTGGGGGACAAAGCAAGACCACTATCCTACAAAAATCCGGTATGGGGGCCTGCTCGCTATTTAGCGATGATACGGGGTTTAGGTTTGGGAAGCCAATTCTGCTTGGTTTCGGAGTGCGTGGGTCAAAAGGAACAGATGGTCAGGTATTCTTCAAAGATACATTGAGAGATGGTTCGATTGAGCCTTGGCTGACTAACGAGCACGTTTTTGCGCTTAAGGTACAGTTTGATCTTCCGGGGAGATGACACTGAGCAAAACGAGTGGGTCAAAGGAACCGCCCGAGACTGCTGAAAAAGTCCCCTGGGAAGACAGGGGGCCACGGGGTGATGCTTAGAGCACAGGAGCAGGCATGTGCTCTCACCATATCTGTCGATATGGTTGCCGCACGAATTAGGGAAATGCATTGCGCAGCAACATCTTCAGATGTTGCGAGAGCATAACCCCGCGTCCCCCTCCAGTTGCGCGATGGTCAAGTCAGTGCAGGACTTAGGCTTTCGTCAGTGGTCTCGAATGTTCCCGCGACTCACCCCTGTCTCCCGGGGCCCACAGCATACCGCTCGGTGTAG
>ENA-UOOR01003335-UOOR01003335.1-fermentation-metagenome-genome-assembly--contig:-NODE-3335-length-14370-cov-7.936640_pt1 | contig 14370 bp, 10 predicted proteins | sample MGYA00245780_ERZ724029 | MGnify/ENA primary metagenome ERZ724029 (study PRJEB28704, sample SAMN03018315) | fermentation metagenome | biome: anthropogenic terrestrial biome; feature: soil; material... | reverse complement strand
GCGAGGCGGGCGCCGACTGGTCGGAGGTGCTCGGAGGCACGAGCGAGGTGCGGCCCTCGCTCCTCGCGAGCCATCTGCCTTTCGAGACGGCCGTCGGGGAGCTCTTCGCCGTCGGCGCGCCCCTGCTCGGACCACGAGGGCCCTACGGCACGCTGCTGGTCTGCGCGCGCTCGCCGGCGTCTGCCGAACGCCGAGCGCTCGTGCAGTTCGCGGCGGCGGTCATCGGCGAAGCCCTCTCCACGACCGCGAACGCGACCGCGACCGCGAAGCCGGCCGAAGGACCGACCGAATTCAGCGCCGAGCAGCTACGCGGCTGGCTGGCCGAGATCATGCGCCAGGCGCCCGGAGGCCTGGCGGTCGCCGATTGCCGGACCGGGCGCATCGTCCTCGCCAACCGGGCGGCCGAGGCGATGATGAAGAGCAACCTGCTGACGGCCGGGGTGCTCAGCATCACGGAGAAGCCTCTCTTCGACCCGCGGCGCGCCGACGGCTCGCCGCTCCCGCCCGACGAATGGCCGATGCTGCGCGCGATTCGCGGCGAGACGGTCACCGGCGAGGAGATCGAGCTGACGCGCCCCAACGGCACCAGCTTCTTCGCCAGCGTCAGCGTCGGCCCGATCAAGGACGCCGACGGCCGGACGGTCGCGCTCGTCATCACCTTCCAGGACATCACCGCCCGCAGGCAGGCCGAGCGCGAGCGCGAGCGGCTTCACGAGACCGAGAGGCAGGCGCGGGATGAGGCCGAGCGTCAGGCCGCGATGCGCGAGCGCCTGATGGCCATCCTCAGCCACGACCTGCGGCAGCCACTCTCGCTGGTGAAGCTCAACGTCGACCTGCTCGCCGGGTCCGTCACCGGGTGCGAGGCGAACCTCGGGCTGGTGCGCCGGGGCATCAAGCAGATGGAGGTCATGATCGCGGGCCTGCTCGACTACAACCGCTGCGCCAACGGCGGGATGCCCATCTTTCGGCGCGAAGCCGACCTGCGGCTCATCGTCGCCGCCGCGCTCGAGCAGCTCCATCCCTCAAGTCGCAGCCGCATCGACCTCACCTCCCAGGGCGCCTGCCACGGGAGCTGGGACGCGGACCGGCTGCAGCAGGCCTTCGGAAACCTGCTGACGAACGCGGTGCGCCACGGGGCTGCCGACGGGCAAATCACCGTGCAGCTCCGCGGGCTGGCCGACTCGGTGATGCTCGAGGTCCACAACCGCGGCGAGCCGATCCCCGACGCCATCCTGCAGAAGCCCTTTGCGGCCTTTCAGCGCGGGCCGAAAGGCTCGGGGCTCGGGCTCGGCCTGTACATCGTCCACGAGGTGGTGCGCGCCCACGGGGGCAGCATCGAGGTCGAGTCGACGCTCGAGTCGGGAACCCGCTTCCTCGTCTCGCTGCCACTCGCGGTGTGAGGCGCTCGCCGGACCGGGCCCTCGCCCGGCTTCGACCTTGAGCTGACAGGGCTGTCGATGGGCGCCCGCCCCCCGATCAGCCCGTGAGCGTAGGCCGAGCCTGCGAGGCCAAATTCGAGGGGCCCTTCGACTCCGCTGCCGCCGCTCGCGCGTCGGCAGCTACGCTCAGGGTGAGCGGTCGACGGTTCTTCAGCTAAAGGAATCCGTGGCCCAAGCGCGCGGGGCCCCGGGTCGACGACGGCTATCGGGCGGCGAGGCGCGACCAACCGGCCGGCAGCGCCGCCGCCACCGCGGCGATCTTGAGCGCGTCGCCGGCGAGGAAGGGCGCGGCGCCCTGCAGCAGCGCAGCCTGCAGGGGGACGAAGCTGGCGAGCCAGAGCACGCCCAAGCCGTAGATGACGGCGTTGCCGAGGACCATCGCCGCCACGGTCGTCGCCGCCCGGCGGTCCCAGCCGCGCTCGGCGAGCAGGCCCACGAGCGCCGCGGCGAAGACGAAGCCGACGAGGTAGCCGCCGGTCGGACCGGCCAGGCGCGCGAGGCCCCAGGCACCGTTGGCAAAAACTGGCATCCCGACGAGCCCCTGGCCGATGTAGGCGAGCACCGACAGCGCCCCGAGCCTGCTGCCGAGCAGCAGCCCGGCGAGCAGGACCGTCATGGTCTGCAGCGTCAGCGGCACCGGCGTGAAGGGCAGCGGGACGGCGACCAGCGACGACAGGCCGATGGCCAGACCGAAGAAGAGGACGAGGCCGGCCTCGAGCAGCGCGGTGCGCCGCGGCAGCAGGGCGTCGACCAGAGTCAGGGCGTGGGCGGTGGGCATGGCTGTCTCCTGGAAATCAGCGCGACCAAGTGCGCGTGGCTGCGCGGGACTACTAGTCGAGGCCCGTGCTGCAGACAAGCGGCTTGCCGTCCTTAGGTCCGACCTGCCGGCGGCCGGACTTGTCTTTGCTGCCGGAGACGATGCATCCGGCCTTCACTTTGGTCCCCGCGTCGGGCTCACGCCGACCGCCGCTGCAGACCTTGCGCCCCTCGCGGAAGCCTGCTTGTCTGCCTGCCCCACGGAGGAGAGAGCCGATGACCAACCGCGACCTCGTCGAAGCTGCTTTCGCCGACCGCACGCGCCTCGAAGAGCCGGCCGTACGCGGGGCGATCCTGGTGACCATCGCCGAGCTCGACTCGGGCGACGTTCGGGTCGCCGAGAAACGAGACGGCGAGTGGCAGGTCAACGCCTGGGTCAAGCAGGCGATCCTCCTCTACTTCGCCATCGCCGAGATGAAGGCCTGGGAGGCCGGGCCGCTCGCCTTCCACGACAAGATCCCCATCAAGCGCGACCTCGCCAAGGCGGGCGTGCGCGTCGTACCGCCGGGGACCATCCGCTACGGCGCCTACGTCGAGCCCGGCGCGATCCTGATGCCCGGCTACGTCAACATCGGCGCCTGGGTCGGCGGCGGGACGATGGTCGACACCTGGGCGACGGTCGGAAGCTGCGCGCAGATCGGCCGCAACGTCCATCTGTCGGGCGGCGTGGGAATCGGCGGCGTGCTCGAGCCTCCTGGGGCCACGCCGGTGATCATCGAAGACGGCTGCTTCATCGGCAGCCGCTGCATCGTCGTCGAGGGCGTGCGAGTCGAGGAAGAGGCGGTGCTCGGCGCCAACGTGGTGCTCACCTCTTCGACGCAGATCATCGACGTGACCGGCGAGCAGGAGGTCGTCCACCGCGGCCGCGTCCCGGCGCGCTCGGTGGTCATCCCCGGCACGCGGCCCAAGAGGTTCCCGGCGGGCGAGTACGGCGTCGCCTGCGCCCTCATCATCGGCCGACGCTCCGAGTCGACCGACCGGAAGACGAGCCTCAACCAGGCGCTGCGCGACTTCAACGTTTCGGTCTAGCGACGGTCGGCGGTCGAGGGTCGACAGCTTCGGGCTGCGCCCGGAACCCAAGTAGACGGTCGCAGGTTGGCAGGGGCGCAGAGGGATGTGCCCGTCGAGGAATCGAGCAGAAGGCGGGGCCGATTCGAGGGTTACCGGCGGCCGGCACGAAGGCGCACGAAGGCCGGCCCTCGGGAATCGCGCTGCCGCGCAACCAATCTCAAGGTGGGTAGTGGAGCAGGCAGGCTTGACAATCGCGAAGCCTGCTTGAGCTCAGGCAAGACTCGACTGCAATGGCTTTCGCAAAACCAGGGCCTCTCCCCGAGCTTCGGCCACCATCGGCCGACGCCGGCGGGCCAACCTTTGGAGACGATCGTGGCCGACCCCCTCGAGAAGCGACTCGCTGACCTCACCCTCGAGCTCTGCAGCATCCCGTCGGTGACTGGTGACGAGACGGCCATCTGCGATCACGTCGAGCGCTGGGCGCGAAGCCGTCTGCCGGGGCGTGCGGTGCGGCGGGTCGGCAACACGCTCATCGTCGGCAGCTTCGACGATCCCCGGGCCACCATCGCGCTCGTCGGCCACCTCGACACCGTGCCCGGGCGCCCGGAGGACTTCCCGGCGCGCCTCGAGGGCGATCGCGTCGTCGGGCTCGGCTCCTCGGACATGAAGAGCGGCGACGCGGTGATGATGGCGCTCGCCGAAGACCTCGACCTCGCCGCCCTGCCCTACAACGTCGTCTTCGTCTTCTATGACCGCGAAGAGGGGCCGTATGAGGAGAACGGTCTTGGGCCGGTGCTCGAGCAGATGCCGGAGGTGGCCCGGACCTCGTTCGCGGTCTTCCTCGAGTCCTGCAACAACGAGCTGCAGATGGCCTGCATGGGCTCGCTGCACGCGCGGGTCACCTTCCGCGGCAAGCCCGCGCACAGCGCGCGTCCCTGGCAGGGCGAGAACGCGATCTACAAGGCCGCCGGCCTGCTCACCGAGCTGTCGGCGCGCGAGCGGCGGCGCGTCGAGATCGAGGGCTTCGAGTACTTCGAGGTCATCTCGGCGACGCTCGCCCATGGCGGCAGGGCGCGCAACGTCGTCCCCGAGAGCTTCGAGCTGAACCTCAACTACCGCTTTGCCCCCGGCAAGAGCCTCGAGCAGGCCGAGCAGGAGCTGCGGGCCGTGGTGGGCGAGCGCGCCGAGGTCGAGATAGTCGATCGCTCGCCCGCCGGCGCGGTCTGCGCGACCAACCCGCTCTACCAGCAGCTTCGGCGCGTCAGCGGCGCCCCCGCCGCGCCGAAGCAGGCGTGGACCGACGTCGGCCGCTTCGCCGCGCACGGCATCGACGCGGTGAACTTCGGCCCCGGGCTCACCAGCCAGGCGCACCAGGCGGGCGAGCTCGTCCCCGTCGCAGACATCGTCGAGAGCTACCGGATGCTGCGCGCCTTTCTCGAGGCGCAGCCGGCGGAGATGCCTGAGGAGTTATGAGTTCTGAGTTTTGAGTTGGGAGTGAAGAGCTCGGCGGTGGCGCCGCCCACCGCCGGGGCGCCGAGGCCGCGGGTTTCGGGAGTCCCGGCCTCCGCTCGCCCGCACGACGCCGGCACGAAGGCCGGCACTCCGGTCTCCGCACGCACGCACGACGCCGGCACGAAGGCCGGCACTCCGGCCTCCTCTCGCCCGCACCTCCTCCCAACTCCCAACTCAAAACTCACAACTGCTCCGGAATTCCCCACACCCCGCACTGTTGTCGCGCTTGGAACCGGCCGAACACCACGCGAGCGCTCCCGGACACCACGCGAGCGGCCCCATGTCCGACGCTTGTGCTCTTCGCGCCCGGGTTGCTAGTGCCTCTCGACCAGGAGACCACCCGATGAGAACCCGATTCCTACTGGCAACCCCTGCCGCCCTGCTCGTCTCGGCGCTGGCCGCCGCCGCGCCCGCCGAGCGGCCGCAGGTCCAGGAGCACTCGCTGCCCAACGGCATGAAGGTCCTCATCCTCGAGGACCACGCCGCGCCGGTGGCCACCTTCAGCGTCTTCTATAAGGTGGGCAGCCGCAACGAGACCACCGGCAACACCGGCAGCGCCCACCTGCTCGAGCACCTGATGTTCAAGGGCACCAAGCGCTTCGGGAAAGGCCAAATCATGGCCTCTCTCGACCGCATCGGCGCCCAGTGGAACGCGACGACCTTCTACGACTACACCAACTATTACGAGACCGTCCCCGTCGAGAAGCTCGACTTCGTCATGGGCCTCGAGGCCGACCGGATGCGCAACTCGCTCATCCTCGACGAGGAGCGCGAGCTCGAGCGCATCGTCGTGCGCAACGAGCTCGAGCGGGGCGAAAACTCGCCGGTCCGCTCGCTGATGCACGAGGTCTGGGGGGCCGCCTTCAAGGCCCACCCCTACCACCACCCGGTCATCGGCTGGAGCTCGGAGGTCGAGGGCGTGCCGACCGCGAAGCTGCGCGAGCTCTACCGGACCTTCTACCAGCCGGATAACGCCGTCGCCGTCGTCGTCGGCGACTTCCAGGCCTCCGAGGCGCTGGCGATGGTGCGCAAGCACTTCGCGAAGATCCCGGGCGGCCACCGCTTCCCCGCGCTCTACACCGTCGAGCCCGAGCAGAAGGGAGAGCGCCGGGTGACCCTGCGCAAGGCGGGCGACCTGAAGGTGGTCGCCCTGGCCTGGAAGGCGCCCCAAGCCGCCCACGAGGACATGGCCGCGCTCAAGCTGCTGCACCTCGTGCTGTCGGGCGAGCTCAACCTCGGCCCCTTCGGCGATCCGCTCGACCCGGGCATTTCCAACCGCCTCTACCAGGCGCTCGTCGAGAAGGAGCTCGCTACCTACGCGGGCGTCGACTACGTGCCGATGAAGGACCCGGGCCTCTTCATGGTCCTCGCCCTGCCCCGCCCCGAGGTCGAGCACGGGAGGGTCGAGAAGGCGGTCCGCGAGCAGCTCGAGCGGCTGAAGAACGAGCCGGTCGAGCCCGCCGAGCTCGCCCGCGCCAAGGACCGCGCCGCCGCCGCCTTCGGCCTGATGCAGGACGGCACCAACGGGCGGGCGATGCTCCTCGGCTACTTCGCGGCGATCGCCGACTGGAGGCTCGCCGACAACTTCGCCGAGCGGGTCCAGCAGGTTACCGCCGAAGACCTGCAGCGGGTCGCCAAGAAGTACTTCGACGACTCGAAGCTGACCGTCGGCCTGTTCGAGCCCACCTCCCCGGCCTCCGCCGGGGAGCAGGCCTCGCTCGGCGAGGCGAGAGGGCGCGCCGAGGCCTACCGCGGCTTCGACGGCCGCTCGCCTCTCGGCGCGGCCCGGACCGCGACCGCGACCGCCGCCAGCCGGCGCTCGAGCCGCAAGGCCGAGCCGGTCATCCGCACCGAGCTGCCCAACGGCCTTGTCGTCCTCGTCCGCGAGAACCGCTCGAGCCCGACCTTCAGCATCGCCGGGTCGATCAAGGCCGGCGGCGTCTTCGACCCGAAGGAGAAGCCGATGCTCTCGGCGCTGACAGCGAGCTCGCTGATGCGAGGGACGAAGAAGCGCTCGAAGCTCGAGCTCGCCCAGTCGCTCGAGCAGGTCGGCGCCTCGCTCGGCTACTCGGGCGGCGCCGAGACGGTCACCCTGAGCGCCGGCGGGCTCTCCCGCGACTTCGAGCGGGTCCTCGACCTGCTCGCCGAGACGATGACCGAGCCGGCCTTCCCCAAGGACGAGGTCGACAAGCTCAAGCGCGAGGCCATCGCCTCACTCAAGCAGTCCGAGGACTCGCCGAGCACCCGCGCGCGGCGCGCCTTCTACCAGGGCCTCTATCCCGAGGGCCACCCGTACTACGCCCCCTCGCTCGACAAGACGATCGCCGCGCTCGAGAGCCTCGAGCCGGCCGCCCTCGCCGAGTTCCACGCCGCCCGCTACGGGGCCAACGCGACGGTGCTCGTCGTCGTCGGCGACCTCGACGCGATGCAGGCCATCGAGGCGATCAAGCGCCGCTTCGGCGGCATGAAGAAGGTCGCCCACCCGGAGATCGTCGTCCCGCCGGTCGCCGTGCGCCGCGCGCCGGCCCGCGAGGTGGTCTTCGTGCCCGAGAAGGCCAACGTCGACGTGCTGCTCGGCCACCAGGGGGTCCTCACCCGCACCGACCCGGAGTACTACCCGGCGATGATCGCCAACTACGTCTTCGGCGGCTCGGCCTCGGCGCGCCTGTTCCAGGAGGTGCGCGACCGGCTCGGGCTCACCTACGGCATCTACTCGTCGCTCTCCTCCAGCCATGGCGCCGGCCCCTGGAGCGTGTGGATGACGCTCAACCCGTCGAACGTCGAGCAGGCCGTCGACGTGGTCAAAGGGCTGAGCCGCGAGCTGGTGCAGAAGGGCCTGACCGACGTCGAGCTCGAAGCCGCCAAGGAGACGCTCGTCGGCAAGTACAAGGTCGGGCTGGCCACCAACTCCGGCATGGCGGGCGCGCTCGCGCTCTTCGAGGGCTACGGCCTGCCGAGCGACTTCGTCGACGAGCACATCGCGCGGCTGCAGGCGGTCACCAAGGCCCAGGTCTCGGCGGTGCTCAAGAAGTACTTCCACCCTGACAGCCTGCTCGAGGTGGTCGCCGGGACCTATCCGCCCAAGGGCGACGCGACGATCGCGCCGCAGAAGTAGTGCGCCCCTCCCGTGCTCGTTCGCGGCCGCTCGCGCTTCTCCGGCGAGCGGCCGCTCGATTTGCGGGGACGCGTGGGGCCGGTCGCCCTGCCGCGGCGCAAGCCCTCGGGGCGCCGATCGGCGCGCCGCACGATTCGCCGCCGGCACGACCGATTCCGTTGCAGTCCGGAACGCCTTCCGTAAGATGGCGAACTTTCCGCCCTTTCCCACCAATGCCGGCGTGGGCGGGATACCCGAAGTCGAGGAGCAGCCAGAGGATGAAGATCTCCGTCATCGGCAGTGGATACGTGGGCCTGGTCGCCGGGACCTGCTTCGCGGACAGCGGCAACGACGTCGTCTGCATCGACCGCGACGCGGCGAAGATCGAGCTGCTCAACTCCGGCGGGGTCCCCATCTACGAGCCGGGCCTCGAGGAGCTTCTCAAGCGCAACGTCAAGGACGGCCGGCTCACCTTCTCGACCGACCTGAGGTCGGGGGTCGCCGGCGCCGACGTCGTCTTCATCGCCGTGGGCACCCCGCCCGACGAGAACGGCGAGGCCGACCTGCAGCACGTGCTCGCCGCGGCCCGCGAGATAGGCAAGGCGCTCACCGGCTATGCGGTGGTCGTCGACAAGAGCACCGTGCCGGTGGGCACCGCCGACAAGGTGCGCGAGGAGATCCGCAAGGTCACCGACGTCGAGTTCGACGTGGTCTCCAACCCTGAGTTCCTCAAGGAAGGGGCGGCCATCGACGACTTCATGAAGCCCGACCGCGTGGTGATCGGCGTCGAGAGCGAGCGGGCCCGCAAGATCATGGGCGAGCTCTACGCGCCCTTCGTGCGCACCGAGAACCCCATCCTCTTCATGGACCCGCGCTCGGCCGAGCTGACCAAGTACGCCTCGAACGCGATGCTCGCGGTGCGCATCAGCTTCATGAACGAGATCGCCCAGCTCTGCGAGCGCGTCGGCGCCGACGTCGACCTGGTGCGCAAGGGCATGGGTGCCGACCGGCGCATCGGCTACCCGTTCCTCTTCCCCGGCGTCGGCTACGGCGGAAGCTGCTTCCCCAAGGACGTCAAGGCGCTCATCGCCAGCGCCCAGCAGCACGGGCTCGAATACGACATGCTGCGCACGGTCGAGCGCATCAACGCGCGGCAGAAGAAGGTGCTCGTCGAGAAGGCCGTCAAGCACTTCGGCGACCTCAACGGCAAGGTCTTCGGCGTCTGGGGCCTGGCCTTCAAGCCGAAGACCGACGACATGCGCGAGGCCCCTTCCATCGAGATCATCGAGGGCCTGGTGGGCAAGGGCGCGCGCGTGCAGGTGACCGACCCGGTCGCCACCGAGGTCGCCAGGAAGATCTTCGGCGACCGCGTGCTCTTCTGTCCGGGGCCCTACGAGGCCATCGAGGGCGCCGACGCGCTGTGCATCGTCACCGAGTGGAACGAGTTCCGGCACCCGGACTTCGAGCGCATGAAGGCCCTGATGAAGACCCCGGTCGTCTTCGACGGTCGCAACCTCTTCGACCCGGCGAAGATGCGCGAGCGCGGCTTCGTGTACCACGGCATCGGGCGGCGCTAGCGAGCCGCGGTTCGCCGGAAGATCAAGCGGCCGATTGGAGTCGGCCAATGCCGGGCGTCGGCGGAGGGCATGAGCCGCCTCTACGGTTTCATCGGGACGACGGGGAATCCACGTGGCTGATCTACAGGCCCTCAGCACGCTTGAACCGGCGGGCAGCGAGTCCCCGAAGGCCCCGGCTCCGTCGCCGCTCCCGCTCGCCGTCGTCCGCGCGCTGCGGCCGCGCCAGTGGACCAAGAACGCGGCCGTCCTCGCGCCGCTCGTCTTCGCCCACAAGGCGCTCGAGCCCTCTCTCGCGCTGCGGGCGATTGTGGCGACGGTCGCCTTCTGCCTGCTCTCGAGTGCGGTCTACGTCTTCAACGACCTCGCCGATCGCGACCACGACAGGCTCCATCCGACCAAGCGCTTCCGCCCCATCGCCAGCGGCGAGGTCGGAACCGGGTTGGCCATCGGCTTGGGCCTCGCGCTGGGCGCGAGCGGCCTGGCGGCGTTCTGGTTCCTTGGGACGCCCGCCTTCTTCGGAGCCCTCGGCTACCTCGGCCTGCAGGTCGCCTATACCGGGCTGCTCAAGCGGCTCGTCATCCTCGACGTCATCGCCATCGGCACCGGCTTCGTCGTGCGGGTGGCGACCGGCGCGCTCGCCATCGACGTGCCCATCTCGAACTGGCTCTACCTCTGCACCTTCCTGCTCTCGCTGTTCCTGGGCTTCTCCAAGCGGCGCGCCGAGCTGGCGCTGCTCGACAAGGAGGCCGCCTCGCACCGGGCGAACCTGAGCGAGCTGTCGCTGCCGCTGCTCGATCAGCTCATCTCGGTGGTGACCGCCTCCACGGTCGTCTCCTACGCGCTCTACACGATGAGCGAGGAGACGGTGCGCAAGTTCGGCACCGACAACCTCAAGTTCACCATCCCCTTCGTCGTCTACGGCATCTTCCGCTACCTGTACCTGATCTACCGGCGCAACGAGGGGGGCAGCCCGGAGAAGCTGCTGCTGAGCGACGTGCCGCTGCTCGTCGATATCGCTCTGTTCACCGCGATCGTCGGGGCGGTGCTCTATCTGTGACGGCTGGCAGCCGAGTGAGCGTTGGTGCGCCTTCGAGGCTCGCTCTGGCATCGGCCGGCATGGATGGAAAGGCGGGAGCACTCTGGTTGGGGAGACTCTAGAAGAGATCCGGTCGAGCACTTCCGCAGGGGCGCGGCAGGTCCGTACCGTCACCAAGGTACGGCCGGGCCTCTCCGAGAAGACCGAGGGGTTGCCGGGCGGGGAGACTCGCTTGGAGGTTATTGACAGTTCGCTGGTGGTCGTCGAGCAGGCGATTGCCAAGCTATTGATTGCGAAGTGGCCCGGAAGGCCTCTCGCGCGCACGAGGTGGTAGGGAATGAATGAGACGACAGCCAGCGAGACTCGCAGCCGGGCCGAAAGGCTCCTCGACCGCCTCCTCGAGCAGAGACTGCTCGAGCTCGAGGGCGGCAGTGACCAGACCAAGCTCGCCGCGGGAATCTCGCAGGTGCTCGAGACCGACTCCGACTCGCGGGCGCGGGCTGAAAGGCTCGCTCAGTGGCTGCTCGGCCAGAAGGAGGTCGCCGAGCTGTTCGCCACCGACGACGAGCTCGCCGCGGTGATCGAGACGAGCTAGAAGCCTTTGGACGACGGGCCCGCCTGGTCACCTGCGGCAGACCGCGTGCCATTCTGCGCCGGTGTGCCGATGGGCATCGGGCGCTCGGGCACCCTCGCCGGCCGGCGCGGTCAGCGCGCGCGCAATCGAGAGCCATCCCGGCCATCGGTCACGAGCTCCAGAGCCGTCGCGATACAGCCCCAGCGAAATCGAGGGGTACAAGCTTCACGCGGGCGCCTTGCCCGGCTGTGTCCTGATTGAACGCGCAACGGAGGCACCGCGTGGCTGCGTTTGGCCCGCCCCCTCCCCGCCCGAGGAGCAGTTCGATCCGCCCTCGCGCCCGGCGCGTCTTCGTCGCAAGCTCGTGCTCGATTTCTGGACGGGCGCATTGCCATGCGCCCCTACCGACTCACGACTGTCAACTCTCGACCGGCGCCCTCGGTTATCCTTCCCAGCGAACAAGTGCGGCTCAGCGCTGTTCTATCCGCACTCGACCTGAATCCTCCGGCCGCGCCCTCGGCACTCGAGGCCGGCCTCAGTTCCGGCGCAGGCGCGCCGGCCGACATCCGAAGGGAGCAGCGACATGGCGCGCGCGAAGGTGGCAGTTCTCAAGGTGAAGTCCGAGACCGTCCTCGAGGACATCGACCGGCTGCTCGAGTTGGCCGAGGTCGACAAGGTCTTCGCCAAGGACCGGGCGACCATCCTCAAGGACAACATTAGCTGGCACTTCCCCTTCCCCGGCGCGAACACGACCCCTTGGCAGCTCGAGGGCACCATCCTCGCCCTGCGCAAGCGCGGCTTCCAGGAGCAGGTCTGCGTCCAGAACAAGACCGTGGTCACCGACGCGTTCAAGGGCGAGGACCTCAACCACTATCTGCCCATCTTCAAGCGTCACGAGATCCCGGTCCTCTACAACTTCCTCGAAGAGGACATGAAGTGGGTCTCGTACCGGCCCCAGGCCCGGATGCGCGCGCTCGACCGCGTCTTCCCCGAGGGCATCCGTCTGCCCGACTACTTCTTCGGCAAGAACATCGTCCATCTGCCCACGGTCAAGTGCCACATCTACACGACCACCACCGGCGCGATGAAGAACGCCTTCGGCGGCCTGCTCAACACCAAGCGCCACTACACGCACTCGTGGATCCACGAGACGCTGGTCGACCTGCTCGCCATCCAGAAGGAGATCCACTCCGGGGTCTTCGCGGTGATGGACGGCACCACCGCCGGCGACGGCCCGGGCCCGCGCACGATGCGCCCGGTGATCAAGAACGTGATGCTCGCCAGCGGCGATCAGGTGGCCATCGACGCGGTCGCCGCGAAGCTGATGGGCTTCGACCCGATGACCATCCCGTACATCCGCATGGCCCACGAGGACGGCCTGGGCGTCGGGCGACCCGAGGAGATCGAGCTGGTCGGCGAGGACGTCTCCGGCGAGAGCTGGGGCTTCAGCGTCGGCGACAACGGCGCCTCGATGGTCGGCGACATCATGTGGTTCGGCCCGCTCAAGCGGTTCCAGAAGCTCTTCTTCCACACGCCGCTGGTCAACGTCTTCGTGGCGGGCTCGGAGGCCTACCACGACTACTACCGCTGGCCGCTGCGCGACCGGCGCGTCTTCGAGACCTGGCTCGGGACCACCGAGTGGGGCCGGCTGTTCCAGACCTACGCGGGCGGCCAGTCGGCGTCGCGGTCCTCGAAGGGCGCCTCGGCCGTCGGCTGAGCCTGCGCCCTCTCGAGCTTCACGGTCTGCAGACCGCTCGCCTTCCAAGCGCCGAAGCCGCCGAGGTAGTTGAAGACGTGGTGGAAGCCGTGGCGAGCGAGGATGCTCGCCGCGATGCCTCCACGGTTGCCCGAGCTGCACATCGTGACGACGGGGCGGTCGCCCGGTAGCTCGTCGATGCGCCGCTCGAGCTCGCCCACGAAGATCGGGCGCGCGCCGGGCACCAGACCCTTCTCCCACTCGCCGGGCTGGCGGACGTCGACGATGGCGACGTCGGCCTGGCTCTCGACCCACCGGCGCAGCTCCGCGGTCGAGAGCGTGCCGACGTGCGCTATCTCGCGGCCTTCCTCCTGCCAGCTCGTGAAGCCGCCGCGCAGGTAGCCCTCGACCCGGTCGAACCCGATGCGCAGCAGCATGCGCGCGACCTGCTCGACGCTCGCCTGCTCCGGCAGGACCAGCACCAGCGGCGTGTCGTGCGAGATGACCCAGGGCAGGTACACGGGCAATCCCTCGAGCCAGACGTTGTACGAGCCCGGCACGTGCCCGCCAGCAAAGGCCTGGGGCATGCGCGCGTCGATGGCGATGGCGCCCGCCCTGAGCCGCTCCTCGAATTCGCCGGTGCGCAGCGGCACGAGCGACGGCGCGCGCGCGAAGACGGCCGGGTCGCCGTGTTCGTTGAGCTCCTCCATCCGCCGGAAGTAGGGCGGGCGGACGAGCTCCTGAGCGAGCAGCGCGCGCACGAACGCCTCGCGGCCCGGCTCGACCAGGCGCGGGTTGTGGCGCCGTTCGTAACCGAGCGTCGAGTGCTGGCGCGCCGAGATGTGCCCGCCGCAGACCGAGCCGCCGCCGTGAGCCGGGGCGAGGATCACCCCGTCGCCGAGCGGCAGGAGCTTGCCGAAGAGGCTCTCGTAGAGCGCCGCGGCCAGGCGCGGCCGCTCCGACTCGCCATAGAGATCGATGCGGCCCACCTCGCCGACGAAGAGCGTGTCGCCGGTGAAGACCATGAAGGCGTCGCCGCGGGCCTTCGTTTCGCCGAGCACGAAGGAGAGGCTCTCGTCGGTGTGGCCGGGGGTCTCGAGGACGCGCAGCTCCAGGCTGCCGACGCCAAAGCGATCGCCCTCGTGCACGGGCGTGCCGTAGTCGAAGGCGAGCCTGCTCGAGTGCAGCACGGTGGCCCCGGTCAGCTTGGCGAGCGCGCTCGAGCCGATGACGTAGTCCTCGTTGCGATGGGTCTCGAGCACGTAGCGGATGCGCAGGCCGTTCTCGCGCGCGAGGTCGAGGTAGACGTCGACGTCGCGCCGCGGATCGATGACCGCGGCCTCGCCGCCGTCGGCGACGATGTAGGAGTTGTGGGCGAGTCCTTCGCTGACGAACCGCTCGATCGACATGGGCGCCTCCGTGACGGACGACGCCCGAAGGTAGGGAGGCGGTCGATACGTTGGAGAGGCCCCGATCGCGTCACGCGCGGCTCACGGCCGGTACCGGGTGCCTCACGGCCGCGGCAGGGCGCCTCACGGCCGCGGCTGCGGGCCTCACGGCCGCGGCTGCGGGCCTCACGGGCGTGACGCACCCAGCCGCAAGGCGCCTCACGCCC
>ENA-UOOR01003334-UOOR01003334.1-fermentation-metagenome-genome-assembly--contig:-NODE-3334-length-14371-cov-2.542680_pt1 | contig 14371 bp, 13 predicted proteins | sample MGYA00245780_ERZ724029 | MGnify/ENA primary metagenome ERZ724029 (study PRJEB28704, sample SAMN03018315) | fermentation metagenome | biome: anthropogenic terrestrial biome; feature: soil; material... | reverse complement strand
GGTTTCATTCCGTCCCCCAATCATGCGGGCGGACTGCGTTATCATGGAATGTCGCCTATTATTTCGAAGCTTTACGACGACGGTTTACTGGACGAAGCAAGGGGCGAGGAACAAACAAAAGTATTCGAAGCTGCTGTACTTTTCGCAAAGCTTGAAACAATACTCCCCGCACCCGAAAGTTCCCATGCAATCCGCTGTGCAATCGATGAAGCTGTTAAGTGTAGAGAAAGCGGAGAAGGAAAAACCATACTTTTCGGCTTAACCGGAACAGGATATTTCGATTTATCTGCATATACTGCATATTTGGAAAATAATATGGCAGACTATATACCGAGTGATAAAGATTTACAGTCAGGTTTTGATACCCTTCCTAAAATACCAAACTCAAATAATGAATAAATTGTAAATTCTCGTTAGATTTTTCACGATAATTTACGAAAGTTGTTAGTCAATAATCACTAAAATTTAGTTGTAAAATACTGCGTTTTATACAATAAAGAGATTGTTTTTAAATCGATTGACACAATAAATTACGGGTATTATAATAAAGTCATAGAAAACAAAGAAAAGTTAATTTATTAGAGTATAAGATTTGTGGCAAGAATTGCCACGACCTTTTCAATACAACTCCTCCCCAAAAAAACAAGGACCGCCAACCGGTCCTTGTTTTTTATTTGTTGAAAAAATTTCACATTGCTATCCATTTTTCTTCTCCGACTTTATAATGCTAATTAAGTATATCAAGTCGAGAGGTGTCGAAAAATGAAAAGTACGCATTCAAAAATACGTTTCTTTGTTATTGTCTGTATTTCCATTTTACTTCCTATAATAATAGCCGTATCTTCTTATGCTGAAAACTATCCCGATATCAATAACATTGATAAAAAATTTTATTATAATACAGATTATCAATTTTTTCGTAGACCCAACAGTGGATATGTACTTTTAAGCACAAATAAAATAAACAAAAGTATGGCGGCTCTTCTCGATGAGAACGGGGATTTTGATTATAGTTCTGCCTTTAAACCCACATCTATAAATTTTGTTTATGAAAACACTTCACTGTGTAAAAATTACTTATATATAATAGGAAAGCTTCCAAAGCCCTCAAAAGGTGTAACAATCGGTAGATTAGACTTATCTAATGGAAGGCTTATTGTAAATAAAATTATAGATGTTGAGTGTGATTTTTCGCGGGAATTTACTTCTGACACTGACGGAAAGCTTACTATATATACTGCACCTTTGGGACAAGATATTAACGATATATCAGTACCCAATGTTTATATATTTGACGGGGAACACATGAATATCAGTCTGTCACCGCAGCCCTCTGAAATTAATTCAGAGCCTGATAAAAATAATCCGGATGAACAAAATGACGACAATTCAGAAACAGACAATACGGATACCGAAAAAGGCGGCGAAAAAAATAAGGAACCGGAATTTATACCCAGTGATAAAACTTCGCTCACACCCCAAAATTATTATTTTGACACTCCGGTCACGATAGATTCTCTCCAGTCCGTTTTAGATGAAAACAGTTTGGGGCAAAAGCTTCATGTTGTATCAACCAATAATCAAGAGGTTGAACAAGGATATATCGGTACAGGCATGACTATAAAAACACTTAATGATAAAGATGTTGAAACTGTTTATACCGCCGTTGTAGCAGGCGACCTCGACGGTTTAGGTACAGTTACAAACAACGATTACAGAATTTTGTACGATTATCTTACTCAGCCATCATCTGACAAAAAGGAGATTTTAAGCGGCCCTTTTTATGAAGCTGCAAAAATAACCGACGACCTAAAAGCGGATAAATCAGACAGAAAATTGCATACAAGTGACTTATTAAAAATAAAAAAGCTCATAAAATAATGCTATTAATGTTGACCTTACAGTAAAATAAAAATATAATTATAATAAATATTATAGAAATCAATGTACAAAGGAGATCCTACAGTCATGGATAGTATATTAATAAAGAATTTATATGATTTATCGCACACACAGGCGGCGCCTCTTTTTGAAAAGTTAAATTACCCTTGGGAAGTACTGCCGAAAATCGGTGAATTTGTTATAAGCCTGGGAAAAACACTTTCATCTGATGAATATGAAAAGCGCGGTGAAAATGTGTGGGTTGCAAAATCCGCTAAAGTATTCGATTCTGCCTACATTAACGGTCCTGCAATTATCGGGCCTGATACCGAAGTAAGACAGTGTGCATTTATCCGCGGCAACGCTCTTGTCGGTGCAGGGTGTGTCGTAGGTAATTCCACCGAACTCAAAAATGTGATTTTGTTTGATAATGTTCAAGTTCCGCATTACAACTATGTCGGCGATTCTATTTTAGGCTACAAATCCCATATGGGCGCAGGCTCTATCACCTCTAACGTCAAATCCGACAAAACCCTTGTAAAAATACATGCTGAGTGTGAAAATATTGAAACAGGTCTAAAGAAATTCGGCGCTATGCTCGGCGACAATGTCGAAGTTGGCTGTAATTCTGTTTTAAACCCGGGCACAATAATCGGAAGAAACAGTAATGTATACCCGCTTTCAATGGTTAGGGGCTATATTCCCGACCACAGCATTTTTAAGAAGGCTGACGATATTGTTAAAAAAATATAATTTTTATTGATATCGAAATTTTACATTTTTCATCTTGACACCCCATATAAATGCATATATCATAGTTTAACTATATGAGGTGATATAATGATTAATCAAAAAAGGATTGCTGCAATTGAAGATATCTCCGGATTTGGCAGATGCTCTCTCACTGTAGCTTTACCTATCCTGTCTGCTGCAGGAATCGAAGTTTGTGCCATACCGACCGCTGTACTCTCGTCCCACACCGGGGGACTGTCCGGTTATACATACCGTGATTTAACAGAAGATATGCCGGGTTTTGCAAAGCAATGGAAGCAGCTTGGCTTGAAGTTTGATGCCCTTTACAGCGGTTTTTTAAGTTCGTATGAACAAATCCAAATTGTTTCGGATATTTTTGACGAGTTTAAAACAGAAGATAATTTTATTATTGTTGACCCTGCAATGGCTGATTTTGGGAAACTTTATAAAACGATAACTCCTCAAATGGCACAAAGTATGACAAGACTGTGCAGTAAGGCGGATATTATCGTTCCCAATTTTACCGAAGCCGCTATACTGCTCGGCGAAGATTACAAAGAAGGTCCGTACACCCGTGAATATGTTGAAGATATACTTGTTCGTTTAGGCAAACTCGGTCCGAAAAAAGTTGTTCTTACCGGTGTTTATTTTAGCAAAGGTTTAACCGGAGCTGCCGCATATTCCAGAGATATCGACGAAGTAAGTTACGCATTTTCTCAAAAAGTAAGCGGAAATTATCACGGAACTGGCGACATTTTTGCAAGCGCACTTTTGGCAGGCTTGTTAAATGGTCATAAACTTGCATTACAGCTCGCTGCGGACTTTACATCAGGGAGTATTCGGCGGACAAAGGAAATCGGAACCGACCCGAGGTTCGGAGTTAACTTTGAAGCAGGGCTCTTTAGATTTATGCGTGAACTTGGCTTAGAAGAATAATTAAAACATTAATAAACGGAGAGGACGGCTTTGTTCCCTCCGTTTACTTTATTATAAAATAATGTATAATATATTTAATTGAAATCAGTTCAACCTGTTATCAATTTCCCAAAGGAGGTATTATTTTGATACCTAATTTTCCGATTATAACAAATTCAATAAATGTAATATTATTCACCATAAGAATTATTATTCCGTTAGTATCAATAATAGTAATTGTAAAATGTTTGTTATCTTTAAAAAAAGGACGCCGACGAGAGGAACCGGTTGTCATTCTCGAAGATATGGTAACGCATAAGGCAATTCCTGTCCTTTACTGGGAAAATTCCATTGGCCGAAGCAAAAGCTGTGATATTGTTTTAAGCGACTCTACAGTAAGCCGTGACCATGCAGTTATGATGAGGAGAGAAAACGGATGGATTGTCAGTGACACCGATTCAAGGTCGGGTACATATGTTAACGGGACAAAAGTAAAGGGTTCCCGTCAGATTATGCCCGGCGATGTCATTGCTGTCGGTTCCACCGCGCTCATGCTTAAAAGAACAAGCGATACAAGAAAATTTAAAAAGCATAAATACACCCCTCGCCATGCGGCTTCACCGTATGGTCTAATGGTCAGTATAACATTCGTTCAAATTCTTCTTCTTATCGAGACTTGTTTTGCCGGAGGCACTTTCAGCAATGAACCATTTATTCCGTTCAGTGCTATATTCATAATGGAATGGGGACTTTATTTTTATTCTATGAAAATACTCGGCAGAGTAAGTTTTGAGCTTGAAACAATAGCCTTCCTTTTAAGTTCAATAGGAATTATGATTATATCAGGAACGGGAATTAAGAACGCATATACACAAATTGGTGCTCTTGCGATTGGGATTATCCTGTTTTGCGTTATGATATGGTTTTTAAGCGATTTAGACAGAGTTATGAATTGGCGGCTTGCCATAGGAATTTTTGCTGTCTGTCTTTTCATATTAAACCTTTTGCTTGCACGTGAAAGGAACGGCGCTCGAAACTGGGTTAGCCTGGGTCCTGTTAGCGTACAACCTTCCGAATTTATAAAAATAGCATTTATATTTGTAGGCGCTTCAACTTTAGACAGACTTCAAACTGCCAAAAACCTTACTGGTTTTATCGGATTTTCTGCAATATGTATGGGCGCTCTGTTTTTAATGAGGGATTTTGGTACAGCATGTGTTTTTTTTGTAACATTCCTTATTATCGCATTTATGCGTTCAGGAAGTGTGCGTACAATTGCACTGATATGTTCTGTTGCGGCTTTCGGTGCTTTTCTGATTTTGAAGTTTAAGCCCTATGTAGCGGAGCGTTTTGGGGCTTGGCGGCACGTTTGGGAGCATGTTAACGACTCCGGCGGATATCAGCAAACAAGAGTACTGAGCTATGCTTCAAGCGGCGGACTATTTGGAGTAGGAATAGGAAACGGGCATCTTAAAAAAGTGTTCGCCTCAACAAGTGACCTTATGTTTGGCATGGTGTGCGAAGAATTAGGGCTGTTACTTGCAGTTACAATTGTCCTCACTATTGCATTTTTAATGTTTTACGCTCGTTCGGACGCGGCTCTCAGCCGTTCAACTTTCTATTCCATCTCTGCCTGCGCCGCAGGGGGTATGCTGTTATTTCAAACCTGCCTTAATGTATTCGGCGCAACTGACGTATTTCCGTTAACTGGTGTAACACTTCCTTTTGTAAGTCTCGGCGGTTCAAGTATGGTATCGGTTTGGGGACTGCTTGCATTTATAAAAGCAAGTGATGAAAGGACTTATGCCGCAAGGAGGAAAAATCAATGAAAACCACAGGTTCTCGTTCTCTTATTCTATATATTCTCGGCTTGGGATTTTTCTTTGGCCTTGGAGTATTTCTATATGGAATGTACACAGAGGGCAACACGTGGGCAATGCAGCCTTTTAACAAACATTTATCAGGTGGCAGCCTTGTTGCAAACAGCGGTAAAATTGTCGACAGAAACAATGTAGTCCTTGCCAAAAGCGAAAATGGCAAACGGGTTTATAACAGCGATGAAACTACGCGCCGCGCCATGCTACACTGCGTTGGAGACGGTAAAGGATATATTTCTACAAGTATTCAGTATAACTATCGTTCGGAGCTTTCCGGATATAATTTTATTACAGGACTTACTTCTCCTACTGGAAAGACAATGGGAAACGATATTAAACTTACCCTTGACAGCAGGCTGTGCAAATATGCTTTGCAGAAGTTAGGAAATTCTAAAGGTGCAGTTGCCGTTTATAATTACAAAACAGGCGAAATGTTATGTATGGTAAGTTCACCCAATTTTGATCCGTCAAACCCTCCAAAAGATTTGGATACCGATAAAACAGGAAAATATAACGGTGTATATCTTGACCATGTGCTTTCTTCATCATATACTCCGGGTTCGATTTTTAAAATAGTTACAACGGCGGCAGCAATAGAAAACATTCCCGATTTGGACAGCCGTACCTTCAATTGTAATAAAACCATGACTGTAAACGGAAATAAAATTACATGTATGGGCAGGCACGGCAATATAAACTTTAAGAACGGTCTTGCAAAGTCTTGTAATATTGTATTTGCAAATCTTGCTATGGAACTCGGCAAGGATAAAATGACTAAAACGGCAAATTCCCTTGGCTTTAATAAAAGTTTTGATTTAGACGGCATTAAAACCGCTAAAAGTGTTTATGACGTTAAAGATGCAGAGGAAAACGAACTTGCATGGTCCGGTATCGGACAATATACAAACTTAACCAATCCATATCACATGATGCTGATGATGGGCAGTATCGCTAACCATGGGACTGCTGTAAAACCGTATTTGGTCGATACAATTTCGACATCATATGGAGTTACAACAAAAAAGGCACAGACAAAAACAGAGGACCCATTTTTAAGCGCTTCAACTGCAGATAAACTAAAAGGCTATATGCGCTATAATGTCTCTAATTATTACGGTGACGGCAGATTTCCCGGACTTTCGGTTTGTGCCAAAACCGGCACAGGTGAAGTAGGCGAAAATAAAAAGCCAAACGGTTGGATGGTCGGCTTTTCAGCAAACGAAAAAACGCCCTTTGCTTTTACTGTTGTTGTTGAAAACGTGGACAGCAGTATTGGTTCAGCAGGTCAAATTGCGTCAGCCGTCATGAAAGAAACCGCAAGGTTGATTAAATAATCTGTTTATTATGATTCTATATTAAATGTTGGGATTCTCACCCACTGACTTCTTCCACACAGCGAGCAAACTAAAAACCGAAAGCAATCTTGTGCGGAATGGGAAAAAGGCGACTGTAAAGTAAAAAAGCCTTCTATTACATTATTGCAATAGAAGGCTTTTTATGTGTTTTTAAAGTTTCAGCGCGGTTTTTTTATATAGCTTCCTCGTCTTTCGATGAAGCATATTCATAAAGCTGGTTCATTCTGTTTAAATGATAATTGTAAACGGTGTAAAGCTCTGTTCCTTTCTCAATGGTATCTTGAGTCAACCGAATTACCTCTATAGCTTTTAGTTCGTCCAATATCATATTATAAGTGGAAATTTTACACGATGTTTTAAAAACCTCATCGTCATTCCAACGCAAAAACTTCGTCTGTGAAATATACATATTTATATTGTAATTGAGCTTTGCGATTGTCGCTTCAATTGCACGTGTGTCCAGCTGACAAAAATCCTCACAATCTTTAACAGACTGCTCAATCTGACTGCACAGCAGTTCACACGAATTTTTTATTTCAGCGGCATAATTTGGAGGCATAATTATTAAATTTACGAGAAGTGCGATTATAATGCCGATAAAGCTGTTTACAATGCATGTTGCCGGAGTTCCCAAACCAAACAGCATAGCCGTAAAAACAAAACATGCAAGTGTAGCTGCTCCATTTAGTTTAAACAAATGGCAAAGGTATAGTGTAATTATAATCCCCACTCCGCAAAATCCCGCATTGCCGGGAGAAACCAAAGCTAAACCGTAACCAATCGCAGTACCGATAAGCAAACCGAAAAGTTTGTTTCTGCCTGATTTAACCGAAGCATCTATTGATTTACCCATCGTCATAACTGCCGCAACAACTATAAAAAAAGGCTGATTCAAATTAAAAAAATCCGATATAACAACACATATAGTTGCGGCAATTCCCGTTTTAACGATTCTAAATCCAAGCCTGTGATTGGTCTTGAAAAAATTTGAAAACCAACTCATTTAGCACCTCATGCTGCAAGCAACAATATCATATATTTGCTTTGGACTTTCAACAATATATTTAGCATTATTTTCCTTTAATTCTTTTTCATCTCGAAATCCCCATAAAACACCAACAGTATCCATCCCTGCGGCGGCACCCGTTTTCATGTCTGTATTTGTGTCCCCGATATAAAGACAGTTTTCGGGCTTTACATTAAGTTCTTCAGCAATTAAAAGAGCCCCCTGCGGCGAAGGTTTGCGTGCAACATTCTTTCGCTGTCCGTAATAAACATCAAAACTGCCGGACTCAAAAAGAGAATCAATTATTTCAGAAGTGCAATTATGGGGCTTGTTTGAAAGTACAGCTGTTTTTATCCCAATACTCTTAAGTTCTTTAACCGTTTCTTTTATACCGCTGTAATCCTTCACAATATAAGTAGGATTGCTTTCATACAGTTTATCATAAATATTCCTTAGTTTATTTATATCTTCTTCTAAATACCCTCCTTTTCCGCAAACAGTATCAAGCATATTGTGCATAAGCCTGTTTGCACCGTTTCCTACCAAATACTTGTATTTTGAAACTTCAATACTTTGATAACCACATTCAATAAGCGCGCTATTTGCAAAATATGCTATGGATTCAAGCGTATTCGCAAGTGTTCCGTCTAAATCAAAAATGCATGCTTTATACAAATTATCACCCTATCATAAAAATAAAAATATCCATATTATAATAAACATTTTTACGGTATTTTGCAAGTTTTTTATGACTGAGCGTTCCTATTGTGAAAATAAGTATTAAAAATTCACTATACGACGACAAATTTTAAGCATTACGTTGCAAATATATGGAATATCAAAAACTTTCCATAATATATTCTATATATACTTAACTAAACTATACCTTGTAAAACGTAAAACATTTTAAATCTATTTTAAAATATATACAATTAAAAATTGGATGCCGGTGAAAATACCGGCATCCCTTTGTATGTATCAATTTCGTATTAATGCTGCATTGCCAGTTTAGCAATCTTTTGCTGTTTTTTACTTGTAGGACAAATATTATAAATTGTTCCGTCTTTTGAAACCATCGAAATCGGAACTTTTGGCAACAGCCTATGAATAATTTGAACAAATCCATTGACCGGTGCTTCTGCCATACCTGTTACGATATTTACAGCACCGATTTGTTTTATAAAGCCCACCGCCAACAACGCCGCATCATCATTAAAGTACACGGTCATTTCAGCCTGCGCATTACGTGCAGTTTGGCGCAAATACTCGAGTTCCTCACAGTTTGTTTCAAAGCCTGCCGAGGTTGGCTGTACACATAGCACGTGCAAAGATGTTGAACATTTTTCAGCAATTTCTTTCCCTGCACGTATTAATCTATCGCAATCACGCTGACCCGTAACACATACAAGGGTGGTTTGCCTATTTTTCAAATCTCTGCCTCCTTTCAAAATCATTTTTACCAGCCAATACATAGTATAAATGATTCAAAAATAGTTGTGGTAACAGACAGTGTATAAATTATTAACAAATTGTTAAATAAAAAGTCGACACTTTTTGTATGATTTCCTAACTCTGTGAACATTATAACATGGTTTGTCCCACTTTTCAATAAAATAATAAAATAAAAAGGCCTCAAAAGAAAAATCCTTTCGAAGCCTTTGTTCGCCCCTAAACGGTTATAAATTCGGGGGCGCGCTTATTTAATTACAGAAAGAGGGTCAATCAATTTATTATTCTTTTTCATTTCCAAATGCAAATGGGGGGCGTCTTCACATTCAAACGGAATATCTCCAATTGTTCCAACTTTTTGGCCCTGTTTGACTTCATCGTTTTTCTTAACGCTTACATCATTCAGTCCGCAGTAATAAGTTTCTATGTCACCGTGTAACATAACTACAGTGTTCCCATACAAGTCATCTTTATAAATATCTTTGACTTTTCCGTCTGTTACAGCTTTAACGGTATCACCTTTTTTGGCGCCGAAATCAGTCCCATCATGTGAGCGCCAATCCTGCATTGTTTTAGAAAAAATCAAATTTTTCCCGCTGAATTTTTGTGTTACCGCTTTATCTACAGGGCTGATAAATTTTAGCGGTGCAGCCGCCGTTTGTTTTACCGGCTGTTTTTGGGAAGGTTTTGCCGGCACCTTGGAAGTTTGTTCCTTGGTTGAAATTTTTGGGGAGGATTCAGTTTTAGTTGTACTGTTCTCGCCGGCAATAACCTTAATCCCGCTTACTGTTTCATTTGTTTCTTTGGCAGTCTGACTGCTTGTAACATTTTCTTCAGGTTCAGCATAATTAACAACGCTGTCATAGGTAGTCCATGCCGCAACGCCTATTGCAATTAAACATACACCAAGTGCAATATAAAATCCTTTGGAGTTATTTTTTTTGGGTTTATTGTTTACTAAATGTAAATTACTCATTCGTTGCACCTCCGAATATATTTTTGCCATAAAATCCTCGTTATATTCGGATATACGTATTTTTATTTATAAAAAAGCGATTTTTATAATTTTTAGACAATTAATCTGACTTTCATAATTAAAAACAAAAGATTTATAAATTAAATATTTTTTAAGCGTAACTAAAGAATCAATGATATTGAAAAACGAACGGTATTTTAACAAATAAGTGATTAATTATAATATTGACCAAACTCACCGATTTATATATCAATTAGATAAATATGTGTAAAAAATCAGATTGTGAGTAAAGACTCAAATTTTAAAAGAAATCCTAAAAATACAGAAAGAAAAAAGGCTCAGTCCTTTAAGACTGAGTCCTTTTTCATTAGCTTGAGGGGTATATTGAGGAGGGTAGAACATGCATCAAGTAATGGTGCGGCTCCATATCCTTGATTACAAATATATTATATCTTCAATACATAAATCAGTTGTTACACAGCTATGAATATCCTATGAATTTTTGATTTCTTCAAACATTTGTTTTAATCTAATCCTATTTATGTTATAATATAAATACGATTTAAATTGTTGTTTGGGGGCTGTGTAAAATGTTAACGCAAAGCCAGCAAAAAGTATATGATTACCTTAAATCCAGAGCTGAAACAGGACTTCCTCCAACAGTTAGGGAAATTTGCAGTGCAACAGGGTTAAAATCCACTTCAAGTGTACATGCCCATTTAAAAACATTGGAACGTCTCGGCTACATTACAAGGGACGCAGGGCTTAACAGAGCCATACACATTGCAGGTGAACAAAAAGCAATCCAAGTTCCCATTGTTGGAAAAGTAGCAGCAGGACAGCCTATTTTAGCAGTAGAAGATATTGAGGGATACATACCCTTCTGTCCCAAATATGAATGCAATAACGATTTTTTTGCTCTTAATGTCAGCGGTCAGAGCATGAAAAATGCCGGAATTTTAGACGGTGACATTGTAGTCGCCGAAAAAACGCCGACTGCTTATGACGGAGAGATTGTCGTAGCATTAATCGAGGACGAAGCTACAGTAAAACGTCTATACCGCGAAAAAGACGGCATTCGCTTACAGCCGGAAAATCCTGATTTTAAACCAATATTTACAACCGATGTTTCTGTCTTGGGAAAAGTAGTCGCAGTTTTCCGCTATTATTAATAAATTAAAGTAAGGCATGGAAGTAAAGTTCCATGCCTTGTTTTTTGCTAAATAATTATAAGCTATTCATATATTTATTTAATTTATCAACAAACATTCCTACATGGCAGCCATCCACTAAAGCATGATTCGCTTGAACAGAAAAAGGAAGCAGCACTTTACCGTTATCACTATAATATTTTCCCCATGATACTCGTGGTATAGAATCTTCTTTTTTTAACTCAATAGGGTGTGTAAGCTGCGTAAAAGAAAACCAAGGAGTACAAGTGTAATATATCAAATCTTCTCTCTCGTCATTATCATTTTCAAACAGTCCCTTTTGCTTCAAAGATTTATACTTCGCATTGCTTGAAAATTCAACAATATCGTCTGTCATATTCAAAGTAACTATTTTAAATAAATCACTGTTTTTGTCGATGTCTGTGAAAGACGGATGTACTCTATCATATATGATTACTTTTCCATCATGTATTCGATATCTAAAATTTTCAATCTGATTTAAAACAGCAGTACAGGCAAAACACATGGAGTAATAAAAGGATATGTGATTTTCCTTAACAAATTTTAAAAAATTGCTTATTTCAATATTCATTGAAACATTGAAGTGAGGATAGTCCATTTTATAAAAATGCTCAAAATGCTTTTTTCTTGGCCATGTGTCCATATTTACATATACCAAACCAATACCCCCTGTTTTAAAATTTTAAGTTTACCTCTTTATAAAATACGTGGAAGTAATTTAGTAATTAATTTAGCTGTTTTGTATGCAGAGGACACAACAAACTGAGTAAAATCGATATCTGCGTGTTCATTGGCGTTGTCGGATATAGCCCTTATTACAACAAAGTCCACATGATTGATATAACAAACCTGCGCTATGCTTGCACCCTCCATTTCACAAGCAGATGCGCCAAAATCTTTTGCAATTGTATTAAGTTTTTCCGCATTGCCGATAAACTGGTCACCTGTTGCAATAATTCCTATATGTACACCTTGTCCGTATATTTCCGAAGCCGTTTTCGAAACTAAATTGACTAAATAATCGGATGCCGGTATAGTTACGATATTAAGTCCGCTTATTAATCCTTTTTCGTCACCAAGTGAAGTTGTATCCATATCATGCTGAACCAAACCTTTTGATATTACTATATCTCCGATATGTATTTCACTGCCGATACCACCCGCTACACCGACATTTATTACTTTATCGGTATTATATCTTAAAATCATTGTTTGAGCGCAGACTGCCGCCGCTACTTTTCCTACACCGCATTGTGCAACAACACAGTCAACACCCTGTATTTTACCTATATGATAATCTATAGAACTAATTGTTTCGACGGTTTCATTTGTCATAACAGAAACCAATTTTTCGACTTCAACCGCCATTGCGCCTATAATACCAATCATGCACAGCACCCCAAATTTTAAATTATTTTAATATTAAGTATAAAACAAAAAATCGAATTAAAGCAAACAATACGACAGCATATAATGGGTGAAATTACAGTTTACTTGTAGAGTAATCTTGAAATTCTGCCTTTTAATGCAAAAGTTTCCAAATAACCGGTATCTTCTTAAGCAATTCTCCTGCAAAGGAAAACAGCATTACAACAACTATGGATTTTACCGCATTCACTAAAACCCCTGTATGTGTACGAAAGTATGGATAATACCGCATCAGTACTGCATAACCGAAAATCCAGTGCATATAGTAAACGTTAAGTGTATTCTTTCCGACCATTACAAGCATTTTTAATTTAGACTTGGATTTTTCAAAAAAACTGTTTGGAATTTTGGCTGCTAAAATGAAAATACAGTTTGTCATAATTAAAGTAGGGGTTGAAGCATAACCACCGAAAACGCCGTCCCATGTTGCATTTTCAGCCTTAGACTCTATATACCATTTACCCAAGAGTAAAAACGCTGCGATAATAAAACAAATAATCAGTTTATATGTTTTAATATTTTTCAGTGCGTCTATATTTTTATGTATTAGACCGCCTAAAATAAAATATAGAAGTAATGCCCCAACTATCGAACGAAACGGGTTTAACATTTTAATAATTAATATTAGATATTATAGGTACTGATTTAGATATGGTACTTAAATCATTAAATAAAAAGCAGATTGTGAACAGTACTAATAATGAATACAAAAACAAAGTTTCAACATTTCTTTGATAATTCAGTTGGTCAAAAGCATGCTTTATAAACGGATATATAAAATACACACAAAGCAGCGAAGGAATAAACCATAAATGAGCCAAATCGATGCCATTTATATCTGACCACAAAAAAACAGCGTTAAATAAATTAGACTTGCCGATATTAGATAAATCAATATCTTTTATATCGGCTAATAAAACTATAGTAAGGAACCGACAAAAATAATATTGCAACAATATGACTGCGCTTTTTTTTATAAATCCCTTAATTTTTAAAGTTTTATTCAGAAGCAATGCTCCGTTTACCATAAAGAACAACGGAATACAAATGCTGTTTATATTAAATAATAGTCTTGTTACTAATATCTTATTTGAAACACCGCCAATATAATCCAAATTACCTAAAAAGGCAAAATGATATGAACATACACAAAAAATGGCTATAAGTTTTAATGAGTCTAAATAATAAAATCTTTTAGACTTTTGTACCGGCATTTTCCACACCCTTTAAAAATTGTATATTGAATTAAGTTTAGCAGAAATTCAACACAAAAAGCAATTTCTAAAGGAAATCTAATAAATAATTTACAATTTATCCTATTTATGTTAATAGTTTCTTAATATACAATTAATTATATAAACATATATAATATGGTAAATAGGGCTTTTATTTATTAGAGTACCTAAAAGGAAAGCCTGGGATTATCGTAACTTCAAAAGATTTAGCAATCGCATTTTATATATATTCTCTTATCAAAAGTCTAAACAAACAAAGTGGCAGCTTAATGCTGCCACTTTTACAATCTTTATTTTATTGGT
>ENA-UOOR01003333-UOOR01003333.1-fermentation-metagenome-genome-assembly--contig:-NODE-3333-length-14375-cov-3.696089_pt1 | contig 14375 bp, 10 predicted proteins | sample MGYA00245780_ERZ724029 | MGnify/ENA primary metagenome ERZ724029 (study PRJEB28704, sample SAMN03018315) | fermentation metagenome | biome: anthropogenic terrestrial biome; feature: soil; material... | reverse complement strand
ATTTCCTTTCTTACTATAAAAAATGAAGGAGTAATAATTATGGAATATAGATAAATGGCAGATCATACCGTGCCCACGTAGATAAGCTTGGACTTGAGGTAATAAAGACTTTTGATTACAACAACAATCATTATTACGAGCTTGCATATGACACAGCTAAGCAAACGCCAGGTTCTATTGATTTTAAATAAAAACGAAAATATTATTCTTGAGTACTGTTTATGGGACACATTTTAATGTATGGTAAGAATAGACATATAGAATAATTTATATCGAAAGTTGGGTTGCTTGAAGCAATTTGTATGAATTTCTATTTGAACTTTTCATATGAGGGTCAACTTTTGTGTATTCTTCATCTAAATGGCAGATTATATTGCGCCACATGGATAAACATGGACTTTAGTTTATAAAAACATTTGATTACAGTATAATAAGCAGTATGATAATAAAACATGAAAATTCTAATTTAGTTCTATTAGATTAATGTAAATATAAGATATAAATTTACATTCTAATTTAGTTCTATTATCATACAACTTGTTCTTATAAATATAGCATATCAAAACAAAAAGGTAAATGTAAAATTATTGTAAAATTATAAAATTATTGATAACTATTGACAAAGCATATTTCATATTGTACAATTAATTATATATAATATAAGATATAATGGTAGGAGGTGAATGAATGCGAATATCTGCAGTGTTTTTAATGGAACAAAATTGTATTGATAAGGACAAGAACAGAATATTTATCTCTATTTTAAGAAACATCTTAGAAAGCTATGACTTAAACATTTATAAGAAATTTTTTGATAGTGGAGCGGTAAGAAAATCATATTGTTTTGCATTATATATGAAGGATGCGGAATTTACCAGAGATAAAATAATAATACCAAGTAAAAAGATAATTTTCAAATTATCAACAGCGGATTTAGAAGATGCTATTCATATATATAATGCTTTTGTTCAAGATATCAGAAAAACTTTTAGGATCAAAGAAAACGAATTAAAACTTAATAAAATTAGCATTGAGAGAGAAAAGAACATTTATGATGAAAACGTTGTTTTTACAACTTTATCACCTGTATTAATTAGAAAACATGAGGGTGATAATAAAAAGACTTGGTATCATACACTTAATGATGAAGAAGGAAGAAAATTATTTTTGGACAATTTGAAGGTACAACTGGTAGAAGAGTTTGGACAAGACCGTATTTATGATATTGAAGAAGTAAAAGTTGATGTTTTGACGAACAAAGATGTTAAGGTTAAAAATTATGCAATTGAGGTATTGGGGAATTTATGTAAATTAGAAATACACGCTAAATCCTACATATTAGAATATATTTATAAAGCTGGAATTGGCAGCCAAAAAAGCACTGGTTTTGGTATGTTAGATTTATTATAGGAGGTTGATGCAGTGAGCGAAAAGGTTAAATTTTATTTAGATGACTGGTTGTTCAACAGCGGCCTTGTAGGTTTTTACAATATTTTAAAAAAATCTAAAGACACAGTTACAGTTGGAGAAAATTATTTAGAGTTTAGTATTGAAGTGTTAAAGGATTTCGATGAAAAATATTTTGAATATTTTATTTCTACTTATGAGAGGAATACTTCCTGGTATAAAATTATTTCTTTTGAAGATGTAATTAATTATTATAAGCAAAATAATTTTGAAGGATTTAATGATAAAGACATTGATAATTTAAATAAATATATTTCTGAAGTTGTAAAGAAATTCATTAAGAGCAACAGTTATAAGGCAGCTTTTGAGCTTTTGAATTTGATAGATGAAATATCTTCTTTAGAAAAGCAATTAACTGTAAAAAAACTAAAAGACGGCCAAGAATCGAAAGATGTTATCCCAGATGTTAAGAATACCTTTAATATCTTGGAAGAAATCATTGAATGTTTAAATAAAAATGATGTAAAGAAATATGTTGTAGCAAAGAATGTAATGTATACCATAATTAATAATGGGTGGAACGGTGTATGCTTTCTAAATCCACAGACAAAAGAGAAGGATATGTATAAGGATTACAAAAATTACTTTGTAAAACCAGCTATTGAATATTTCAATGCAGACAAATCAAAATATAAATATGAATGCTTTTCATGCAATGATAAAATAAGAAATATGAAAGATGACCTTGGTTTCTTAAATTCTATTGGATTTGATGTGAATCGAAAATCATCCCATGTTTGGAACTTTAACAATGATGTGGCTGTTTGTCCTTTATGTAAATTAATATATTCATGTGTGCCAGCCGGATTTTCTTATGCTATTGACAGCGGTATATACGTTAATGACAACTTTTCTATGCAAAATGCAATTGATGTTAATAATAAGATTAAGAAGGAAGTTCTTAAAACGGCTGAAAACAAAAGAGCACTGACATATAGAGCATTAGTGGAATCTATTAAAGAGCAGTTTAATACTAGTACAAAGTATGAATTATCGGATGTTCAAGTAGTCAGATATGTAAATGAAAAATATAGGTTTAATATATTAACAAGAAATATCTTAGAATTGATTTATGGATGTAGAGAAGAATTAGATAGTTTAATATCATGCAGTTATAAGGAAATCAAAACTTATTTTAATATTTATGATATGGTTTTGGACAATTTATTTAACAGCCAAAATTTATATTTGCTGATACACAAAATGCTCCTGTATAAGTTGTCGGATTTTAATAATTGTTATTTTAATTGGAAGCAAACAATTAATGTAATGGAAATAAATTTTAAGTTTATGAGGAGGTTAGGATACATGGAAAATTTAAAAAACGATATTGTAACTACCAGTAACAGAAGCGGATATTATCTGCGGGAAGCTTATAAACAAAAGGACCCCAATACTTCTAAATTAAGCGGAATATCTTACCGTTTATTAAATGCTTTAAAGGTAAATGATAAGGACATGTTTATGGATACAATACTAAATTGTTACTTATATGTAAAAAAATCTGTGCCGCCAATATTGTTAGAAGTTTTGAAAGATGAAGAAGATGTTTTTAAAATTGTAGGGTATGCGTTTGTGAGCGGATTGATAGAAGGTCAAGATAATACAAAAAATAAGATGGAGGGATAATATGTCAAATTTAAAACAAAAAGGATTAACAATTTCTATGATATTTGAAGCAGAAAGCGCAAATTATGGTGAAGGGGTTGGTAATGTTGCTTCACTTAAAAAGATTTCAAGAGGCAAAGGAAATCAATACACTTATATTTCAAGACAAGCAATAAGATATAACATTGGAGAGCAACTTGGAGAAGAATATGCACCTGTTAAGGCTGAAGGAAGCGGAGAAAAGAAGGTGATTCAGTTTGATGAAAGTGCAACAATAGACAAATATCCGGAAATTGATTTCTTTGGATATTTGAAAACAATAAAAGGCACCAGTGGTAAAAAACGTTCGGCAAAGGTAAGGTTATCGAATGCAATTTCACTTGAACCATATATAGGTGATTTAGATTTTTTAACAAATAAAGGATTAGCGGATAGACTTAAAGAGGATATGAATATAGCTCAAGCAGAAATACATAGGTCTTATTATCGATATACAATTGTTGCTGATTTAGATCAAATAGGAACTGACGAAGAGTACAAAATAGAATTAGCAAATGATGAAAGGGCAAGAAGGGTTAAAAAACTCTTAGATACTATTGCTTTTCTACATAGAGATATCAGAGGAAGAAGAGAAGATTTAAAACCGTTGTTTGCTATTGGGGGAGTATATGACATAAAAAATCCTGTGTTTCAAAATGTACTTGACGTTAAAGACAATAGATTAGTAATTGACCAAATAGAAGGAGTTTTATTTGATAATATAGCAGAAGATACATATTGCGGATTAGTGGAAGGCAAATTTGATAATGACAATGAAATTAAAGCAAAACTAAAATCTCTGACTATGCCTGAATTTTTCAATCAACTTAAATCTAAGGTAGATGATTATTATGAAGGCAATTAGAGTAAAGCTGCAGCAAGAGTTAGTAAACTATAAAAAGCCTAACAGCTTTCAACTAAAGGAAACATACCCGCTACCACCATATTCAACAGTTATAGGCATGGTACATACTTTATGCGGATTTAATGAGTATAATGACATGAATATAAGTGTGTTGGGCAAATACAACTCCAAAGTTAACGATCTTTATACGAGATATGAATTTAAAAGCGGAATAACATATGAAAGTACAAGACATCAGTTAAAGGTTGGTGCATATGGAGTTAGCAGAGGTATTTCAACTATTGAGCTTTTAGTTGATGTAGAGATTTTGTTACACATAATACCAATAGATCAAACTCTTGTTGAAAAAATAGAAAAAGCATTTTTGTTTCCAATAGAATATCCTTCACTAGGAAGAAGAGAGGATATAGCAACAATTAATGAAGTTAAGGTTGTCGATATATTGAGTGATAAAATTATTAAAACAATTGATATGTATGAAGATTATAGTGCTTATATACCTATCGTAGAGATGGAGAAAATAAGACTAAAAAACAGGGAAGAAGGAGTTAGTTTATCGGGAACAAGGTATAGATTAAATAAAAATTACGAATTATTTAATATAGGGACTCCAAATATGCCAAAATATATTAGAAAGTGGAACAAGGTAGATGTTGTATATGGCAGTAATATATCTGTTTTGAGGAAGAAAATTGTTACAGTTGATGAAGATGAGAATGTGTTATTTGCAATTTGATAGGGGGAGTAGTGTTGAAGGAGTTTTTAGCTAAATCATACCCAACAGAAACGATACAGGAACATACTATACATTTACTTAAAAACCATGAATTATTAAAAACAATATATCCTAATCTAAATATAGATTGGGATATGTTGTATATGGCTTGCCTGTATCATGATTTGGGAAAAATAAATAAGAAGTTTCAAGATAGATTAAAATATGGGAAAAAAGATGATTCGGAAATACCACATGGCATATTGAGCTTAGCATTTATTGATTATGAAGAATTAGAGGATAGAGGATATAGCAATGAAGATATATCAGTGCTATTCAATGCAGTAGGCTATCATCACGATAGAAAAATTAATTTTAGTCTTAGTGATATCAAAGAAGAAATTATACTATTAAAGAAAGAACTTTGGGATTTTATGTGGAATAAAACAGAGGGAATAATTATAAAAAACACAATAGAACCTGAATTTTTTATATTAAAAGATAGAATATACAGGAAGAGAGATGGAGAAGAAAAGTTTTTTAAATATGTAATGCTTAAAGGATTGCTTAATCGAATTGATTATGCTTCTAGTGCTCACTTGCCCGTAGAAAATAAAAATGATTTTTTAGTTGATAGTATGGAAAATCTTCTTAATCACTGGAAAATTGAATGTCCGGATTCTAAGTGGAATAAATTGCAAGAATTTATGATTAACAATAGGAATCAAAATACTATAGTTGCAGCTCAAACCGGTATGGGTAAAACCGAGGCAGGATTACTTTGGATTGGAAACAACAAAGCATTTTTTACACTGCCGCTTAAGACTGCTATAAATTCCATATATGAAAGAATTATCAAAAATATTGTTACAGAAAACTTTAAAAATAAAGTAGGGCTTCTTCATTCCGGAGTAATGAGTATATATCTTAATACTAAAAAGGAAAAGGATGAAGAAATAGATGTTTCAGATTATTACAATAAAACGAAACAATTATCTTTGCCATTGACAATATGCACAATGGATCAAATATTCGATTTCGTTTATAGATATAAAGGTTTCGAACCTAAACTTGCAACCTTATCATATTCCAAGGTTGTTATAGATGAAATACAAATGTATTCTTCATTATTATTGTCGTATTTGATTGTAGGTATAAAATATATTACTCAAATGGGTGGAAAATTTTCTATTCTGACAGCAACACTTCCAAAGTTTATTATAGAAATTTTAGAAAATGAGAAAATAGAATTCGTATGCCCAAAAGAAGGACCATTCATAGATACTACAATGAATCGGCATAGTATAAAAGTTATACAAGATGATATCGATTCCGAGTATATAAAAAAATTATATAATAAGAATAAGGTATTAGTTATATGTAATACTGTGAAAAAAGCTCAAGAAATATTTAAAAACCTAAAAAATGAAATTGAAAACATAAATCTTTTGCATTCAAGGTTTATAATGAATGATAGAAAAGATAAAGAAAAAAGGATATTGAAACTTGGTGACAAGAATTCCACAGATTTTGGCATATGGATATCTACTCAAATAGTCGAAGCTTCATTGGATATTGATTTTGATGTTCTGATAACTGAACTATCAGATTTGGCAGGATTACTTCAAAGGATGGGGAGATGTTACAGAAATCGTGGGCTTGATCATGACATGTTTAACTGCCATGTATTTATCGGTACCAATGATAAAAAATGTAGCGGTGTTGGCAGCATAATTGATAAAGATATATTTGAGTTGTCAAGAAGATGTATAACCAATAAACATGGTATATTCACTGAACAAGAAAAAATGAATATGGTAAATGAAGTGTATTCAATTGATAAATTGAAAGATACCAATTATTATAAAGAATTAGTTAATAATATGGAATATCTGCAACAAATAGAAGATTTTGAAAAGGAAAAATCAGAAGTACAATCGAGGTTTAGGAATATAGATAGTGAAACAGTTATCCCCCATGAGATTTATAAGGAAAATATAGAATTAATTAAAAAATATATTGATACTTTATATCAGAGATTTGGTAAGGACATGGATGAAAATGAAAAAAGAGATTTAAAATATAGAAAAATTGATTCAAGAGATAAACTCATGGGTTTTACGGTAAATGTCAGAGGAGAAGAAGCTAAAAATTATAAAGAAACAGATTTACCAATAAGCAAATACGAAAGCATACCAATTATAAGATGTAAATATAACAAAGAAATTGGAGTCGTATTTTCAAGTGACGATATAAACAAAAATATTAGAAATAGCAATATGTATTAGAAGGTGTAATATGGAAAATATAACCGGTGTAATGGTGTATTACTATTTTGTTTGTAAAAGGAAATTGTGGTATTTCAATAAAGATATCAATATGGAATTTAATAGTGAGCTTGTAGGTATGGGCAAGTTAATTGATGAAAGTTCTTATAGCCGTGAAAAAAAGAGCATATTAATAGACGAAACTATTAATATAGATTTTTTAGAAGATTGGAAGGTGATTCATGAGGTTAAGAAATCTAGAAAGATTGATATTGCTTCAAAATGGCAGTTAAAATACTATATTTGGATACTAAGGGGTAAAGGTGTAAACATTGAAAAAGGTATTTTAGACTATCCTATTTTAAGAAAAAGAGAAGAAGTTTTTTTAACAAGGCAAGAGGAAGAAGAGTTGTTGCGTGTAATAGATGACATTGAAAATACTATTGATTTGGACATGCCGCCAAAAATAGTAAATAGAAAAATCTGCAAAAAGTGTGCATACTATGAGCTTTGTTATGTATAGGAGGTGTGTAATTGGGAGAAACATTTTACATAATCAATAATGGCGATTTAAAAAGAAAAGATAACAATATAATCATTACCGGTGCTAATGATGTTTCAAAAAACCTTAAGGTGGAAGTAGCAGATGAAATTTATATTTTTGGAGAAGTAAACTTAAATACAAAAGTTTTAAATTTTCTATCTCAAAAAGGGATTATTCTGCATATTTTCAATTATTATGGTTATTACAGCGGTAGTTATTACCCTCGAGAAACAAATATAAGTGGATATTTATTGGTAAATCAGGTTAAACATTATGATAATTATGAGAAAAGGTTAATAATAGCAAAAAAAATTTTAAGTTCTTCTGCACATAATATTTATAGAAACCTACGTTATTATAATGGAAGGGGTGTAGAATTAGAACAATTTATGAATCAAATAGAATCACTGACAAATATGATAGACAGGGGCAGTAGTATAGAAGAAATTATGGGAATAGAAGGTAACATCAGAAAAATATATTATTCATCGTGGAATAACATAATAAAGCAGGATATTGAATTTGACAAGAGAGTAAAAAGACCACCGGACAATATGATTAATTCCCTAATTTCATTTATTAATAGTTTGATATATACTACTACCTTAAGCGAAATTTATAAAACTCAGCTAAATCCGACAATCAGCTACCTACATCAGCCGGGAACAAAGCGATTTTCTTTATCTTTAGACTTATCTGAGATATTTAAACCAATTATCGTGGATAGGATGATATTTTCAATGCTTAATAAAAATCAAATTACAGAAAACGACTTTGACAAAGATTCAAACTTTCTATATTTAAGGGAAAAAGCTAAAAGAAAGGTACTGGAGGAATACGACAAAAGATTAGAGAATACAATATTTCATAAAGAATTAGGACGAGATGTATCTTATAGATATTTGATAAGGCTTGAATGCTATAAATTGATTAAACATCTTATAGGAGAAAAAGAATATGAAGCCTTTAAAATGTGGTGGTGATAAGGTTGTATGTAATTCTTATGTATGACATAGTTATGGACGAGAAGGGTGCTAAGGTCTTAAGAAATGTATTTAAAATTTGCAAGAAATACCTTACACATATACAAAAATCAGTATTTGAAGGAAATTTAACAGAATTAAATTGCATGAAATTAAAAATAGAATTAGATAAACATATCAGGAATGATCGTGATTCTGTACTAATGTTTAAAAGCAGAGATGAAAAATGGTTACAAAAAGAATTCTTAGGAGTTATTGATGATAAAACATCGAACTTCTTTTAAAGGCTTGTCGATGTGTGATGGTGTAAAAATCATACTAGACTGACAACCTTGTAAATTTCAATATAAACTGATAAGATGTCGGTAATTTATAGTCTTTAAATTTTAATAATATTAAAAAGGAATTTGTTATCGACAAAATACATAACTAAAATTATGTAATACCAATATCCCACAACGTTCGGGGTTTAATAGAACTACAGTAGAATGTAAATAGAGATATTGCTATAAGAAATGAACTTGGTTCGGATAGGTTTAATAGAACTACAGTAGAATGTAAATACGGTTAAGCCCGTTGTTGATATTTGTAATTTTTCTTGGTTTAATAGAACTACAGTAGAATGTAAATTATAATTATTTTTATTAAGTTAAAATTGACCTTTTAGGTTTAATAGAACTACAGTAGAATGTAAATTTATATGCAGCAAAAATAAATTTAGAACCGGGGAGGGGTTTAATAGAACTACAGTAGAATGTAAATTAAAAGGCTTGAGGATTGATAAATACATGGAATCTCGGTTTAATAGAACTACAGTAGAATGTAAATTTGCAACAGTACAATAACCTTTAAAGCTATGGGAAAGGTTTAATAGAACTACAGTAGAATGTAAATAGTTTCTTCTGTAGGAGCTGTGATGGTCTCTCTTTTGGTTTAATAGAACTACAGTAGAATGTAAATGTTTTTGTTGCGTGTTATTGTTCTAATGTCACAGTCAGGTTTAATAGAACTACAGTAGAATGTAAATCTCATATTGTTTAATTTTGTCATCCATATAAAAATCGGTTTAATAGAACTACAGTAGAATGTAAATTCAAATAAAATTTATATAGGGATAACATCTCAAAAAGGTTTAATAGAACTACAGTAGAATGTAAATTTTGAACAAAACTCTCTAAGAAACGTTGAGCAGGTTTGGTTTAATAGAACTACAGTAGAATGTAAATTTGCGATATAATCATAGAGATAGCTGGCTGATTATTGGGTTTAATAGAACTACAGTAGAATGTAAATAATTCTAAACAGATATTTAATGCCAGGTGCATAATGGGTTTAATAGAACTACAGTAGAATGTAAATACAAGTGCTCCATACACAGGAGCAGGATTCCTGAAGGGTTTAATAGAACTACAGTAGAATGTAAATCAAGCGTACACAAACAATAATGATAATAATGATAACGGTTTAATAGAACTACAGTAGAATGTAAATAATTTTTTTATTTTCTAATGATTCACTATCAAATATGGTTTAATAGAACTACAGTAGAATGTAAATCTTGTATAATTTAATTGGTTTTTGTGTTGGATGAATGGTTTAATAGAACTACAGTAGAATGTAAATAATTTCCTTAACATGTTTCTTACTATCGTCTTTCAAGGTTTAATAGAACTACAGTAGAATGTAAATCAAGATTAAATTTAACATTCCGGAAGATGCGGCAACGGTTTAATAGAACTACAGTAGAATGTAAATATAAAGGTTTTATTGCTGCGCCTTAATACGTCAGAAAGGTTTAATAGAACTACAGTAGAATGTAAATACGGTAGATTTTAATTTTGTTAATTCAGATGTTGCGTGGTTTAATAGAACTACAGTAGAATGTAAATGGGCAAACAAAAGGGGAATTTTAATTGATATAAAGGGTTTAATAGAACTACAGTAGAATGTAAATAAAGTTTATGCTATTGACAATATGATAATTGATAATGGTTTAATAGAACTACAGTAGAATGTAAATATTGATTATACAAGTTATTTTGTCGAGGTAATTGAGGTTTAATAGAACTACAGTAGAATGTAAATTTTTGATGTGCATAAACTAATTCGTCAAAGGGAACGGGTTTAATAGAACTACAGTAGAATGTAAATTAATAATAATTGCCTGTATCTGTGCCTTGTTTTTTACGGTTTAATAGAACTACAGTAGAATGTAAATAAGGTAAAACAAATTGCTGCAATAGAGCAAAACAAGGGTTTAATAGAACTACAGTAGAATGTAAATCCTCCTTTAAGTTTACTATTATTGTAACACAATTTACCGGTTTAATAGAACTACAGTAGAATGTAAATTTGAAACAACTTGGTATCAATATGTCTGTTGCTAATAGGTTTAATAGAACTACAGTAGAATGTAAATTTGCACTAATTCAAGAAGTAGTAGTAGCTGGTTAAGGGTTTAATAGAACTACAGTAGAATGTAAATCAATTAAAGACTTGTTGAAAGCAGGACTAGTTATAGGGTTTAATAGAACTACAGTAGAATGTAAATTGGTAGAAGAAAACTTTTTAGCAGACAATTCCGATAGGTTTAATAGAACTACAGTAGAATGTAAATCTAATTGCTCCACCCACATCCTCCGCAACATACTCTGGTTTAATAGAACTACAGTAGAATGTAAATAATTGCTTTATTGCATTGTCAGAGAATTCATTTACCGGTTTAATAGAACTACAGTAGAATGTAAATATAAGTGAGTTCTGGGAAATGACGGTATATGAGTTAAAGGTTTAATAGAACTACAGTAGAATGTAAATACAAATACTGACGCTAATAGGCAGCAATACGGTAACGGTTTAATAGAACTACAGTAGAATGTAAATACAACCTGTATGGGTTGTTATCACTTTGAACCTAAAGGTTTAATAGAACTACAGTAGAATGTAAATCATAAACAGAGAAAAAAATGATAATAGGAAAGGAAATGGTTTAATAGAACTACAGTAGAATGTAAATTAAAACTAACGCAACTATAATTTTCGAAGTAATACAGGTTTAATAGAACTACAGTAGAATGTAAATAAAAACGATTTACAGATTAATTACAAAAACAGTTACGGTTTAATAGAACTACAGTAGAATGTAAATCGAGTAATTAATATTAAAGACAAACAAAACCCTATAGGTTTAATAGAACTACAGTAGAATGTAAATTTTAGATGTACAAATCGAAACACCTGCTTCGTTTTTGGTTTAATAGAACTACAGTAGAATGTAAATGCCGGCTTATATTCATTCAATACTCTAAGTATACCGGTTTAATAGAACTACAGTAGAATGTAAATTCCTCTATTCTCAGTCGCGTTCCCCTTACTGATAGCGGTTTAATAGAACTACAGTAGAATGTAAATCGTTTTGAAATTGATGTAGTGACATCATCTATTAAAGGTTTAATAGAACTACAGTAGAATGTAAATGGGGAAGATGTTGCAACTGATACTGATTTTGATACGGGTTTAATAGAACTACAGTAGAATGTAAATCTAAATAAACTTGTTACAGGTTCAATAAATGCTTCTGGGTTTAATAGAACTACAGTAGAATGTAAATACAGAAGATACACCAAACATAATAATACAATTAAGAAGGGTTTAATAGAACTACAGTAGAATGTAAATACTCAAATTTTGATTAAAAAACAGCGGGTTTGTTATGGTTTAATAGAACTACAGTAGAATGTAAATGAACTCTCTCTGGTTCGTAATATGTAGCTCTTTCCCGGTTTAATAGAACTACAGTAGAATGTAAATAAAGGTCACGCAATTATGTTTGCAGACGGAAACATTGGTTTAATAGAACTACAGTAGAATGTAAATACAATTGTTATGCCTATAAAGTCTCCAGAATTGGATGGTTTAATAGAACTACTGTTGAACGTCAAATTAATCCAACCCCTAAAAATCAAATAGTTTTAGTTTAAATATTGAGGAAAAAGGTGAGATTAAATAATTTGACTCGTGTAGATTTTCCAAAAAAGTCAAATTATTGAACTACAAAAAAGAGGCCATACAGCCTCAATGATTAAAATGGAACCAATTCTTCATAAAAACTTGCTATCGCATTAGCAACTGTAATTCCATCTACTTTTCCTAAAACACGACACAATTTTTTGGTGTTGTAAAAAATGTTATCAAGCTCAGACAAATGACAGCCAGCACCAAAATCCGGCATACAAGCAAAATTTCCATAAGAGGATTGACCTAAAATCACAAGAATTCTCGAACGGCTGTGAATCTCCAATTCATAATAGTTACCGTAATCTTGCCAATTAGAAATTTGACCATTCCAACACTCATTTTTGCGACTATTTTTTTTAGCTAATTCACATTTAAATTTTATCATATTACTCTCCTTAAATATTTAGATTTACTTCTTTTTGAGCATTAAAAATAATATCTGAGTCAATGCTCCTTGTTTGTTTAGCGGCACCTGAAATTAAACTTAACCTTGCAATTGAATTAAGTGGTCTTAAAAGACCATTAGTACAGGAAAATAATAGTTCAAGGGCATCATCAGTAAATATAGGCTCATGACAACCTGCAAAAGCTAATTTTGAAATTATGTATTCTTTTGTTTCTTCTTTAGTAAGACCATTAAGATAATAATTAACTACAATTCTCTGTCTTAGTGCATCATGATTTTGTCTTTGAAGCTGATTAATAAATGGCATTTGTCCAACCAAGAGAAGAATGGCATAATCCTTTGAATCCATATTGAAATTCAGAACAATTCTAAGGTCGTCAAGGATGGCATTCTTTAAAAATTGAGCTTCATCTAATATAATTACGGGAGTTATGTTTTTGTTGTAACTTAAGTTGTGAATTGCCTCCTGTATTTGTTTGTACATAGTTACCTTCTTAAATCCCGGATTAATACCAAGTCCATCACACAAAGCTTTGTAAAAATCCATTACGGTTAAAGTTGAAAGCGGTATATAAACACATTTGTAAAGATTAGAATTAAGAGTGCTTTCAAAATATCTTAAAAGTGATGTTTTTCCGGCACCGGGCTGACCGGTCATCAAGCCAATACCCTTAGTTGTTTTTAAAAACTCAAGCCTGTTTAAGGCTTCTTTAAATTCTTTAGATTTGTAAAAATGCTTAATTTCAGTCTCTTTTGTAAAAGGGTCAAAAGTCAACCCATAGTAAGCTTTAAACATAAATTCCTCCTTTTATTGTGGATTAAATGATGAAAAATCAACCGTTTTTTCTTTTGGAGTTCTTCTCACTTTAGTATTATCAATTTTATTAACTTGAAATATTGTTTCAGCAATATTACCGTTATCATCGAAAATATAGGCCTTATCCCTATTGGTAGGATCATATCTGATATTAATTTTAAACCCTGTATATTTTCCAGGAACTTCGTAAATAATATTGTCTATGGAGATTGTTGAGTCATTATTCACCTTGCGGGTAACTCTATACAAAAACATATAATCAAGTTCCTGTTTGGATTTTAAAAACCTTAAATTTTGAGCACTTTGAAGAAACTTCTCAATAGGTTTTTTCTTAATACCGGAATGATATGAGTTATTGTAGTGCTTCTCAATATAAGTGTTTAATGACTCATTTAATTCTTCTATAGAGGAAAAGGAGCTCCAATCTATCACATTACTCCATTGTTCGTGAAGAGTCCTGAACAAACGTTCAATTTTTCCTTTTGATTCCGGAGAATATGGCTTCGCAAAACAGAGGACACTTCCAAGCGATGCACATATATGCTGCATTTGTAACGATCTGTATATCTTTCCGTTATCTACGAAAATCTTTTTAGGAATTCCTCTTTTAGCAACAGCATCTTTAAAAACATGTAATAATGAAACTA
>ENA-UOOR01003329-UOOR01003329.1-fermentation-metagenome-genome-assembly--contig:-NODE-3329-length-14397-cov-2.725910_pt1 | contig 14397 bp, 13 predicted proteins | sample MGYA00245780_ERZ724029 | MGnify/ENA primary metagenome ERZ724029 (study PRJEB28704, sample SAMN03018315) | fermentation metagenome | biome: anthropogenic terrestrial biome; feature: soil; material... | reverse complement strand
GGCAGTTAATAATTTTACTCAGTATGAACGGAGAGACTGATGAGCGAACAACAATCTCAAAAACATAGCTTCCAAGCGGAAGTGGCTCAGTTACTGCATTTAGTAACACATTCTTTATATTCAAACCCTGAAATTTTCCTTCGCGAGTTGGTATCAAATGCATCTGATGCCTGTGATAAATTACGTTTTGAAGGCATTAACCACCCTGAATATTATGAAAATGATCCAGATTTACATGTCCGTATTCATTTAAATAAAGAGCAGAAGACGATTACCATTTCTGATAATGGTATTGGTATGACACAACAAGAAGCGATTGATCATTTGGGAACGATTGCCAAGTCAGGCACTAAAGACTTTATGTCGAAGCTGACGGGTGATCAAAAATCAGATGCACAATTAATTGGCCAATTTGGTGTGGGTTTCTATTCGGGCTTTATTGTTGCTGAAAAGATTACGGTGGAATCACGTCGTGCTGGGGTTAGTGCCGCTGAAGGGGTACGTTGGGTCAGCAATGGTACAGGTGAGTTTGATGTAGAACCAATTGATAAGGCTTCACGTGGAACCGACATCATTTTGCATTTACGTGAAGATGCTTTGGATTATTTAGATCGTAACAAAGTAAAGCAGATCATTAATAAATATTCTGATCATATTAGTTTGCCAATTGAAATGCAGAAAGAAGTTTGGCAACAAGAGGAAGCTGCCGAAGGCGAAGAAGCAAAACCGGGTCAATATGTACTAACAGATGAATGGGAAGCGATTAACTCAGCAAGTGCATTATGGACGCGTAATAAAAATGAAATCAGTGAAGAACAATATACTGAATTCTATAAGAATCTAAGCCATGACTATGAAGCACCACTTGCATGGGCACATAACCGTGTAGAGGGAAGTACGGAATATACGCAATTACTGTATATTCCTGCACGCGCACCAAGCAATATTTTCACTCGTGAAGCTAAAGCAGGTATTAAGCTGTATGTGAAACGTGTATTTATTATGGATGATGCGGATAATTTAATTCCGAATTATTTACGTTTTGTGCAGGGTGTTGTGGATAGTGCAGATTTACCTTTAAACGTGAGTCGTGAGTTATTACAAGAAAGTCGTGACGTGAAAACGATTCGTGAAGGTAATGCACGCCGTATTTTAACGGTGCTAGATGGTTTAGCGAAATCTGAAGATGTTGCTGACCAAGAGAAGTTTGCAAAATTCTACGCCGAGTTTGGTTCAGTCTTGAAAGAAGGCTTAGGCGAAGACATGGCGAATCGTGAGCGTATTCTAAAATTATTACGCTTTGCGTCGTCGAATAATGATGAAGTGAAAACATCATTTGCAGACTATAAAGCCAATATGAAAGAAGGCCAAAAGGCGATCTACTATGTGACGGCTGATAGTTTAAATGCTGCGAAAAACTCACCACAACTTGAACTGTTTAAGAAAAAGGGCATTGACGTACTGCTCATGACCGAACGTGTTGATGAATGGGCAATGGAATTCGTTTTTGAATTTGATGGCACACCATTACAGAACGTATCGAAAGGTGCAGTTGATTTGGGTGATCTACAAGATGCTGAAGAGAAGAAAGCACTTGAGCAAGCTGCTGAGCAGTTTAAACCTGTTGTTGAAAAACTTTCGGATGCGTTAAAAGATAAGACCTCTGAAGTCCGTGTAACAACACGTTTGGTAGACTCTCCTGCGTGTTTGGTGGTGGCTGAAGGTGAGTTGTCACCGCAACTGGTTCGTATGCTGAAACAAGCAGGCCAAGCGGTACCTGAATCAAAACCTGTTTTAGAAATTAATCCATCACATCCATTGGTACAAAAATTAGAAGGTTCAGCGCAATTTGATGATTTGGCGAATGTGATCTTCGATCAAGCGTTGATTGCTGAAGGCGGCTTACCTGAAGATCCGGCACAGTTTATTAAACGCATTAACAGCTTATTATTAAAATAAGCAAGTCAAAATGAGAAAGCCTCCTATAGGAGGCTTTCTTTTTATCGAGATTAAATTTTTCGATGAAAACGATAAATAAATACGTCCAAGTTTTAATTCTAAAAACAAATTAAAAAATTAAAAACAATCTATAATAGCGATTATTAAATATTGGGAACTTTTTTGATGAAAACTTTTGTATCTCTCGTTGTCGTATCAATGCTATCTGTCGTTATGATGCAATCGGCTTTGGCTGAGAGCAGTAAAAAAATGATGCGTAATGATCGTGTACAAGTGACAAAACATGTCGCACATTATGACATCAATCCATTTGTGGATAGCCGTCGTGTCATTCGTAATGATCGTGTTCAGTACAATATGCCGAAAGTAGAAAAAGTGGCTGAAAAGAAACAGCGTATTATGCGTAATGATCGCGTGAGTGTAATTAAGGCGATTTAATGTGTTGCAGTTAAATGTGTATTCAAGCCCATCTCTAAGTGATGGGCTTTTTTATGGGGCAATTAAAACAAGGCTTCTAAACGAACGAGGGCACCGAGGTAGTGACTCTTGTCTTCACGATGGTCATTTAAATAATTGAGATCACCTTGTATATAGAACCATTCACGCAAAAATGGTTGGCGCCACGATATGTAAGGTCCCCAGCTATTTAGACGCAGTTGATCATTATTATAAAATCCACCTGTATACAGCCCGTAGTTGAAGCGGTTGCCTTTAAAAAACTGGTGTTGGCGATAACTGAAATTGTCCCATTTTAAATCATCATCCTGAGTATCGGCATAGGTCAGATTGAACTGATTTGAAATGAAAGGTTCACCTGGGCGAGTATGGGTCAATTCAAGATTGGTACGTAGATAATTTTCACTATCAATACCATAACGATAAATTTGTTCGGCTAGAAAACTATAATCATTATCTAATTGCCATTTTTTAGCTGCTTTTAAGCGGACATATAAATCATCACCAGAACGTAAACCTAGATCAGCGTCAGTTTCGAAGGGTAGTCGATCTGAAATTTCTGACCAACGTAAAGCCAGTGAACTGTTATCTTCACGGGTTTGCTTATTGTCATAATTTTTATCACTACGCCCCGCAGGGTTTTCATTGGTAATTGCAGTATTATTTTCTAATTCATTATCAAGTGAGTCATCACCAAAGACCACACTCAATTTTTTTTCTAAAGTGGGAAGCTTAATTTTACCGCGAATACGTGGCTTAATTTCGTATTCATCGTGCTTATTCCAACTGTTGTCTAAAATCACCCTAAGGGTAGCATTGGCTGGTTTATCAGGCTCACTTTGACCAAACCAGTTATCCATACGAACGGCCGTTCGATCTGCCCAATTTCGGACTTTTTTCTGTTGTCGATCTGTCCAGCTATTATTTTCAGTTTGGTTTGTATTCGGTACGATTGCGTGATCAGATTGGCCTGGCAAGAACGTTGGTGAGGCATCAATCCAACGTGGAATTTGGTCGAGTAAATCGTAATTCTTCGGTGTATTTATGCTGTCTGTGTCAGCACTATCCTTAGATTCAGCATCCGTCACAGGTAGCGTCGCTGTGCTGATTGATTCATTTGCCCAAATACTTTGGTAAGTAAGACCCAGAGAAACTGTCAGTAAAAAAGTCCTAACAAAGTGCTGTTGTTTTTTGTGCATATGTTTTGGCTCTTATTAAGTGAATCTGCTTCTGTAGTTTTGTAAAATTTGTATAAAAAAAGCAAGTTAAACTACAAAACCACTGCAATTATTCCTGAATATGCGCCTTTAATGCGGTATAGAGCTGTGTGACCTGGATGGGCGGCGTTAATTGTTGAATGACATGCTGAATTGTTTGCCAGTTGATACCTTGTTGACGGTTTAGCAACAAATAAGGATAAGCGTGTTCAACCTGCGATAAAGCCATGCGCTTTTCACCATGGATCAGCCGAATTTTATTACGTTCTTGAAGCAGTAAGACAGGCGTTTCAAAATCTGCGTCCATTTCATCAAAATGCAGAAATTTTTGAGTGTGAATATAAGCCGCTGGAATAAAAGGAAAATAATGATCTTTGTTCCATAGCAATTCTGCATTTTGATAATGCTGATACAGCTGCTCGGGTTGATCGATAAAAATATCCAACTCTGTATTCGAAATGACTTTCAAAGAAGCTATGTAGTGACTATTTTGCTCAGCAAACAACGATGCGAGACGGATCGCTTCCATTTGGTTCTCTGCCCCTAAAAGAACGAGATATTTTATAAATTGTGACTGTTTATCTAATTGTTCCGCAATATAGCAGGGGCATGCTTCCCATGAATTGAACTCAGAAAGATGCAAGACGAAATCTATATATGTCCCTAATTCATTTTGTGATGATACATCTAACGCAAAAATTTGCTGTGTATTTAAAACGTCATGAACAGGGGGGATTAGCTGCGCGTGTAAAGCACCAATATGAATGAACTCAGGGAAAGTCTGTGTTGTGTGGGCTAATGGGGTGAGTGCTAAGTTATCAAAGGCAGTCTGTTCTTCGATATGATGATTCTCTCTTGCAACGTGTACTTGTTGTTTTTGAGCTAAGGTTTCATTAGCAAGATTGTATTGCGTTTCAATTTCGTCTTTTATAAGGATAGCGGGCTGCATAGACCTTAATTCAAGTTCATTTTGTTGCTCAATTAGACGATCATGCTTCAGTGTTTGTTGATCAATTCGAAGCGGTACAGCAAGGCTACTGATCTCGTTATCCGTGGCCAGACAACGATAGATTTGCTGCTGTTCCAGCAACCAGTCATAGCATCTGCTGAAATCGCCCCATTCACTGATTAATGCTGTACGTGAGGGTGCCGGTATCAGCCAAATTTGCCAGCCTAGATTTTCTTCATGCATGAAAGCCCAGCCCGCGTCTGCTTGCGCATAAAGTGCATTTTCAAGCATTTCATGCTCTAAGAAATAGCCTCGGAAAGAGAGTGCAAAAGGGGTCTGTAGGGCAAATGTTTGTGCTGCAACTTCAGGTTGTGTCAGAGCTTTATATTCAAGTATTTGCTTTTGAAAAATGGGTTCATCACAGCAAGCAAAAATGTCATGTATGCGCTTTTTAGAAATCGCAGTTTCATACAAACTCAATGAACGATGCTCGAGTTTGTAAGTCAGATCATGAATTTCTTTGATCAATTGCGCTTTTATGAGTGCATCCATTTTATATCGTCCTAAATGACTTTTTTTGCTTTTTCTAAATATTTAGCCAACACAATATTGGTGGCAAGATCCACTAATTTATATTCTGAAGAATTGGGATCATTATATTTTTTAGCCAAAGCTAATAGCTGGTCAATATCTATGGCCTGAGCTGAAATTTTTCCTTGTATAAGTGCTTGAAGTTCTTGCATAGGGCAATGCTTATGAATAAAAATTTAAGAATATTATTATTTTTTGATTATAGGGATTTCATTAAAAAAAACATGGAAATAATTGTCAGCTTCTAGCAATAAAATTCAAGTAATGACAAATAATGCTCATTTTGAGCAAAAAAAATTCTAGTAAATGGTGTATGTTGCTTTTAAAGCCATTACTAGCTTGGTGAAAAGGCCTCACTTTGGGTAATTCTAAACAAAACGTTTGATCTTAATTTTGGTTATTTTTAATTAAAACTGATCAATCTTATGAATAAAAAATTCAGGCATAAAAAAGCCGATTACATTGAATAATCGGCTTTTATTGCATGAAAATTCTGCTAAATATTATGCAGCTTTTTCAGCAGTTGTTGCACCTTGAGTTGCTTCTTCAGTTGCAGGTGCTTTAGTTTCAGCATTTGCAGTTTCAGTACTTACTGCTTTTTTAACTGGAAAATCTGGTACATAAACGATTTGCGCAGCAACGTTAGCAGATAGAGCTAAAACAGCAACAGCTAAAGCACATTTAAGAGCGTTCATAATGTATTCCTAACGATCATTTCGTCTGACCAAAGTCAGACTTGGGAGAAAATTGATATCTTTAATTTACGTGAAAATAATATCAAAAAATAATCAACTAGAAATGATCGAATCGGCAACAAACGACAAACGGCATAAAATAAAATTATATAAAACAATTGATTAGAGCTATTACTCTAACCTGTTTATACGTATTCAAGCGCGTAGAACTAATAGGGATGTGCTTAAAAATGTTTAATTTTTAATACACTTTTTCTCATAAATTTTCCCTGCAATACCACCGATAATCGCACCACTGAACGTGCCAAAAACGGGGAGTACACTACCTGCGACCGCGCCAACCAGCGCACCTTTTACTGTTGGTGAAAAGCGTGATTTTTTAGCCTCAGCCGTAGTTGAGGTCGGTATATCGAGCGGTGTGGTTGCGGAATAAGGGGTTGTTGTCGGAGTTGGATTGTTCGTGCTTTGATTTTCAATGGTCATGGTGTCGCTCCAAAACTTGATGAAAGATTAATGATTAGCCTAACCTGCTCTTAGTGAGATAAGTATTTGTCGCATGTAAAGCAACGTTTTTGTTTGTAAGACAAAAAATGAAGCTGCATGTGTAAGGCATGTAATATTTTGATGTTTTAGTGTTTAAAAAATAACCAATTAGCATGACTTGATCTTATGATGAAGGTTCAAAAATCATAACAATGAGGATTATTAAAATGTCGGTAGCTAAAGTTGTTGAAGTCAATGCTAGTAGTACAAAAAGTTTTGAAGATGCCATTCAAACTGGTATTAATAAGGTCACTGAGACGGTTAAAAATGTACAAGGTGCATGGATTAACGAACAAAAAGTTGTGGTGAAAGATAATAAGATTGCTGAATATCGTGTGAATTTAAAAATTAGCTTCTTGGTTGAATGATGGCGAGTAGTGCATATAAAAAAAATCCCCAATTGGGGATTTTTTTTGCTCATCAATTTATTAATACTAATAAATTTTAAGCCTTATTTTTCAGGTGTTTCACAGCTGTCATCAGAACAAATTGGCGTTGGTTTCTGTTCTGGTAATTCAGCAGCTTTTTCTAAAACTTGTAAGAAAACTTCTTTAGGCTGTGCACCAGCTAAAGCAATACGTTGTTCAAAGACAAAGAATGGCACACCCGTAACTTTGAGCTGATCACGTGCGACTTCTTCATCGTATTTGACAAAATCAGCATATTCATCTGAATCAAGTAAGTCATCAACTTCAACTGGGTTTAAACCAATACGTGAAGCCACATCTTCTAGAGTTTCACGTTCACCAATTGCTAAACCTTGAGTCATATAGCTATAGAAAAAAGCCTCTTTAGCTTCATTACCCAAGCCTTTACTTTGTGCAAGATGAATTAAACGATGTGCATTAAATGTGTTACCAGAATTTGCATTTTCCCAGTTAAATTCAATGCCTTCAGCTTTTGCCATTGCAGCAATATTACGTTGCATTTCTTCGACTTCTTCAATGCTACGTCCATACTTTTGCGCTAAACGCTCAGTATTTGAAATCTGTAAGCGAGCAGGGGCATCCGCATCTAATTGGTAGCTATGCCAAAATACTTCAAGCTCAACGCCTGCTTCTTCAGCAGCGGATTCAAGGCGTTTTTTGGCAATATAACAAAATGGGCAAACCACGTCAGACCAAATATCTACACGCATGATAAATCTCTATTCAATGTTCTTTGGGAGTTATGGGGGCAAATCCTAAATTTTAAAGCCAAGGAATGCAAACCCTTTTTGATCTTTGGCTCATATCATGAAAATGTTAAATCCATCCATTTCTACGAACACAGCGATTACTTTTGCAGGTCAATTTTGTGATGCAAAGTAAGTGTGATTAAACAAAATGAGACCGGCTTCAATCTTGAATTAGGCGCTTGCCTAAACAAATGACGTCAATTTCGTCATAGCCCAATTGTTCATAAAAGCTTTGTACATCAATATTATCTTTACGTATAAGCAGTTGTAGTTTTGGGCAACCTAATGCAATTAAACGTTTTTCTAGTTGTTGCACTAATGCCGTTGCAACACCATTACGTTGAAAATTAGGATGTACAGCCAAGTAATTAACCCATCCGCGATGACCATCGTAGCCACCCATAACGGTTGCAATCAGTTGGTTATCTTTGACCGCCAATAAAAACAGTTGATCGCGCTGCGCCAATTTACGAAAGATATCTATTTCAGGGTTATTCCACGGACGGGTCAATCCGCACAGTTCCCAAAGTGCAATGACATCATCTAAATCGGATTCTAAATAGGGGCGAATAATAAACATAATTATAGTTTTGCATTTATTTTGACCAATTTAGATTAATCGAGTTTTGCGCCCTTGATAAGCTATATAGAAAAATAAAAGCCATAAAAAAACGCTCCGAAGAGCGTCTTTTATACAACTGTCAATTAAGCAGTTTTAACTTCAGGTTGAGCTGCCAACATGTGACCGTTCTCTTCGAAGTTGATGTGCCAAGAAAGCGCTTCACGAAGCAGATGAGGTGTTTGACCGCCTTTTGCACATGCGCGATCGAAGTAATCGTTCAACGCATCACGGTAGCTTGGGTGAGCACAGTTGTCGATTACAGCACGAGCACGTTCACGTGGAGCAAGACCACGTAAGTCAGCAAGACCTTGTTCAGTTACAAGGATATCAACATCGTGTTCAGCATGGTCAATATGAGAAGCAAATGGAACAACAGATGAAATGTCACCGCCTTTCGCAATTGATTTAGTCACGAAGATTGCCAAGTGTGCATTACGTGCGAAGTCACCTGAACCACCAATACCGTTCATCATTTTTGTACCGCAAACGTGAGTTGAGTTCACGTTACCGTAGATATCAAACTCAAGTGCAGTGTTGATACCGATAATACCTAAACGACGTACAAGTTCTGGATGGTTCGAAATTTCTTGTGGACGTAATACAAGTTTGTCTTTGTATTGTTCAAGGTTGTTAAATACTTTTTCGCCATATTTAGCAGAAAGCGTAATTGAAGAACCTGAAGCAAATTTCATTTTGCCTGCGTCGATCAATTCAAATGTACAGTCTTGAAGTACTTCAGAGTACATGATCAAGTCTTCAAAGTTAGAATCTTTAAGACCAGTCAATACTGCGTTTGCAATTGAACCGATACCTGCTTGTAATGGACCTAGGTTTTTCGGTAAACGACCTTCTTCAACTTCTTTTTCAAAGAAAGCGATCAGGTGGTTTGCAATACCTTGAGTTTCATCATCAGGTGCAGTCACTGTAGATGGAGAGTCATGCAATTCGTTGTTAAATACGATACCTACAATTTTTGAAGGATCGATGTTGATTGCATGTGTACCAATACGTTCGTCAACATGAGTCAATGGAATCGCTTGACGTGTTGGACGATATGTCGGGATGTAGATATCGTGTAAGCCTTCAAATGCAGGGCTTAGATTTGTATTGATTTCTACAATTACTTTTTCAGCAAAAATAGCAAAGCTAGCAGAGTTACCTACTGAAGTTGTGGGAATGATACCGCCATCTTCAGTGATAGCAACAGCTTCAATAATCGCAACATCAGGCTTTTTAAGCTGAAGGTTACGCATTTGTTCAACCGTTTCAGACAAATGCTGATCAATGAACATCACTTCGCCTTTGTTAATGGCTTTACGTAAAGTGTTGTCAACTTGGAACGGTAAGCGACGAGCAAGAACACCTGCTTCAGTCAATTTTTTATCTAAGTCATTGCCTAGAGACGCACCCGTGATCAAAGTGATTTTCAACGGGTTCGCATGCGCTTGTTCAACCAATGCTAAAGGCACTGCTTTTGCTTCACCTGCGCGGGTAAAGCCACTCATGCCTACAGTCATACCATCTTTGATAAATTCAGCAGCTTGTTTAGCACTGATTACTTTATCGTGAAGTGACGCTAAACGGATGCGATCTAAAGACATCTTATACTCTCGTGAAATTCCTAAAACTGATACGGATTGTACCGATCAAAAAAGCCATTTTGCATACCTGTTAGGCTAAGGTCTAATTTTTTGAAAAAATGTGGGTATAAGATATTTTTATGGTTTTTATTTGATTGATTATTAAAGTAAAAAAATACAACGGTTAATCGTTAAACAAAATCGTTTGTCTTTTTTTTGAACGCTTGTTAAAAGCGTTCAGTCAAAGTTTGTTTGATTTTTTCTAATGGACTGTTGTTTAAAATTTCATCATTTTCTAATTTATTGATTGGTAAGGAAATGATCGCTTCTAGTCCACCTTCGGCACGATTGTGAATTGAAAGTTCACCAGAATGGATGTCTACAATTCGTTTTACAATGGCTAAACCTAGACCACTTCCTTGGATGGTTCGAGCATCATTTCCACGCACAAAAGGTTGCATTAAATCTTCAATTTGATCTTCAGGAATCCCTTCACCATGATCGGCAACGCGAATTTTAATATGATCGCCTTCATATTCGGTTGATAGTTCAATCGGTTCGGCACCATAACGCTTCGAGTTATTAATGAGATTACCAATTAAACGTTTTAAAGACAGGGTTCGTGCCTGAATAATTGGTAAATCCTGTGGCTCAAAACGAATATCCAATGGTTTAAATTGAATGACTAATTCCTGTAGCACGGCATTCAAGTCGGTATCTTGAGGCGTTTCATCTGAACCATCACGCATATATGAAATAAATTGATTCAAAATGGCATCCATATCTTCAACATCATAAATCAACCCTTCTTTTAAGAAGTCATCATCGGGCATCATTTCTGCGCTGAGTCGAATGCGTGTCAGTGGGGTGCGTAGGTCATGAGAAATGCCGGCCAACATAATGCGGCGGTCGCGTTCTGTCTGCTCTAAGGTATACACCATGTGATTAAAGGCTTGGTTAACTTCACGAATTTCCTGTGGGCCATGGTTGGTTTCTAAATATGGTGCAGTGCCATGCTTACTATAGCTATTCGCGGCATCTTGTAAGCGTTTGAGTGGACGGTTGAGCTGACGCACTAAAGTTAAAATAATCGCGGCAGCAATCAGCGGAATTCCAAGTAACCATCCGAGAATTAGTTCAGCACTATAGTTCGCATAGGTTTTTAATGGTTCACGGACCCAGTTCCCGTTCATTTCGGGAGTTTGAATCCAAATGCGTGGGTCGGGCTTAAATTGGAAATACACGGTGGCATTGTCAATACGCATTTCCTTGGCTAATTTTTTCTCAATTTGATTGGTAAAGAATTCAGCAATAACTTTGTCTTTAACGTTCGGAAACTCTTTAGGATCGGTGACATATTCAATGCCAACACGATTACGCATCCAGTCATCGACATCGACTTCGGCATTGTTGTGAAAAATACGTAGATCGGGGTTGTTAATTATTTCCAATTCAACTGCTAAATAGCGTGCATGTTGTTGAATTTCAGGGAGGTAAAGTGTACGCCAGAAGAACCATAAAGACATGAACAGGCTAAAAAACACCACAAACAAGACCAATACGGTGGTGCGCATGGCTGCCGAACGAGGTTTAATTTTATCGAGGAAGCGTTCCCAATGTGTCCGTTTTTTTTCGGAGTAGGCAACGTAGTCGGTAAATTCCTGTGGGTCGATTGGTTCGAGTTTCACGCATTATCCTAGAGCAAAATTTAAAGTGTTAGAACAATAAACCATGTCCGATACGCGCTCAGGTCATCCGCAACTGTTTGAGGCAGGAGGTGTTTAATATATAAAGTTTCTGCGATGATTTTATCTATGTGCAGAAAATGGACTAGTTTTGCGGATGACAATGGTTTTGCTTACTTTTGCCGAAACAAAAGTAAGGCGAACCGCAGGTTATTGCATATCTATTAGGTTTAATGAAAAGACTCCGTCGTGTTAGCGACATTTATCTTTGTTTAATCTTATTCCGCACCATCTGGAACAAATACATAACCTACACCCCATACGGTTTGGATATAACGAGCACGGGCAGGGTTCTCTTCCACCAAGCGGCGTAAGCGAGAGACTTGAACGTCAATTGAACGCTCCATTGCACCCCATTCACGACCACGTGCAAGATTCATCAGTTTGTCACGAGTGAGTGGTTCACGTGGGTGTTGAACGAGAGCTTTAAGAACCGCAAATTCACCGGTCGTTAACGTTACCACTTGGCCTTCACGTGTTAATGTGCGGGTAGACAAATCCAGTGACCATGGACCGAATGAAACCACTTCCATTTGCTGGCTTGGTGCACCAGGAACTTCACGTACTTGACGACGTAATACCGCACGAATACGTGCTAAAAGTTCATTTGGGTTAAATGGTTTAGGTAGATAGTCATCTGCGCCAGCTTCTAAACCGGCAATACGGTCTGAGTCACTGCCACGTGCAGTCAACATAATGATAGGTGTATCAATATTTGATTGACGTAAGCGACGACAGATACTTAAGCCATCTTCAACGGGTAACATGAAGTCAAGCACAATCAAAGAGAAAAGTTCGCGCTGTAACAGACGATCCATTTGAGTGGCATCATGTGCGGTTTTAACCACAAACCCTTTATCTTCTAAGAAGCGTTGTAAGAGCGTGCGCAGACGAACGTCGTCATCGACAACCAAAATGCGTTCAACTCGGTCGGTTTCGGCATGTACGGCATCTGTTTTTTCAGCAGGTACAACTAAACTCATGACGTGCTCCTTTATTCTTTATTGTCATCGTAAACAAAAAGTAGATTTCACTTGAGTATACGATTCATTTATATAAATTTACTATGCTCTAAAGCAACAAATATTGCAGTTAAAATCAAGACATAGATACCAAATGTATACATGTTAAGCGGTTTAAGTTCTGTACGCTGGATTCGCTAATTTGCTGTTTCATAGTCAGTTTAGTAAAAAAATGTGTCATTGCTATGGATTGGCAATAAAAACCACGCATAAATTTATAAAAACAATTGTGGATTTTATGGTCTTGGTCTTTATAATCATGGCTTTTAGAACTTATCCTTGCAGGGATCTAATACGATGACTGACTTAGTTCAGCAGTTGGCAAAAGAAATTGCCGTACGTCCAAATCAAATTGAAGCTGCCATCAAGCTTATTGATGAGGGTGCCAGTGTTCCATTTATCGCTCGTTACCGTAAAGAAGTGACGCAAGGCTTGGACGATACTCAATTACGTCAGCTTGATACACGTCTTGCCTACCTGCGTGATTTATTCGATCGTCGTGAGAAAGTGATTGAGTCTCTAAAAGAACAAAACAAGTTATCTGATGACTTACTTGCACGAGTAAATGCAGCAGAAACTAAAAATGCATTAGAAGAAATTTACGCACCGTATCGTCCAAAACGTACCAGTAAATCATTTAAAGCAAAAGAAGCGGGTTTAGGCCCAATCGCTGAAAAAATCTTTAATGAAGCGATCGATCCTACGGAAGCTTTGGCAGGCTTTAGCCATGAAGATTATGCAGATGTTGAAAGTCAACTTGATGCGATTCAACACATTTTAATTGATGAATGGGCGCAAAATATTCCATTAACCACTGAACTTAAAGCAACATTTGCAAAAACAGCAATGTTAAAAAGTTTAGTGGCAAGTGATGAGAAAAAAGAAGTTGGTAAAAAATTCCGTGATTACTTCGATTTTTCTGAAAGCTTAAATAAAGTGCCGTCACATCGTTTATTGGCGATGCTACGTGGCCGTCAAGAAAATGTCCTAGGCTTAAAAGTCGATGGTGAAGATGATGCACCATTGGCACGTATTGAAACTGAATACAATGTTGAAACTGCACAGCCTCAAGCACGCGCAGATTTCTTAAAACAAACAGCAAAACTGTTCTGGTTGGGCAAAGTACGTCCTGCTATTGAGCATTCATTATTGACTGAAAAACGTTTGGCTGCCGAAGCTGAAGCGATGGATGTATTTGCTGAAAACCTACGTCATTTATTACTTTCTGCACCAGCAGGCGCGCGTACCACTCTGGGTGTTGACCCTGGTATCCGTACGGGTGTGAAATTGGCCGTTGTGAATGCATCAGGTGATGTACTTGCACACAGCACTATTTACCCGTTTGCCCCGAAAGAAGATAAAGCTGGTTCAATTGCAGAGCTTGCGCGCCTTTGCCGCGAATTCAATGTTGAATTAATTGCGATTGGTAATGGTACTGCAAGCCGTGAAACTGAAGCGGTTGTGGCTGAAATGATGGCTGCGAATACGGATTTGAATTTGATTCGTGTGTCTGTCTCTGAAGCGGGTGCATCTGTTTATTCAGCATCTGAATTGGCATCTCAAGAATTGCCAGAGCTCGATGTATCTATTCGCGGTGCAGTGTCGATTGCTCGTCGTTTACAAGATCCATTGGCGGAGCTTGTGAAAATTGATCCGAAATCGATTGGTGTAGGTCAATACCAACATGACGTGAACCAAACAGGTTTAGCAAAAACACTAGAAGCAGTAGTTGAAGACTGCGTGAACTCAGTTGGTGTAGATGTGAACACAGCATCATCTGCAATCTTGGGTTATATCGCGGGTTTGAATAAATCAATTGCACAGCAAATTGTGGATTTCCG
>ENA-UOOR01003328-UOOR01003328.1-fermentation-metagenome-genome-assembly--contig:-NODE-3328-length-14398-cov-164.078924_pt1 | contig 14398 bp, 11 predicted proteins | sample MGYA00245780_ERZ724029 | MGnify/ENA primary metagenome ERZ724029 (study PRJEB28704, sample SAMN03018315) | fermentation metagenome | biome: anthropogenic terrestrial biome; feature: soil... | reverse complement strand
TTTGGACAGTGACGAAGCCCGCAAAACGGCTACTGGGCATAGCTGCGGAACGTTAGCTGTTATTATAGAACGACCTGGCAAATGAAAATGAAATTATACATATTAACATTCCTCACTACAATTTCAAGTTTGAATTTACTTGGACAAAGTAATGACACCTGGACTTCCTTTTGGAATAAAGACACGACATTGGTTGGCTACAAAGACAAAAATGGTGTTGTTAAAATTGAACCAAAATTTACGGGATTCACAAGTGCGAGTAAGTTTGACAACATAATTGCAGTTTCCGAAGAAAATAATGGCAAATGGAGCAGTTACTACTTGACTAAATCGGGAAAAATGATTGGCAGAGACAGTTTACATATTTTCGACAATGGTTCTGATTGTGAAAGTGAAGGTTTTATTCGTTTCAGAGACAGTAAAACCGACAAAGTAGGAATGTTTGACAGAACAGGAAAAATTGTTGTCCCAGCAATTTACAATGACTTGACGAGAGTTAGAAACGGAATGATAATAGGTCTTAAAGGAGCTGAAAAAAAATATTGGGACAAGGACAAACATTCAGACTGTAATCATTTCAGTTGGACAGGCGGACAAGAAGTTTTAATTGACACAGCGAACAACGTTCTGGTAGAAAATTTTAAATATGACAATTCATTAAACTTTTTCACACTTGAAAAGACTAAAGAACAACATTCAGACACGACAAGGAAATCATTTTTAGCTAGGGATGGCAGTTACTATTCATTTGTTGACTTTGAAAAAGAATTTAGACAATGGATTGCAAAAGAATTGCAAAACGACCTAACAATAGAGAGGTTGATTAGTATTTCTTATGACACTATAACTTGGGAAACGCAAAATGGTTGGGGTAAATCAAATAAGGAAAGACTTATTACAGACAATTATACGATTCTGAAAAACGGTTTGTTGGAAATCTTAAATCCAAAGACTGATTATTTTATTTCAAGTGACGGACTGAATCCATATATGTTTGAGGGAACAGAGTTTGAGAAATACTTCAATAATTGTGGCGAATCTAAGGATTGGATTTATCCAACAATGTCTATAATAATTTCTCACGGAGACAAAAAGAACTTTACTCAGAACCATTATGAATTCTTACGGACTGATAACGGCTATAAACTAATATGTTTGACAATCAGAAACGAAAAAATGAAATAACAACAGCTAACAGCACCTACCCAAAAGTGGCGTTTCAGTGGTTAAATCAAGCTTTGTGCTTCTATCAAAATTTCTGCTTGGTTGACAGTGAAGTGCTTCGAAATCGCCACCTTCGGGTAGCTGCAAAACGTTATGGGCAAGGCTAAAGAACAACACCGCACAAAATAAAGACATATGGCAAAAAATTATAGACAACTAACAGAGAGTATCAAAGGACGAATTAATCCTGAGAATTTCGAATTGAGAAAATCTTTCTCAGATGAACTAGCAACGGTTTCATACAGTGAAGTGCTGACATATATCCGAGTTGCAATGAAAGGGGTTGAGCCAGAATACACACAAAAAAGTAAAGATGCGGGTGAACGAGTAAAAGACCACTTATCCAAAAAACTGAGTGACGTAACATATAGATATCAAGGTTCTGTAATGACAGATACCCATATTAAAGGTTATAGCGACATAGACCTGTTAACAATAAGCGAAAAGTTCTACACCTATGATGCAACCAAAGTAAAGCAGATATTAGAATCATATGAACAGAGAGCAAAATACAGACAAAGCTCGATTGAAAAAATGGAAAAGGAAGTAAATACAAGTTCCTACCAAGGAAACGCACTTCAAGACTTAAGACAGTTAAGATTAGATAGTGAAGATACTCTTAAGGTTGTATATGACATTTGTGATACCTCTAAACCAAAATCAATTAAAATAAAGAATCAAAGTTTAAACAGAGAAGTTGATGTTGTGATTGCAAATTGGTATGATGATGTCTCTTCCATTATTAATGAAAAAGGTGATTACCGTGGAATACAGGTTTACAACAAAGAAACACACTCAAAAGGCGACCCAGACTACCCCTTTCTAAGCATAAAACGAATAAATGAGAGAAGTTCAGAAACAAATGGCAGGTTGAAACGAATGATTAGATTTCTGAAAAATGTAAAAGCTGATTCTGACCAAGAAATTGACCTAAGTAGCTTTGATATTAATGCGATATGCTATGATATTGAAGTTTCAAAATATCAAACGCTATCATTTTACGAGCTTGTTCCTGTTATCTACAATCAACTCAAAGAGATTTGTACAAGTCAAACAAAAGCAGATAGCATAATATCTGTTGATGGTCGAGAATATATTTTCAGATACAACAGTAAAAAACTCAACAACCTTAGAATTTTAATGTCAGAAGTTGAAGGTATTTTTAATGACTTAAGAAAAACTCTTGGGCTATGATAAAAAAAAGACTTTTTATAGGCTCTTCTTCGGAAGAATTGATTTTAGCAGAGAAAGCAAAGACGATTTTGTCGACTGACTTTGATGTAACAATTTGGAATGAGAAAGTTTGGGATTCCTCTATATTTAAGATTAACCAAAACTTTCTTTCGGACTTACTTAAAGCAACATTGCAATTTGATTATGGTATTTTATTAGGCACTAATGATGACAAAGTTGAATTTAGGGGACAAGTAATGTTACAGCCAAGAGACAATATATTGTTCGAACTTGGTTTATTCACAGGACGACTTGGCACTTCTAAATGTGCTTTCATAATTGACAAAGAAATTAAACTGCTTTCGGACTTTGGTGGTCTATCATTAGCTGTATTTGAAAACGGGAATGAACAAAGTTTTGAAAATGCAGTAAATCAAGTTAAAGACCTTTTCAAATCAAGTTCGGATGACGAAATTAACTTTTTCCCATCAGCGACATTGGCTTCTGTTTACCTAGAAAACCTCATAGCACCTACTTGTAGGTATCTTATTGAAAATGGTGGATATGAACTTGACGGAGTAAAATTTAAAAAATGTAAGCTCCATATTTTAGTTCCAGACCGAATAAATCAGGATGTAAATCTCCAGTTTGAGAAGTTAAAATCATCAATTGAAACCAAAAATGTGTCTTTTAAGTATGCAGGCCGGCCACGAAACATAAGTATTGATACTCAAATAAAAGATGAAACATTAGTTTTCATTGACTTTCCTACAATCATTACTGGAATTAACTATGCTATTTCTAATCTTTTACCAAATGATTTTAATAGACTAAGTCCTGATTACGACTCAATTCTTGAAAGAGAACTTAGACGTTTCATAACTACATTGAAAAAATTATTAATTAAACACGGTTTTGATGAAATGGTAATTGTAAAAAGAGAGAATGACTTATGAAAGAACAATAAGCCCAGCCCATAACAATGTATATACAAAATAGGCGTGACAGTAGTAAATTCAACGGTTGTAGCCCGCTTCAAAATCGTAACGGTTTGATAAGTTCGAAGCCCGCAATCGCCTACTTTGCATATACTAAACGTTGGTGGCAAGCTTAAACGAACAATGAAGCTAAAAAATCTGAATTTTGACCAATGGCTGAAAAACCATTCTCCAGACCATAATGACAAATGGTGTAGGGAGTTATATCCATTTAATGTATTTAGACTTATCAATTTTGACAATAACTTAATAAACAAAGAGCAAAAATTAGAATTTAACAGTATTTCATATTTTGTAACCATTACGAAAATTGAACTTCAGGATAATGGACGATATAGAACAGCGTTTGATATATCAACTTTCCCTAAATCAAAAACACAGGAATGGAAACAAAGGAAATGGAATACAACTTTCCAAATTGTTTATAGCCAACAATTTGACTTTATAACAATCTTTGCTAAGAAAGAAGACCCTTCTAAGGATTATGTTGTGAGATTTATGAAGGGGAATTTTGAAAAAATCAATAGCGAAAAATCAATTCCAGTATCTGAATTGCTCATCAGGACATTAATTCTTCATATTGTAGAAGAAGCATTTCCAGGCGGTAAACACAATCAAGAATATGAATTTACCAAAGAAGGAGTAAATGACCGACCAGAGCACCCACAATTTCCAAGAAAGAAATCAAATCACTTTACTCCAATTTATAGTATAGGTCGAGATTTGTGGATTTGTTATTCATTTACCGAAGAAAAGGCACACAGACTAGCTTTTTATAACGCTAATCAATGCCAAAGATTAGTGGTAATTTATTGTAATCCGACCTATACAAGGCATCATCGGTGTAAGTATGAAGGTACTGAAATTATTTCCATTTATGAATTATCTGAGAAGGTTTCCTTTGAAGTAAGAAATAAATATGAGAGACAAATAAGGTTTTTACAAAATCATCTCAACTTACCTGAAATCATTAATATTGATGAATTATTGATTGAAATTAACCAGCCCAAACTAGAAGAATATGAAATCCAAAAATCTGACTTAATGGAAGCATTTGGGACAATGAAGATACTTCCCAAAAGCGAGACAGACCTCTTTCACTCACTATGTTGCATCAACCTTATTAATGCGTATTTAAGCAGACAGAGAAAGGGAACCCAGATTTTAGATAAGGATGCAAAATTGTTTAGAAATATGTATTACTTTAAGTCGTATCTATGTGACATTCTTACAGAAAGAATAAAAGCTAAGAATTTTTCAGCTCCTATATATATTGAAAAGAGCCTTATAATGATAGAAGTTAATGGTTTTCAATTTAGCTTTCACAATGTTCCTTTAAATGAGACATTAGAAAACTTTTCAAGAAGTCAGGACAACAAAAAAATTGAATGGTCGGGAAAAAGGCTTCAGCCAATAGCCCCATTGTTACTAAAATATTCACGTGGTATTAGACAGAAATAAAATAAAGCCAGCCACCAACAGGCGTTTGGCTCAATGGCGGGTGACGTGTTTAATTGAACATTCTACCTCGCATCAGCTTTTGTGGCGTATTGACAGTTTAGTGCTCCGAAATCCGCCACTGCGCCAAGCGCCAAAACGTTGGCAACAAGTGTAAAGACAGACGACCAGACAGATACGATAGTAATAAATAATAACGAAAGAAAGGATTTAGCTTTTTGATAGGACAGTGCAAATTTGATGGAAATTTATTTTGTTTTTTTCTTCCCCCCGCAAAAAAAAGAAGAAAGAAACCCCACCCACATTGCACACATTGCCAAAGCCGCACCAGCCAACGCTGAAACCGAAGCTTTGCCAAAGAGTGCAATTTTGCCGACACACACAGTGCTAAATTGAAGCTAAACCTGTATTTTTGAGATTTTTGAATTAAATATGAAAAACGAGTCACAAACAAGAAAACAAATAATTGACAACCGCCTAAAAAAGGCTGGTTGGATTGTTGGTGACCGTTCGCAAGTGATTGAGGAGTTTGATATAATCGTTGATAACAATTTAGTTCAGGAAGCTCTTACACCTTATGCAGGACACCAATACAGCGATTATGTTTTGCTCGGTAAGGATGGAAAACCTTTGGCGGTTGTTGAAGCCAAAAAGACTTCGGTTGATGCTGCGATTGGACGCGAACAGGCAAAACAATATTGCTACAACATTGTAAATGCTCAGGGAGGCGAACTCCCTTTTTGTTTTTATACCAACGGACACGATATATTCTTTTGGGATTTAGATAACTATCCACCCAAAAAAGTTTATGGATTTCCGACCCGTGATGATTTAGAGCGATACTTGTACATTCGCAAATCAAGAAAAGCTTTGGCTGGCGAATTAGTAAATACAAAAATTGCAGGACGGGTATATCAAATAAATGCTATCCGAATGGTAATGGAAGCTATTGAAAAACGGAAACGAAAGTTTTTGTTGGTAATGGCAACCGGAACTGGTAAAACAAGAACCTGTATTGCTTTTGTGGATGCTTTAATGCGTGCCGGATGGGCTGAGCGTGTTTTGTTCCTTGTGGATAGAATTGCGCTTCGCGACCAGGCATTGGAAGCTTTTAAAGAACATTTGCCAAGCGAACCACGTTGGCCAAAACAGGGTGAAAAGGAAATAGCAACCGACAGGCGGATTTATGTTTCTACTTATCCGACTATGTTAAACGTAATCAGGGATGAGAAAAAGAGCCTTTCACCCCATTTCTTCGACTTGATTGTGATTGATGAAAGCCATCGCAGTATTTACAATACGTATCAGGAAGTTTTAGACTATTTTAATACCATTACATTGGGTTTAACGGCTACGCCAACCGATGTCATCGACCACAATACGTTTGATTTGTTTGAATGCGAAGATGGTGTACCCACTTTTGCTTATACATACGAGGAAGCTGTAAATCATATTCCACCTTACTTGTGCAATTTTCAGGTAATGAAAATTAAAACCAAGTTTCAGGATGAAGGCATAAATAAACGCACTATTACGCTCGAAGACCAACAAAAATTGATTGTTGAAGGGAAAGAAATTGAGGAAATCAATTACGAGGGTACAGAAATTGAAAAGAAGGTAATCAATCGGGGAACAAACGCTTTGATTGTGCGTGAATTTATGGAAGAATGCATCAAAGATGCAAACGGTGTTTTGCCGGGAAAGACTATTTTCTTTTGTATCACTAAAGCACATGCACGGAGGATTGAAGAAATCTTCGATTCGCTTTATCCCGAATATCGTGGCGAACTGGCAAAAGTATTGGTAAGTGACGACCCTCGTGTATATGGCAAAGGCGGCTTGCTCGACCAATTTAAAAAAAATGATATGCCCCGTGTGGCTATCAGTGTTGATATGCTCGATACAGGCATTGATGTTCGGGAACTGGTAAATCTTGTTTTTGCTAAACCTGTTTACAGTTACACCAAATTTTGGCAAATGATTGGACGAGGAACTCGTTTGCTCGAACCTGCCAAAATGAAACCGTGGTGTACCGAAAAAGATATGTTCCTTATTCTGGATTGTTGGGACAACTTCGAATATTTTAAACTTAATCCAAAAGGAAAAGAGCCAAAACAGCAAATTCCATTGCCTGTTCGTTTGTTTGGTGCACGGCTGAGTAAAGTTGATGAGGCGCAAAACCAAAACGAAACCGAAATTGCTTCAAATGAAATTGCAAAACTTCAAAAACAAATCAATACCCTGCCTAAAAACTCGGTGGTGATTATTGATGCACAGAATGATTTGCAACGATTGGAGGATGAAAATTTCTGGAACAATTTGTCTGCCGATAAAATTGAGTTTTTGGAATCGGTTGTAAAACCATTGTTCCGCACGGTTTCCGATTCCGATTTTAAAGCTATGCGATTTGAAAAGGATATTGTGGAAGTTTCGTTGGCTCATCTGCAAAAGGATGAAGCAAAATACGAAACCATTCGCGAAAGCATTGTAGAAGAAATTGGCGAATTGCCTTTGAGTGTTAATATTGTAGCCAGAGAAGAGGAACTGATTAAAAAAGCGCAAACCAATCATTATTGGGCAACCATTGATGAACACAAGTTTGACGAATTGATTGAAAAAATTTCTCCATTAATGAAGTTCCGTGAAGCAGTGATTACGCTTCCGCCTGCAAAATATAACCTGAAAGATATTGTTTCGGAAAAGGAATTTGTAGAGTTTGGCCCGCAACACGAAGCCTTGAGCGTGGCAAAATACCGTGAACTGGTGGAACAAAAAATTAACGAACTGGTTTCTTCAAGTCCAATTCTGCAAAAGCTAAAACAAGGTTTGGAATTAACACCCGAAGAAACCGAACAACTGGCGGAAGACCTGCACAACGAGCATCCGCATATTACCATCGATTTGCTCCGCAGGGTTTATAACCATAGAAAAGCCCAATTGGCTCAATTTATCAAACATATTTTGGGCATTGAAATACTGGAAACTTTTGCCGAAACAGTAACCAAAGCATTTGACCAGTTTGTGAATCAACACAGCTATTTAACCAGTCGGCAGTTACAGTTTTTAGACTTATTGAAAAATTATGTATTGGAAAAAGGTGAAATCACCAAACGCAACCTGATTGAATCGCCGTTTACCATGATTCACCCCGAAGGCGTGAGAGGCATTTTTAATGCCAGAGAGATTGATGAAATTATTGAATTAACGAACAAAGTATTAGCAGCCTGATGTTACAAAATAACAGCACATTAAAATCATTGATTGACAAGCTCTGGCAAAACTTTTGGGAGGGCGGAATTGCCAATCCCTTAACGGCCATTGAGCAAATGACCTATTTAATTTTCATGAAACGTTTGGATGATTTGGAAGCCAAACGCGAGCGTGATGCAGACTTTACAGGCGAAACCTATACTTCTCGTTTTAAAGGCACTTATACCTTGCCCGGCAGCGACCAGAAAATCGACAAAAGCGAATTGCGTTGGAGCGTTTTTAAGCACAAACCGGCCGATGAAATGCTGTTGCATGTGCAAACCCGTGTATTTCCGTTTATGAAAACATTGAATGGCGAAACATCGGCATTTACCAAACACATGGAAAATGCTGTTTTTATAATGCCCAAAGCCAGTTTATTGGTTTCGGCTATTCAGCTGATTGAAGATATTTTTAAAGAAATAGAACGCGATGCCACAGAAGGCGGACAATCTTTTCAAGACATACAGGGCGATGTGTACGAAATGTTGTTGGGCGAAATTGCACAAGCTGGTAAGAACGGACAATTCCGTACACCACGGCATATCATCAAACTCATGTCCGAATTAGTTGCACCGCAATTGGGGCAACACATTGCCGACCCTGCTTGTGGTACGGGTGGTTTCTTGTTGGGGGCTTACCAGTATATTTTAAGCGATTTAGTGCGTAAAAAAGATGCTTCTAAACTGGTAACCGATGAAGATGGTTTTGAACGGGCTGCCATTAGTGCCATACTCACGCAAGAATTAAAACAGATTCTCGACCAAAGTTTTTCGGGGTACGATATCGATACCACCATGGTTCGCCTGGGAATGATGAACCTGATGATGCACGGCATTGACGAGCCTTTGATTGACTACAAAGATACGCTGAGCAAAAGTTTTAACGAAAACAGCCAGTACGATGTAATTATGGCCAATCCGCCATTTACGGGCAATATCGACAAAGGCGACATAAACGAAACACTGCAACTGCCCACAACCAAAACTGAATTATTGTTTGTGGAGCGTATTTTCCACATGCTGAAAATGGGTGGCACGGCAGCCGTAATAGTTCCGCAGGGAGTTTTGTTTGGTAGCGGAAAAGCCTTTAAAACTTTGCGCCAAACCCTTATTGAAAAAGCCGAACTAAAAGCCGTTATTGCTATGCCAAGCGGTGTGTTTAAACCTTATGCAGGGGTAGCCACCGCCATTTTACTGTTCACCAAAGGAGGCGAAACCAACAATGTTTGGTTTTATGGCATGGAAAACGACGGTTACAGTCTGGACGATAAACGGAACAAAATTGCAGGAAGTGATTTGCAGAATATTGTAACTCAATTTAAAGCCAGCCGGACACTGAGCGAAGCCGAAGTGACCGATTCAGATAGAAAAGCCAAATACTTTTTTGTTCCCAAAGCCGAAATTGAAGAAAATGGCTACGACCTGAGTTTCAGCAAATACAAAGAGGAAGTGTACGAAGAAGTGGTGTACGAAAACCCCAAAGTAATAATAGGCAAGTTGGAAAACATCGAAAGTATAATTAGTAATGGTTTGGCAGAATTAAAAGGCTTGATGTAATGAAGTTTGAAAGATTAGGAAATATTGTCAATATCAAGAAGGGTAAGAAACCAAACTTTACTGAAAATCCTAATTCAGATTCAGTTCGTGTACTTCAAATAGATGATTTAAGAAATGATAATAATCTAAAATTTACTAATAACAAAAGTGGTGTTTTTGCATGTAAAGAAGATGTTCTTCTTGTATGGGATGGTGCAAATGCTGGTACTGTAGGACATGGTAAAGAAGGTTACATCGGTAGCACAATTGCTTTATTAAGCAAAAAAGAACCAGAAAAATATTCTACGACATTTATTGGTTTGTTTTTGCAGAGCAAATTTAACTATTTACGAAGCAAAACAACAGGAGCGACAATTCCTCACATCGATGGTAAGGTTCTAAGAGATTTGGGAATTCCAATATTACCTTATCAAACCCAACTCCACATCGCCAACATCCTCACCAAAGCCGAGAGCCTGATAGCCCAACGCAAAGAAAGCATCAGCCTGCTCGATGAATATTTAAAATCGGTGTTTTTGGAGATGTTTGGTGACCCTCTTGAAAACCCGAAAAACTTTGAGATTAAAACATTAAAAGACTTTTATATTAATCCAAAAGAAGGTACTAAGTGCGGACCATTTGGTAGTGCCTTAAAAAAACATGAGTATACTTCTTCTGGTGTTCCTGTTTGGAATATGGATAATATTTCAGTTGATGGTAATTTTGTTTCAAATATCAATCTTTTTATTACAGAAGAAAAATATTCTCAATTATCAGCGTATTCTACATTTGATGGTGATATTATTATCTCAAGAGCAGGTACAGTTGGTAAAATGTGTGTGTTGAAAAGTGGTTTTGATAAGTCAATTATAAGTACAAACCTTATTAGAGTTCGTTTAAATACTAAACTATTATTGTCGGTTCACTTTGTGTCATTAATGAAATATTGCAAGAACAGGATGGCAAGACTACGAACAGGTTCAGATGATACTTTTACACACATGAATACAGGCATTCTTGATAGTTTGAAATTTCCAGTCCCACCTCTCGAACTCCAAACCAAATTTGCCCAAATCGTAGAAAAGACAGAAGCCCTCAAAGCCCAATATCAACAAAGTTTGCAGGGATTGGAGAACCTGTATGGCAGTTTAAGCCAAAAGGCGTTTAAAGGCGAGTTGAATTTTAAAGATGAGAGTTTGTTAATGGCTGCGGAGCCTGAAACTAAATACGGCGTATAGAAATGGCAAGTGAAGCATTAATGACATATCAACAAGTGATAGAGTCTTTGAATAAGAAAGGGCGACAGAAACATTTATTGCTTGGTAATGGATTCAGTATGTCTTATGATTCAGGTATTTTTTCATATAATGCATTAAGCGAGTTTCTTGAAAACTTGGATAATGACATACTTCAAAAGCTTTTTCAGATAATCAAAACAAGCAACTTTGAATTACTGATGGAGCAACTCGACAATGTGGCTCAAATAGCAGTAGTTTTTGAGGCGGATAAAAAGGTTGTTGCTAATATTCGGAAAGCCACAGAAACACTTAAAGAAAGTCTGATTGATGCCATTAAAGAACTTCATCCAGAGCATGTTTTTGAAATTCCTGAAGAAAAAAGTGAAGCATGTGCAATTTTTCTGAATGAGTTTCTATCAAAAGACGGCAACATCTTTACAACCAATTATGATTTATTGCTCTATTGGGTATTAATGAGAAATCAACTTGACCGCATGGGCGATGGTTTCGGGCGTGAAACAGATGATACCGATGAATGGATTGAACCAGAAGAAAGAGATTGGTCGGAATTGCGTTGGGGTAAAAATAGTGACTCACAATCCATTTTCTATGTTCATGGAGCACTTCATTTGTTCGACACTGGAATATATGTTATCAAAGAAGAATACAATAATGAACATGTTTTGCTTGAGAATGTAAAAGAAAGAATGGAACGCAAAGAATATCCGATTTTTGTAACTGCGGGAAAGGGAGAAGAAAAGCTAAGTCACATTCGCCATAATCGTTATTTATCATATTGCTACGACACGCTTTCAAACATTGAAGGAACTTTGATTTGTTTTGGTTTTGGTTTCGGTGCATATGATGAACATATTATTGCCGCCATCAATAAAGCTGCAAAAAAGAAGAAAGATAAAGACGGTAAATGGCACATGTTAAACAGTATCTACATTGGTGTTTATTCTGATTCAGATTTGAAACACTTAAAATCAATAGAAAGTAAGTTTAAATGCTATGTAAGATATTTTGATGCTAAAACAGTAAATGTTTGGGGATAAACCAGCATTCTAAAGAGTAAGAAAGCCTTTAAATGAGAGCTAGCAATCAATGATGTAGCTTTCAATAGTTGCAAAATCAGAAATGAAATTTAGAAAAATAAATAAAATAAATATGAATTTGTGAGCAGTTGAAGAGCTGAAGTATGCGTTTTAAGGTATAAACGAAAGTTTTGTCACGCCCAACACGAAAAACTGTTGGTGGAAAGGTATTTCAGAAATGCAAGGACATAATGAATTTATTTCATTTACTCCTAAAGCAATAAGCTGAACCAGTAAGTTAACTACTAACTGGATTACCTTAACGATTGGATGTTTCTGTAAGTTCATACTTGAATTTATAAGTAAATATACAATTAATATTTCGCTACCCAGCTTGAGTCGGAGCGGCACTTCGGTGTCGAAAAAGCATGCATACTTCGGGGTTTGGGCAACCAAATCTAAAAGCAAATAGCTTCGCATTGGGTCTTCACTGCTCACTTTTTTTAAATAATAAATGATAAAGAAAAAGGAAAAAGATTGGTTCAAGATTAAACGGTATCCCCATATTGGTTTGCCTTTAAATCCGAATGACCGATACAAATGGATTGAAAAATATGTAACCGTCCCTGAATCGGTTGCAAGCCATTCCTTTTTGCCTTTTATTCATAAAACATCAAGAGTTAAGAAATTCAGAAAAGTCTATTCCGAAGAAAACGGAAAAATAAGTTCTGAGTTTAAGAAAGACGAAAAAATTCTCAGAAAACCTGACGAAAAGAAAAGAGAGCTTTATTATGCAAGTCATTTAGATTCATTGATTTTCAGTTATTATGCAAAAAAGCTTTCTGAACAATATGAACTAAAACTAAAAAGCAAAAAATATAATCTAAACGAGGTTGTTAATGCATATCGTTCAATCCCAATTAATCCGAAAGATGAAAACAGTTCGAACAAATGCAATATAAATTTTGCAAACGATATCTTTAAATACATACTTAATTATCCGGAAAATCAATTTACCGTAATAGCATTCGACATTTCAAGCTTTTTCGATAATATAAACCATAAACTACTTCGTGACAGATGGTGTGATGTTTTAGAAGTTGACAAATTGCCACCAGACCATTTCAACGTTTTTAAAAACATTACACGTTTTAGCCATGTTGACATCGTTGATATTTTTGAGGAGTTTAAAAACAGAATCTATACTCGCAAAATAAACAAATTTGGAAAACCATTAGAAATCAAGCGAAAGCCAATTGAGAAAATAAAATTTCTTCGCAATCAAAATGCTATTGCTTTTTGTATAGAAAAAGAATTCTTTAAGGTTAAAGGCAAACTATTACAGCCTTCGAAAACAAGGAAGTTAAAAAATGGAACTATTGTTTATCGAGATTTTGGAATTCCGCAAGGTTCTCCGATAAGTTCAATTTTGGCAAATATTTACTTGTTGGAATACGATAAGAAAATTAATGATTTCATCCAGGATAAAGGTGGTATTTATCGCCGTTATTCCGATGATATGGTTGTTATTTGTCCTACACAAGCAAAAAATGAAATTACTGAATTGATTAGTAAAGAGCTAATAAATTATAAACTTGAAATTCAGCCTTCAAAAACACAAGTATTTCAATTTATTAATGAGGATGACAGATTGATTTGCGGTCAGGAATTTCCCGATGGTATAAATTGGAATAAAAACCTGATTTACTTAGGCTTTGAATTTGATGGACAAAATGTTTTGTTAAAATCAGCAAGTTTATCAGGCTTTTATAGAAAAATGAAACGCTATGTCAGACGAGCAAAAAGATATTCGAAATATAAGAATGTAAAGAACAGCGGAGAGATTTTTAAGCCAAGAATTTTCAAAAAGTTCTCATATAAAGGGGCTAAACGGATTCGAAAATACATTTGGAATAAAAAGGAAAATAAATTTGAACCAAGCGATTCATATAATTGGGGTAATTTTCTTTCATACACTAAGAAAGCCGCTAAGTACATGGTAAATAACAAGATTGAAAAACAAACTAAAAGACATTGGAATATATTAAATGAACTTATTAAATAGCCAACCCACAGTCGTAAGCACATTTGCAAGCCCCCACGAGCCAACGCTCCAACCAAAGGCTCGCAAAAGAGCTTCCGCCTTTCCAGCCCGAGTAACCGCCTTTCAGGACGGTTTTAGGATTGCCCACGCTCAAAAAAACAAAATAAATTTGTGCTTCGTGGATAGGTTGGTGCAGATTGACAATGACAAGAAAAAAAAGCTAAATTAATGACAAACAGACGGATATGAATGAACACCAGTTGCCAACACGCGGTATAGTTAATTGCCGGTGCAGTGGGTATTCGAGCGGCACAGCTCGTATCAAAAGTAGTTGTAACTTGATAGGAAAGTGCTTCGAAATCGGCAACTAACCATACCGCCAAACGTTGTGCGTCAGCTAAGAGCCGAAGTGCAAAACAATAAACATTGAGAAAAACGA
>ENA-UOOR01003323-UOOR01003323.1-fermentation-metagenome-genome-assembly--contig:-NODE-3323-length-14423-cov-6.263433_pt1 | contig 14423 bp, 18 predicted proteins | sample MGYA00245780_ERZ724029 | MGnify/ENA primary metagenome ERZ724029 (study PRJEB28704, sample SAMN03018315) | fermentation metagenome | biome: anthropogenic terrestrial biome; feature: soil; material... | reverse complement strand
TCGCCCCGCGTGATGATATTGTCCGGCTTGACCGTCCCGTCCGGGTAACCCGCGATCACGCCGCGTTCGGCAAGCTCCTGAATAATGTCCTCCGCCCAATGTCCGGCGCTGTCGGAAAATATGCGGTTGGCGGCGTAGGCGCTGCCCAAGCAAAGAGAAAAAATCAGGCATATCGTCAGGAAAACGCTCAGGCATTTTTTCATTTTAACTTTCATCCCCGCATCCTCCTTACATTCCGGCCATGGACTGGCCCTGCTCCTGCTTGGGGGCGGCGGCCTCCTGACGCTTCGCCGTACTCTGCCCCTGAGCCAACGTCTGCTGGTAAGCGGAGATCACGGCGCTGTCAAATTCGGCCTTGGCCTCCTTGGTGCAGGGGAAGCAGATGTCGCGGTACTCGCCGTTGCCCGCCTTATAGCTGGGCATGGATACAAACAATCCCTTGGCGCCCTCCATAACCTTTACACCGCGGACGGCGAAGTCGCCGTAAATGTTGACCGACGCGTTGGCGCGCATGGTGCCCTCCGGGTGGATGGAGTGGATTTTCACATCGTACTTGGGAGGGGCTTCCTTCACATTCTTTGTCATGGTGATTGCTCCTTTCAAAAGGTTGCGGCGGGCGCCCGGCCCGCCGCTGTTCACATAGTCATCTTCATGTCCTGGGTCTGCTCCCGCGGGGAAAAGTCGATTTTCTGGAAGCCGCGGCGGTCGGTGTAATAAAAATCGCCGCCGTTCCCGTCGTAGAGCTCGACCACGTCCGACATTGCCAGCGCCTGACCGGAAAATCCGGCGGGCGGATGGGTATCAAATCGGTCGTAGATGGCTTCCAGATCGTTGGTGTCGAGCTGGCCGTCGTAAGCGATATGGTAATCCTCCGGGCAAGGCTCACCGAACTGCCGCGCCATGTCCGCATAGCTGATGAATTTCATCCGCACGTCAACCTCCGGGTGAAGCTGCCAGATGCGGACGTTTTTGAGCGGTGTGGTGGTTTCGGCGCCCAACTTTTCTCCCGCGATCAGCCGTTCCATCACGCCATCCGTCCATTCGGCCGCGAGGCCGCGGCCCCGCAGCCACGCAGACAGATCGTCGCTCTGAAAGATCCGGTCTACCACGGCTTTGTTCTTTTCTGTGTATCCGGCAGGGTTTCCGTAATAGGAAATCCGGCCGTTTTGCATGGTGATGCCCGGCATTTTAATCCCTCCTTACTTCATTTCTATCCCTCCCATTCCGGGAGTCCCGCCATCGGACGGGCGCTGTTCCTGGAGCTCAATCAGCCTTTCCCGCGCCCAACCGGGCAGGAGCTCTTCCTTGAGAATGCCCACGAAATCCGTGCGGTTAAAGCGGGTGTCCTCGCCGTCGCTCAGGCAAGTTGCGAACACCGCGCGGCCCGAGCTGTTCGCGCGGCATCCGAAGCCCCCGGTCGCCAGCCAGAGCTGGTCCCGCTGGCTCCAGCAACTCTCCTTCAAATTGTCCGTTGACATGACCAGCACCTTGCCCGTAAAATCCTGATTGTTGGTATCCGGCTCGCAGTGGGTATAATCGAACAGCCCGAGGGCCTGATACGCTTTGCGGTACTGATTCACAAAGCCGTCCAGTACGGCGGGGTGGCTCTCCACCACATACTCCAGATTGCGGTCGTGCTTATCGGGCGGGATATAGGTTCCCTTGGCCCACTCCTTGTTATCGCGAGAGAAGCGCCCGTCCCATGATTTCTGCTGGACGGTATTCGCCAGTACCCACGACACACGCCGATGGCCGTATTCCGCGATGACACTCCCGGCGCAGTCGGCCTTGAGATGCATCCCGTCGAAGTCCCGGCGAACAGCCTGCTCGATGGCATTTTTGCAGGCGATATTGGCCCTGAAGCTTTCCCTCCACATGGGAATCTGGTTCAAGCGCCGCGCTTCCTCGCTGGAATAGGGGTAGACATACGGAAAATCAGTCATCGCCATAGACGGTTTCCTCCAGCATAATCAGCTCGTCCAGCTCCATCAGGCAGATGCCACTCATTGCCAGCACCGCGCGAAGGCCGGGCGGGACGTCGCTGATGTCGTACTGGTTTTCGGCCTCGACCACCGTGATCTCACCGCTGTCCTCATCCGCGTAAGCCTCCAGTTTGGCGTCCTTGGGGATTCCCGCTTCACTCAGAAGATAGTCGGGCAGTTGGATTTCCTTGTCGGCCTCCAGAAGACTCTGGCAGAGCTCGCAGTTCTTCACCCATTCCACAGGGCCGCCCCCGGTGCTTTTGGCCTTTTCGTTCTGCTTTGCCGCGCAGCTTCCGCAGAGGTCGGGGCTGTCGCCGCAGTTGTTGCAGGAGCCGCAGGCATGGGCCAGGTGAACGGTCAGTGCGGAGGCAATTTCGCTGAGCGTATCAATGACATGCACCAGTTCCATCGCGGTCATTTTCGTCTTTACGATTACAAGGGTATCCTCGGCCGCGTGGAGCTCCAGCTTTTCCTCGCCGGTAAAGCCGCAGAGCTCACATGCCGACTCGGGGAGTAGGATATCGGGATTGGTTTTTTCCTTTTTCATGAGGTGATCCTCCTTAAAAATATTGGCCCCATCATGGGGCAGTGTTTGCGTTTGTGCGCAAGGGATTGTCAGTCCTCCATTCCTCCGATCTGAAACAGGTTTAATTGCTGCGGTTCCGCCCGGCTGCGCTCCCAAGGATCATAATTGGCGATGAGAATTTCGGGGAACTGTGCGCCGTTCGCATACCGCTGCTTGATGTTGTTGAGACGGGTAACGGCTATGATGTAAATACCCGGTGCGTTATACAGCTCTCGGATGAAGTCGCTGTCGTTATATGAGAGCAGAAATTTGCCCTCGATGCCCAGCAGAGCATCGCGCAGACGGATATGATCCTCGCGCTGGAAGCCGTTCTCGCCCACATTTTTGTAATAACTTTCGGTTTCAAAATAGGGAGGGTCACAATAAAAGAAGCTGACCGGGCGGTCGTACTGCTTAATCAGCTTCTCGAAGTCCTTGTTCTCAATGACCACCTTGGCAAGGCGCCGGTGGGCCTGCTCAATGAGAGGAAAATTGGCCCACATGTCATGTGGCTGGCTGCCGTAGCTGGTGAGGCCAGAGGCGTAGCTGTAACGAATGAGCTGGTAAAACCACGCTGCTCTCTGCACATCTAATGCGGGACTGCCACAGTCAAGAATGTGCCGCACTTGGTTAAAATCCGCGCGGGCGTTGAGGACATAGCGCAATTCTCGGATTAGTTCATCCGGCTTATCTCGAACGCAGCGATACAGGTTTACCAGCAGCTCGTTAAAGTCGTTGTAGACTTCAAAGTCATTGCCGGGATTTTTGTGAAAAAGCACCCAGCCGCCGCCGCCGAACACCTCGATGTACCGTTCGTAATACAGCGGGAACAGCGGCACGATGATGTCCCGCAGCGCCATTTTGCCTCCGATCCAGGACATAAAGCTGTTCAAGAGGAATCACCCCCCTCCAGCGGCAAGCTGATCTGTCCGCCGTCGGTATAAAGGGTTTGCGCACTGATGAGGCCGCGCCTCGCCGCAGCGATCTTTTTGATGCGGCTGGTTAGCTGTCGGATGGTCCTGCTCAACTCCTGCTCGTTTCCAGCGTAAAAATAGCCGAACTCGGAGCTGCAAATTGGGATGCCGCCGCAGCGCAGACGGTTCACGATTCCGCGCAGCTCACTGCCTCGGACGCCGAAAACGGCTCCCAGCTCCCGGCTGGTGACGGCCCGGCTTTCGCCTTTGCAATAGTCTCGCAGGTAGTCGGCAATCTGTTTGTCCGGCATGAAACCACCTCCTTTCTCGGGCGCTTTCCCGAAGAAGGGGCGCAAAAAAAACAGGGTCGCTTGTCCCTCGGGAAAACGGCCCTGTTTATATTGAGTCTAAAAAAGCACAGACGCTTTTGCCCGTGCTATCGGATTACGCCAAGCTCGCGCAGCATTTCCACGCAGTCCCTGGCGGCCTGAATGTAGAGATACTTTTGAAATTCGGCGTCGACCTCGCTGGATCGGGATAAAAACTGCCGCACCTGCTCTCTGGCTCCTTCCGAAATCCCCGCACAATGTTCCACTTCCTCACTTAGGGACACCAGCTCATTTACCAGCTCGTCAAACCGGGGAACGGCTTCGCGCATCCGCGTAAAAGCAATCTGTGACCGTTCCACGAAGCCCTGCTCCAGCAGTTCCTTGATTTTATCGTCCATTTGCCTCACCTCCTGTCACTACACCACAATACCGCACCTCAGCGGCAATAGACACGAATTACATCGTCAGTTCCGGGCCCTGCCTGGGCTGGCTGCTGAACTCATAGAGGAATTCCCGGTCGTTTCTGGCGATATACCCCTGCGCGCAGGAGTGTAGCCCAAGCCGTTTTATTTCCTGAGAGCAGTATGCGTAGGGATCAAAATATCTGCCGGCAGGACCGTTCAGGTGTGCGAGCCCATTTTGGTCTGCAAGATACCGCCCGTAGCGTTCCCACTTTTGCGCTGCGGGGATAAAATCATAGCAGCCGAGGTTCTGCGAGATATCCAGCGCGTGATCCAGCCGGGTGCAGTTTTCCAGCTCCATTGCCGCCCTGAACCGTTCCTCAAAGCAGGGCATACCCTGGCCCCGTTCATCCAAAACATAGCCCAGGTTATTTCCGTCGCGAATGAACTGCTCCAGAGACTCGTACTGGCTGGCGAGATCGGGGATATTGTCGAGGCAGCACTTTGCCTCCAGCAGGGTCACTTGGCTCAGCTTATTTAAGCGCAGCGGCACCGCCTCGTCCAGCGCGACCGCCAGCTCGTCCGGTTCTCCCGTCATGAGCTCATAGTCGGGGAGCCTTACCCACACTCCCTCGGGACAATATTCGGAGGAGAGCTTGAGCCTTACGCTGTAATCGCCGCCCGTCAGGCTGCTGAGATTCGTGCCGTTATAGACCTCCTCATAGGGGGAAGACTGTTCCACGAAGCCACCTGATACATATACGCCGCCGTGCATCTCCTGCAAATCGCGTCCCCATCGCGCCAGATTCAGGAACGGCAGCAGGTCGGGCGAAACCTTTGATTGGTATTCGGCGTCGTACCTGCCGAGCTCTTCGTCGTTCGTTGCGCCGTGATAATAGGTAAAGCAGTGGAGCTGTTCTGTGAGATTGATCATGTCGGCGGCGGTTTGGATGGATTGGAGCTGGGATGCGCCCTCCAGAAGATAGCGCTCTTTCACGGACATTGTTTCAAATCGCGCGGCAAGAAACCGCATTTCCTTATCGGTGCCGGGCAGCTCCTTCCAGGGATAGGGATACGGATAGTCTTTCATGTAATTTCACCTCATTTCTTGTTCTGATCGCCCTGCGTCCTGCTTTTGCTCCTGCTGCTCGGGATAGCAGGCGTTCAGCATCGCCGCAACCTTTTCAGGGACGTGATCGAAATCCACATGATGATCCCGCTGAATATATACGGTGTACCAGTAATCGTAGGGGATGTAGACGGCTTTGAGATACAGTTCATCTTCGGGCCGCATTTTCTCGAAGCCCTGGTCAATTACACCTCTCGGGGTAAAAAACCAGGTGCCGAAGTGTTCGCCGGAGGACTGGAGGTCAAGGGTTACCAGACCAAGGCAGAGGTGTCCGGTATTGCGCCCACGGATAACCGCTGGTACATCCACGAACTCATATTCATAATCGAGGCTGTCGGTCTGATAGACCTCTGTAAAAAGATCATGCATCTGTTTCAGGATTTCTCTGGCATATGCGTCGCCTTTTGAATTGCAGGAACGATCCAGCCGGGTAAAGTCCACGGTTTTCAGGAGCATATTCAGCCGCTCAATATAGGCGGCCTGCATATCTTCGCTGTTCATGACTGTCCTCCCATCTGCATATGCTGACCGGGACGGGCGAGGCACTGATCCACGGTCCGGCCCTCGGGGGAATAAAGGATACCGTAATCGGTGCTGACCGCCCGGTTCATCTCCATGAGCTTTTCCCCGTAACGGTAGAGATTCTGGCTCTGGAGCAGTTCATCCTTGAGGGGGATATCACATTTGGCAAGCTCCGCTTTCGCGTAGTCTGCTGGAGAGCCAACCTCCCGCAGAAGCCGGAACTCACCGGCTTGGTAGGCAAGGTCAAGAACGTCCTCCAGAGAGGTGTCCCTGGGGGCCGACTCCAGCATGGCCTTGAGGGTGGGTATGCCTCCCGAGTCATCAAGCTTCTGAAGCTGTGTCGCCAACTCGCCCACCAGGTCTAATTTAACATCATCCAGCACATCGGATATCATTTCGGTTAATTGAGGAATGACGCAGTCGGCAGTTACAAACGCACATTCTTCTTTCGTTGCCGCTTCAACCTCCGCCACTGCCTGATCAATTGTTTTGCTGTTACCGGGCAGCTTTAGGAAAGTAATCAAATCATTGTCGTATTCAGGATCATCGAAGCATCCCTTGGTCACTTTTAAAAGCACCGCATAATCCGGCTTTTCCGCGGGGATCGCATCGCCACTGTGGTACACCTGCGCAATTTCTCCGTTGTGTACCACATAGCCGTTGGGGGTAAAGACGCCTCCCTCGCCGTCATGCATTTCCTTGCCGATCTTACCGTAATCCAGCCAGGCGTAGACGTTTTCCGGCAATCCGTATAGATCGGGGACGAAGCCGTTATCCGCATAAAATTTTCCGAGAGATTCATCATCGTGCGCTTCGTAGGCAATCTGACAGGATTCCAAGCTGTGGGTCATGTTAATGAGGCGTTCCACAGCGATGGGCGAGTAATCCGAATGAATTGTATCCATCATGGTCAGCCCCGTGAAGCAATCCAGCTCCCATTCGCTCATGCGCGCCAGTTGCGCGGCCAAGTTGTTTAGCTCATAGAGATTGGCGCTCTGCGGGATAAGCTGCGGCAGATAGTCCAGCTTGCAATCGGTGATTTCAATGGAATAAATGACGCGGTCATCGGTCACGCGCGCCTTGTCCAGCGCGTCCATGATCTCATATGGAGTAGCGGGGAGCGAAAGAGTGGATGAGGTATCCGCACCAAAGGAACCGGGGCGGCTAATTTCCAGTTCAAAGACCGCCTCTGCCGGCTCAGATTTCTGCTCGGACGGGCTGACGGACTTCCAGCCGAATATAGCGCCCCTGACCATGGCTTTTTCCTGCTCCGGCGTAACACCGCCAAGCTCTGTATTTCTCTCATCCGCGATGACTCTGTTTCGATGCTTGTCACCGCAGTCAAGCGGCGATCTTTCATAGCCAGGCTTACCCTGGGTTATGATGACCAGCCTGTCCTCATATGGGAGGACGGCGTAGCATTTCTTAGGCAGATTCATGCTTTTTCTGTTATTATTCAAGTGTCATACCTCCCATCCGCTGGCTCTGCGCCAGCTCGTCCTGCGTCATGATGCTCCATCTCTTATCACTGCTCCAGAGGCTGACGTAGATCTCGCCATCATCAGTTTTGATCGGGCGCTGTTCCAGCCCTTCACCGAAACCATCGGACGCCTGACCGGATATATTTTCCTTGAGCCAACCGAGTTCCTTTTCAGTCAACTCACCTCTGATCTGACACTCGGCTACGCCCATCAGCCTGCCGTTTATCTTCTCGACAATAAAAACGTAGGATTGTACCTTGCGACTTATGCTGTCCTCATCTCCGTAATACGTCATGAGGCCGCGTTCGGCTTCTTCCGGTCTGCGCTCCCGCACTAAACCTGCGAGAATGTTATCGGCACATTTCAGAATTTCGCGGTTGTCCAGCTCGATAGGATCATCTTCAAGATCGCCCCATTTGTTGCGCTCATAAGTGGTGACAGTGAGCGGCATATACAGCTTCAGCGTCTGGAGCGGTTGGGGGATGACGGAAAAATGATCCACGCCGGGGATGAGGGCGAGGGTCCGGCCATTGTCCCACTTCATGTGGAACTGGCACGCGTCGTCAATATGAATCACTGTTCCCTCGGTGCCGGGCGGCACGGGGGCGTAAGGGTCGCGCATTTCCGTGAGCCGGATGCGCGTTCCGAGCGGGTACTGCTCCCGCATGAATTCCACCCATTTCGGATGCTGCTTCATAAGTTCATACCTCCCATTGTCATGCCCTGTCCGGGCGACTGTTCCGTGATTTCGTTCTTCAGTGTTTCAACTGCCGCGACAACACTCTCATCGCTGGAAAAACTGGCGAGCTTGGTATAATCGTCCGAAAACCACTGCTTGCCGTCCACCATGATTACAAAATCCACGGTGGCAATTTCGTCTTTGGTTACGCCAATACGCTTATTATCGCTGTCCATTTCGTTGTACAAGCGAATCGCCTCCGGCAGTGTGAGATCACCGGTGAGTACCTCGCCGGGCTGGTTGATGTCCCGAAAGACGAACCAACTGTAGCTGTGCGGCAGCGTGTTGTCTGCGGCGTTTCGAAGCATCTGTTTGCCAAGATCGGTCAAGCCGAATTTCTGTTCTGAAGCTTTCAGTTTCATGTCCATTTTCTGCACCTGCAGATCAAATGCGGTCAGATAGGCGTGGTAGTCGCCCTGGCCGGGGCTGCACCGTAGGCAGTAGCGATAATGCTCTGTTTCCACAAAATATCCGTAATTCTGCCGCCAGCCGCCCTCGATTTTACCGTCATGCTCGCCGCAGTAGCGGTACATGGCGGCAAGGTTGCCCAGCGGCCCAAATTCCCGCAGCTCGTTCATCACCTCGGTCAGCTCCGCTTTGAATGCAGGACTGTTCAGTTCCTCATCGCCGCGGGGATGCCAGGTATGCCAGAACTCATCGCCGCCTCTGCCGAAATCAATCCTGATGTGGCCTATCGCGCCAAGCGCCGCGTCCTGTTCTTCCGGAAGGGCGAAGAAAAGCCCCGCTTCTTCAGGGAGAGCGGGGCGCGGGATAAATTTTCGGTTGTCGTGAGGAAGCTCCAGTCCGTGTTCCCCGCAAAAGCCGGCCAGTGTCAGGCTCTCACCGAGAAAGTTGAGCTTGCCGCTCAGTTGTTTGGCCCCGCTTTTGGGGATGGTAATAGGCTTTGCAGTCACCACTGTGCCCGCATGATTGGCGACAACCCAGTTTTCCAATCTTACCGGCTTGCCTGGGTCGTAGTCGGAGCCGCGCAGGTCATAGCAGTAAAAGCCTTTCGGGACCGTGGAACGGTCGATTCTGGAGCTGGTGTAAAGCGCCGGTTTCCCGAACAGCTCTACATGCTCAAATTCTTCTTTTCTGGCGTTTACTCTCATTTTGATCACCTCCGATAAATTGATTACATGCGCTGTTCCATCGCGCCGCGCCCGCTGAAATATGCCTCGACCTGCGCGTCTGTGGCCACAGGGAATTCCTGGGGCTGTGTTTTTCCCTTCTGCATGGGAATGAGGTGCGGCAGAATCTGCCGCAACAGCGCCTGATCCGGGCAGTGGTCGATAAACTCCCCGATGGTATTCAGAATTTTGCAGTCCATGGTATCGGTGAGGATGATCTCCCGCGCATCCCTGTGCTGCATGATAAAGTTTGCGATGTTGGAGGGCGATTCCTCAAACCAGTATTCGCTCCGGTAGCCCTCATAGGGGAAGACGTACCCTCTGACCAGATTGTGGCGGCTGAACATTTCGCCGATTTCCTTATTTGTCATACGCATTTTCCTTTCCTTACGAAGTTGTCAATATGGCTCGATGCCAGGGCGCTTTACTTGTATTTCACACTGGCGAGATTTATTTTCTTGATTTGCAGGGAACACAATACCGTAACACGATTTGGAAGTCCAGAAATAAAAACGCATCGGGGCATATCTGATGTCCCGATGCGTTATGCTGTTTTTTCAATTTAGTCCGAAGCCTTTATTGTAGGCTCCCTTATGATTTTTTGCTCAAATCCTGTACGAGAGCTAAAATGTAATTGAGCTGGTCATTGCTGAGCTTATACAGGCCCTTGACGATAGAATCGATCAAAGCTGGATTTCCAGCGATTTCTTCATTGAAAAAATCTTTGGGGTGAATATGAAAATAATCGCATATCCAAAAGAAAGCAATCATGCTCGGAAGATTGTGCCCGCTTGTCAGCTTGGCGATATATCCGGCTGATTGGCCGAGGGATAAAGACATTTCCCTTTGAGAGATGCCCTTGGCTGCTCTGAATTTTTCTAATTGCCGTATCAACAGCGATTCGTATTCGTGTCTGTCATTCTCTTTCATTTTGTTTCATCCTCCTTGTGTATAATTCTAATACACATAACGAGGCATTCCGTGTTCACAAAGTATACATTATCGTCTTTGGCATATCCACAGTGTCTTCATTTTGTGCTATAATATGCACATGGAGTATATATTAATTGTTGATGCTTTTAGTTCCATCTGAAATGACGGCAAAACATTAGGAGGTAATTATCATAGTTGGTGGTTTTGAGCTTTATCAATGGGCAGCAGAAAGAGAATTGGAAATACCTTTATTCATTGGCTTATTCGTTATATTGGCGGTGTTGATCGTTATTGCAAGTAACATAAAAGAAGAGCCTCATTCTCTTTGTAATGATTGCAAGTATAAGAAAAACGCAAAAAATGATGTCACGCTTGCATGCGGCTCATATAAACCAAAGCGGTTGTTCATGTGCGGGCAGCAATCCGATTGTCCTGTTGAGCAGTTGTTCAGGGAGATACGGGAGCATGAAGAAACTAAAGGTTTATAGGGGCATTTATATAAAGACCGCCCCATCGCACCATTTTTTCATCGCGTTATACAGCAGCTCTACCTTGGTCTGGTCGGTAACGTCCCGCCAGCCGGACGGCTTGAACTGCCGCAGCCCGTACTGGCGTTCCCCCTCGTAATAGGCCAGAATGCCGATGTCGTCCGGTATCTCGCCTGCGATTTTGGGAGCGAGATCCTTTGGCACACAATAGTAATTTTCATTCCCATGGAAGTTATGGCCGTTGACGCCTCGGAAATCGGAGTAGGTGATTTTGACCTCAAAACAGGTGACCATCATGCCGACCTTCCAGTTGTGGCATCGCAAAACGCAGCCATGGCATTTCCGGTCATTCTTTTCCGCGCTCCCGTCCCGGAAGCACTTTCCAGTTTCGTGCATAGCTTCTGTCGCGCGCCGATCTGCCTCGGAGAATCGAGTGATATCCAGCAGCTTGCAGAGGTATTCTTCCTCCGCATAGTAGTCTTCGAAGCGGATGCTGTCCACGATCCCCGTGGGCGTCCACACCTCGTCGGCCCAACGAATGGTTCTCATGTTGGTGTTCAGCTTCGGCCGGTAATGATGGGTCAGCACCTTGATCCGTTTGGTTAGCTCTGTTTCCACGGTTCACCTCCGGGGCTATTCCATTCTCATGGTGCCGAACGCCTGCCGGTTATTTCGGGCATCGACGATGTCTCGCAAGGTCTGTTCCGCGCTGTCCCGTCTGAGCACATAGCCCCCGGAGGTGTAGGTGCCACCGTGGTTGGCGTAGTATTCGATGCCGATCTTGCTGTAATCCAGATAGGGCTGGACGCTCTCGTCAAAGGGTTTGATGCCATTGGTCACAAGGCAGATTCCAAGCTCTCTATCGCTCGTTACGTGACGGACAAGCAGATAGCGGTCAAGATGCTCCCCAACGTCGATCACATCATCCAGGCCGTTGATGGATTCGGAATCCAGCCCTCCCTGAAATAAAAGGCACTCGTCCCGGCTCAGTCCTCGCGTCAGTTCTCCGATGCGGTTCAGTTTTTTTAATTGTATGGGATCGTTCACGTCCGCGCGCTTCAGGTAGTTTCCGATGTTCCAGATATCGCTGATGGTGCCGCAGATGCGGGTGGAAGCCACGTCGGTGCTTGTTTCATCCAGCCGACACCACACCTCGCCGACATCTGCCGGGGTTGCCGGGAGTTCCAGATACTCGTCATCATAGGCGCCATCACGTGTAATCTGCAGTTTGAGCATGTCACATTCCTCCCATCGTCAATTCCAGACGTTCGCTTTGGCTGCCGGACAGCACTTCCTCCAAGGAAATAAAGCCGTGATAGCTAACGTAGCCGCCGTCGACAAACTGCCCTTGTTCCTGGTCCATACGCCACTTGCCGTACTTTTCATAATCATAAAATTCATTCAAATTATCGTCGTATTCAAAGTGGCCGGACTGTGTGATCATGTGCCGCCCGTATTCTGCGGGGGTGGAAATGCCGGGGATGTAATCGAACAGATCAAGCTGTTCCGCAAGGTGTCTGGCTTCCGTTACGTCTGCGGGCTTCGCCAGCAGGAACGCCGCTTCGAGCTTGGGATATTCATTGCGGCTCAGCTTCTGAATACATGCGCACAGCCTGTTCAGCGCGAAAACATCATCAATTTCCACCAGTGCGGACAAGGCTTCCGGCAGTTCGTTTTCCTCGATGCACAGCCGCATTTCGTCGGTCTGTATTCCCGCGTGCATCAGGGCGCGTTTGATTTGGCATTCCTCCATCGGCAGGTACAGCCACACGATATCCTTGGTGTCCTGCGGGAGATGCTCATCCGTGGCCGCAATGGTCAGCAGGGTATCTCCGCTGTATCGATAATCGGGGAAATAGAGTCCGTCATAGCAAAGCTCCAGTTTCATTCCGTTGTCGTAGAGAACGCCGTAGGGCGTGATTTTCCCTTCCTCGGTAAGGAGGAGGGTGAGCGCGGTTTTGCGGAAATCTACCGATTTGAGTTCTTCCTCGGTGAGACCGCCGTGGAGATCCATATAATGCTTCCGACCAATGGCGGTCAGGTCAGTGAAATCCTGAACGACCGTTACTTCCTGGCAGCAGAAGGTCAGGTTGATAAAATCCAACATATTGGAGAAGTCGTGGCTGACGGCGGCACTCTGAAACTGTGCGACCTCATAGGGATCGAAACTCTCCAGCCGTCTGGCAAGGTAGTCCATTTCGTCCACGTTGATTTCGGTTTCCTCCAACCTCTTGAGTATGGGATAGCCGCCGCCGATTTCCGCAACATAGCAATCACTAATCGCAATATGTCCGAGTTCAATGGATTCCAGTTTGTCATATACTTCTTCATACTTGGTGATCGGGAATTCAACCGATACCGGCGGCAGATCAGGCCGCTGGCGGTTTTTGAGAAGCGTTCGTATCATGATTTTTCCGCCTTTCTCAGATTTCTGAGTATTTGCAAATGGGTTCTTAAGCAGTCGCCCTCGGTCGTATAGCATTGAAAGCCGTGGGCTGGATAGGTGCAGTTCCCACAGCTCGCAAAAGGTCTGCGGAGCGGCTCGGGAGGATCGGGTCTGCCTACGGTCTGTAACTGATCGGAATCATATACGGTTGTTTTTTTGTTTCTCCTGTAATATACGAGCATGTTCGTTCCTTTCCGAAAACAAAAAAAGCCGGAGAATGGAGGCACTATCGCGCCTCGGTTCTCCGGCTTTCAGGTGTTTTCATTTTCTTTTTTCGATGGTGTTGAAAAAGGGCGCTACTTTACATGGACTGTCCCTGCATGGTATCAAAGGCTTTCTGCTGGATCGCGGCGATCCGCTCATTGACATCCGGGAGGATATCCTCAATCTGTTCCTGGATGCCGGCAAGGTTTTTCTCATCCTCCTGCGTCAGCTCGTATCCGGCTCCAAAGGTGTCGTTGATGCTCTGGTAGATGTTCAGGAGCTGATCGTTGGAAAAAAGAAGCTGCTTTTCGATCAGGCCGGCGCGGACGGCAAAGTCCCGCTTGGCCGCCTCGTATGCGTCCAGATAGTACCCGCCGCAGATTACACCGGTGCCCTCATAGTCGCGCGCCCAGGTGACAAACATATATCCGTGTTCTGTTTCCCGTCCGGCAAGCACGGCGCCGTTAAATTCCGCCAGCAGCTTGTAATCTTCGTCCAGCGCGGTGGCTTTCAAAAGTGGCGCCCTTTCTATGGCCGTCATGTATTCCTTGACCATCCGGGAAAAGGGCGCCACTCTGTGATACAGCTCGTCGGCCTCGGGGGAGCGGAGATCGTCGGGGAAGATGCACACATCCCCGCTGGGTTCCACACGGCAGGCGGAACTGCCGTTCAGCAGGACCGGAAGCGTGTTCTTTTCCGGCGATGCCGATTCAATGCCGTTTCTGGCAAGGATTCGGGCCAGTTCTTTGTAATACCTTTCACTCATTTGAACTACCTCGTTTCTGATGAATTTTGGGCGCAAAAAAGCCGGGGTTTTAACGATAAAACCTCGGCAAAAAACAGGGGCTTCTATGGGCTTCAAAAAAGGGCGCCACAGTGATATCAAGGGTTTCCGGGCTTTATATAAAAAAGGGCGCCACTTTTCTAAGGGCATTTCTGCCGTTTCAAAAAGGGCGCCTCATTGTTTTCGTATTAATTGCTGTTTTTTATGGTTGATTCTGTCGTTCTGCCCGCTTGCGCGTTCGACTCCTGCCAGAGTGAAGCAGGAGGGCTGATAAATCAAAGAAATGAGGGCTTCTACTTTCTTGTGTAGAAACCCTCACAAGCCGCATAGACTCTGGCTTTTTGGGCCAAAAATCTTTTTTGCTGGCTTTTTCTGG
>ENA-UOOR01003320-UOOR01003320.1-fermentation-metagenome-genome-assembly--contig:-NODE-3320-length-14432-cov-2.520832_pt1 | contig 14432 bp, 10 predicted proteins | sample MGYA00245780_ERZ724029 | MGnify/ENA primary metagenome ERZ724029 (study PRJEB28704, sample SAMN03018315) | fermentation metagenome | biome: anthropogenic terrestrial biome; feature: soil; material... | reverse complement strand
ACACCCTCATCAAACAACACGAACTGGCTGAAGTAGCGCAGTTGATAGGCCGGTTAGATCAACTTGAAGCCGATGCCTTGATTGTGCAAGACTTAGGTTTGCTGCACTTTATCAGAGAGCGGTATCCGCACTTCCCTATCCATGCCAGCACCCAGATGAGCATCCATAACGCATCGGGCGCACAGCTGCTACTTGGAGAGGGCGTGCAGCGCGTGGTGCTCGCACGTGAATGCAGTTTGGACACCATCAAGCAGGTGGCCGCAACCGGTATTGAGACAGAGGTATTTGTCCACGGTGCCCTGTGCATCTCGGTCAGCGGCCAATGTCTGTTATCATCACAGATAGGCGGTCGCAGCGGCAATCGCGGCCGCTGCGCACAGCCGTGCAGAATGCAATACACTTATCGCGGCAAGCAGGGGGCTTGGCTTTCGCCCAGAGACATTGCTCAAATTGAGCACATCCCGGACTTGGCAGCAGCCGGTGTACATAGCCTGAAAATTGAAGGCAGGCTGAAAAGACCGGAATATGTGGCTGTGGTGACCAAAGCCTACCGACAGGCGCTGGATCAATACCACGAAGGCAGATATGCAGTTGATGTTCCCCATCGAATGGAGGATTTGCTGCAGATTTTTCAACGAGGCGGCTTCACCCCAAGCTGGACATTTGGGCATAAGGACGCACAAATCATCAACCCTAAGCGGGTTTCCCATGATGGCCTGCTGTTAGGCAAAGTGATCCGTTCTCAACGTAAGGGCAACGTGTGGTTGAGCGACATTCAGTTGTCACGCGCCTTGGTCGATGGCGACCACCTGCAGATTCGAAGCAAACAAGAGCAGGAAATGGTCTACTCCGGTCCTTCTGTGGACGAGGGGGCCACCGCGGTGATTCGACATCACATGCCGGCACAGGACGGGGATCATGTGTATCGTCTCTCTGCGGCGCTGCAATTGGGCGAGGCCAGACAAAGCATGGAAAAGCCATACCCCGCTATCCCGGTGAATGCAGCGTTGAGGGTAGCGACAGGTCACCCCGCGCTGCTGGAGGTGCGGCATGAGGGCACTTCTTTCGTCGCTGAAGGCGATGTAGCTCAGGCAGCGCAGACGCGTCCGATGACCAAGGAAAGCACCGAAAAGGCCATCCGGAAATCCGGGGATAGTCCCTTCGACATCGTATCCTACACCTTCCACGCGCAGGATGACTGTTTTCTGCCTGTGTCATCCCTCAACGCCCTCAGGCGGAATGCTTTGCAGGGGCTGGAGGAAGCCATCATCGCAGCCCATCCGCGTGTGCGCACAGTGCCCAAAGCCCACGTTAATACAATGGGAAAGCCGCCTAAGCGCCACGATGAAACGAACCCTGCACTGTATGTGCGTTGCCATCATGCGGATTGGTTGCCTGCGCTTCGGGAAGCCGGCGCGAATCACATTCTGTATGCGCCGCAGGATTACACCGCTCCTGATTTATCGGAACAATGCACCAGCCTTTCCGACAACGACTACTTCTGTTTGCCCAGACAGACAACGGAACAGACTCTGCGCTGGCTGTTGGATTTTGCTACGGAGAACCAGCTATCCGTGCAGGTAGATAATGTCGGTCATCTGGACTTCTCGTGGCCGCGAGATGTTCTCGCGGGACCGGGCATTCCGGCATGGAATCGGGAAGCTTTGGCATTTCTGAAAGGGAGAGGCTGCTCTGCGGTCGTGTTGAGCACCGAATTGAGCCGAACTGAGTTGGCAGATATGGAAGCCGGTGTGTTGCCAGGCATTTTGCCGGTGTATGGCAGGGTTGCTGTGATGCAGCTCAACCATTGTCCGGAAAGAACCTTTCGCGGCCTGAGCGGAGATCAACGGGCTTGCCGCTTGTGTGCAGCCAGTGAAGGAACACTGGGACGAGCATTAACCGATAAAATGGGGGCCGCCTATCCCCTGTACCCTTTCCGGTTGCCTGAGGGTTGCCTCAACACCATGCTGTTCCATACCCCGCTCAACCTTTCAAAAAAAGCGATGGGTAGCCGCTGGTTATTGGACTTCACCACTGAAAGCAAGGAGGAGGCTGTCAGTATAACGCGTTATTACGCCGCTTTGCTGACGGACCAATCCCCTGTTCTCGATTTGCCTGTACCCGTATATGCAGGCCGCTACGAGGAAGGAGTATTGTAGATGGACATGCCTGTCCTCAACCCCATGCAGGAAAAGTCTTTACGCGTGCTGGAGTTTACCAAGATACGCGAACGGCTTGCTACCCACGCCATTACACAGACGGGGGCAAATCTGTGTTTATCCTTGCTTCCCTATGAACGGTTAGCTGAGGTCAATCAAGCCTTGGCCGAAACCGAGGAAGCGGTGATTGTGCTGCCCTACAGGGGCGATCAGCCATTGGTCGACTTCAAAGATGTCCGTCCGGCGCTGCACCTGGCCGGTAAAGGGGCAACATTATCAACCCGCGTGCTGCTGGACATCGCAGATTGCCTGCGCGCGGCCAGCGTTGCCCGCACCGCTTTGGATACAGACAAGGACAACACCCCCATCCTCAAGGGGCTCAGCCAGGCACTGATGACCAATTACCCGTTGGAGCGCGGCATCAAGGATGCCATCATTTCAGAGGAAGAGATTGCCGATAACGCAAGCCACCAACTGGCGGACATTCGCCGCCAGATGCGGCTATGCAACGACCGCATCAAGGAAAAACTGCGCACGATGACCCAGAGCAGCTCCTTCTCCAAATACCTGCAGGAGCCGCTGGTGACAGTTCGAAACGGTCGATACGTGATTCCGGTCAAGCAGGAGTACCGCCAGAATGTGCCGGGGCTTGTGCACGATCAGTCATCCACCGGCGCCACCCTGTTTATCGAGCCTATGGCCGTGGTGGAAACCGGCAATGAGCTGAAGCAATGGACACTCAAAGAAGACCAGGAAATTGAGCGCATCCTCGCCGCGTTTTCGGCGCAAGTCGCCGCCAATGCTGACATCATATCGGCCAACATCGACATCATGACCCAATTGGATTTTATCTTTGCCAAGGGTCAGTTGGCACGTGCCATGAAGGCTGTCGCCCCACGTATGAACGACAAGGGCAGGCTGCGTTTTGTCCGTGTGCGCCATCCCCTGTTGGATCCTGATACGGTGGTTCCCTGCGATTTGTGGCTTGGCGACGGCTTTACCACGCTGATCATCACCGGCCCCAACACCGGTGGGAAGACCGTCACCTTGAAAACCGTTGGCCTCATCACCCTGATGGCGCAAGCGGGGCTGCATGTGCCGGGCAATCTGGGTACCGAGGTATCCACTTTCCATCAGGTATATGCCGATATCGGCGACGAGCAGAGCATTGAGCAATCCCTGTCCACCTTCTCCTCACACATGACCAATATCGTCAGCATCCTGGCGTCGGTGGATCCGGATGATTTGGTGCTGTTTGATGAACTCGGCGCGGGAACCGACCCAACAGAAGGCGCGGCCCTGGCGCAAGCTATCCTGAATACCCTGCAGAAGCAGCAAATACGAACGGTGGCCACCACCCATTACAGCGAATTAAAAGCCTATGCGCTTTCGACCCCTGGGGTGGAAAACGCCAGTGTAGAATTTGATGTTGCCACCCTGAGGCCCACCTATCGCCTGTCCATTGGCGTGCCGGGTAAATCCAACGCCTTTGAGATTTCCAAGCGTCTGGGGTTGCCGGACCGCATCATAGATGCCGCGCGTCAAACGTTAAGCCAGGAAACCATTGAGTTTGAAGACGTCATCGCCAATGCTGAATATCACCGTCAGGTGGCCGAAAAGGAGCGGGCTCTGGCTCAGGAAGCGCACGAGGAAACCCTCCGGCTGCGCAACGAAGCGGAGGCGCTCTATCGCCGCATCGAAGAGGGCCGTGCCAATGCCGAAAAGAAGGCAAAGGAGGACGCGCGCCGCATCCTGGAGCGCGCCAAGCGTGAGAGTGCCGCCATCATTGATGAACTCAAGTTGATGAAACGCAGCGGAGGGGACATCACCCAGAATCTGAACGCGCTGCAACGCCGTCTGACAGGGCTTGATGATGATCTGTCTGAAAAGCTGCCTGCCAATCACATGCATGATGCTGCCAAGCCAGATACGCTGTCAGTTGGCGATACTGTTGAAATCCCCCATCTGAACGCGGTGGGCACCGTGTTGACCTTGCCCGACGCCAAGGGCGAGCTCATGATTCAGGCGGGCATCATCAAGATGAAGGTGCTGGCCGCCCAGGTACGACTGTCCAAGCCGCCGGCGCAGAAAAAGACCTCCGTCCGCGCAAAGACGGGTGCCGCTTCGCGCAGCGTAAAAATGGAGTGCGATGTCCGCGGCCTGGCTTTGGATGAAGCCTTGCTGGAGGTCGACAGATACCTCGACATGGCGGTGATGGCAGGCCTGCATGAAGTATCCATCATCCATGGCAAGGGCACCGGTACCTTGCGTGCCGGCATCCAACAGCATTTGAAAAACATACGCCAGGTGAAGAACTTCCGCCTTGGCCTCTATGGAGAGGGCGAAAGCGGCGTTACCGTGGTAGAATTGAAGTAGGAGGTGCCACATGGGTACGAAACAGACCATCATGGTGGTAGATGACGATCAGAATATCGGCCAACTGGTGCGGCTGTATCTGGAAAAGGAGGGCTACGATGTCGTCGATTTTCAGCGCGGCGATTCGGCTCTTGCTGCCTTCAAGGCCAATCCCCCGGCGCTCCTGCTGCTGGATATCATGCTGCCGGGCATGGATGGATGGCAGGTATGCCGCGCGGTGCGCCAAATCAGCAGCATCCCGGTCATCATGTTGTCCGCCAAGGATGAAACCTTTGACAAGGTATTGGGGCTGGAGCTTGGCGCGGATGACTATATCACCAAGCCCTTTGACCCCAAGGAGCTGGTTGCCCGCGTGAAGGCTGTGCTGCGCCGCGGCCAGTCCGACCAGCAGGAGAACGACACCATCTCCTTCCCGGGTCTGACGCTCAGCTTGACACGCTACGAGGTGCTGTATCAAGGCAAGCAGACCGATATGCCGCCCAAGGAGTTGGAGCTGCTGTATTTTCTGGCTTCACATCCAAATATCGTATTTACGCGCGAGCAGTTGCTCGAAAAGGTTTGGGGCTTTGATTACTTTGGTGACAGCCGGACGGTAGATGTACATGTGAAGCGGCTGCGCGAAAAGCTCACCGGGTCTGAGGAGTTGGGCTGGATGATTCGCACCGTGTGGAGCGTGGGCTACAAGTTCGAGGTCAAATAGCGATGCGCCCCACCACGTTCTCCCGGCTGATGCTGGTGTTTATGCTGGTCATCGCGCTATGCGTAGCGTTGCTGATGGGCATTTTCTATTTCACCATGCGGGATGCGCAGATTGAGAGCCGCATGGATGCCCTCAAAGCGCAGGCGTATGACATTGCCTATCTGGCTGCGACCACCGAAACCAGTCGATTGGAGACAGCGCTGGGCCTCCCCACAACATCCGGCCGCGAGATGATGCGTCACAAGTTGCGCAGCGTATATGATGAGTATTCTGCCTACTGCATGGTGGTGGATAGAAGCGGTCAGATCACCGCATATTTTCTCTCTATTCTGGAGGAAAACACGGATTTGCGCGCGGCTTTCGACGCGCGTCACATTGTGAAGACGCTCAATACTGTCCTCAGCGGCAGGGAGGTCGTGGCCCAGGACCAAGGGGCCAACGGGCCGATGTTTACCGTGGCGGTTCCCTGGATACGCAACGACCGTGTGATGGGCGCGGTGCTGATTCAAACTGCCGCGCAAAACGTCCGTTCCGCTTATGAAGGGCTCACAGCCAAGGTAGCGTTGGCGGCACTGCTAACGGCTCTGGTAGCGGGCTTGTTGATCTTGTCTTATACCAGGCGTCTATCCAAGCCGCTTCGCGAGATTGCCGACAACGCGAGCAGCATGGCCGCGGGCGATTTCAGCCATCGTGTGCCTGAAACCGGCAGCCGGGAAATCTATGACCTGGCTGTCGCGTTCAACACCATGTCCGGCAAGCTGGAGGAGACGGAGCAGACACGGAGGGACTTTATTGCCAACCTATCCCATGAACTGCGCTCCCCCATGACCAATATCCGGGGATTTTTGCAGGGCATGCTGGATGGCACCATCCCCACCGCCGATTATGAGCGGTACCTCGGCATTGTATTGAGTGAAACCAACCGCATGACCAAGTTGGTCACCAGCCTGCTGAACCTCTCGCGGATGGAGAATGACGATACCGCCCTTTCCCTTTCCACCTTTAACATCAATGAGTTAATTCGCCTGGTGCTGATTGCCAAGGTGAACCAGATTGAAGAGAAGGGACTGGACATGCAGCTGCAGTTCGAGGAGGACAGCAGCTTTGTGCTTGCCGACCACGACCAGATTGAACAAGTCCTCATCAATTTGATGGATAATGCCATCAAATTCACCCCACATGGCGGGCGAATTCAAGTTCTAACTTGTGCTATAGATACTGCGACTATGGGAATTACTGTACAGGATAATGGGATAGGCATCCTCGAACAGGATATCCCCTATATATTTGACCGCTTCTACACCGCGGACAAGGCACATACCGTAGGCCAGGGCACGGGATTGGGGCTGGCGATATGCAAAACGATACTCGAAAAGCATCACCAGAGAATTGAAGTGCTCCCCAGGGAAGGCGGTACAGCTATTCGCTTTACCCTGCAACGCGCAAAGGCGCCTCTTGCGGAGGTAGCTAAATGAACGCACGCGCCTATGCGAAAATCAATTGGTTTCTTCAGGTAACAGGTTCGCGGCCGGACGGCTACCACGAGCTGATTATGCTGATGCAGCGCATCAACTTGTATGATGACCTTCACTTTGAGAAAACGGATGATGGCCAAATAACGCTAATTGATGATGCTGCAAACCCTGTCCCGATTCCTCCGGAGCAAAACCTGATTGTGCGGGTTGCCCGTGCGTTTCAAGAACAGGCGCACTGTCATGAGGGGGTTCGCATCAAGTGTTACAAGCGCATCCCTGCCGGAGCGGGCTTGGGCGGAGGCAGCGCTGATGCAGCTGCTACATTGTTGGCGTTGAATCGTTTATGGGGTTTAACGTATCCACGCGCGGCATTGCAGGCGCTGGCGCTTCCCTTTGGGGCAGATATTCCCTATTGTCTGGAGGAAGGTCCCGCGATTGTCCGAGGGATTGGCGAGAATCTCACGCCCGTTGACCTTGGTGTTACCCCCTGGCTTGTGCTTCTGAAACCACAGCAATCGTTAAGCACCAAGGATGTTTTCTCAAAATATCATCAGGCACCACCGCATCAGGAAATGGATATGCTTCACACGCTGGACGCTATCCGCAAGAAAATCTATATTAACCTAAAGGATGTCTGTGGCAATGACTTGCAGCCTGCTGCCGTTAGTCTATTGCCGCAAATTAATGAAGCGCTTGAATATTTGCGACACTGCGGCGCGCTCTATGTACAAATGAGCGGCTCAGGGTCGGCGGTGTTCGGTGTTTTTGATAATCAGCAGGCAGCAAGGCAAGCGTGGTGCCGCCTGCGACAGTCCTATTCTACTTGTTTTTTGACCCACGGCATAGAGCGGGCTATATCAGTTCCTTCAGGGCAGTTAGGTGTGTAAGTAAGGCGGTGCGTATTTCCAAGGTAGATGACGTAGCGGTCTGCACCAACATATCATAGGTATCCAAATCCTCGTACAAGATGGAAATGGCCTCCTGCGGCACCAGCCGGCCGGCTTCGCCGTGAATGGTTGTGTTAATTTGGTTAAATTGATCGATGCTGTAAACATATTGGCGTACCACTGCCAGGCGTGCCGCGGAATTGGCCTGTACACCGCCTGAGAGCCGGTTCACCTGTTCGATGGCATCAATGACGGCACTATTGATGCGCTTATTAAATTGTTGCTCAATTTGACTGCGATAGCCCGATGCCCGCACATATGAGATCGACAAGAAAACGACTGCTGCTAACAGGATGATAATCAGCCCAATCAATAGCGATTGCTTCGGCCGAGGTGAAAAGCCGATTGAATTCCCGGATCTGGTGTACTTGTTAATGCCGTGCATGCTATCCCCCATATATACCGAAGTCGGTTTCCGGAATCAAACCCGAGTTGGAATTCTCGTTCTCCACACCAGAATACCACAATCCGCTGGCTCCGTAAACCAATAACGTTTCACAGTTTGTTCATTGAACAAGGGATGTTTCATGCTATACTCATTTTCTATGATGGGGGGGTATGCATGGTATCTGTGTCCGCAAATCAGCTGACAAAGCGTTATGGTCGTCTGACCGCGTTGGAAGATGTTTCTTTTGAAGTCCAGGAAGGACAGGTGCTTGGTTTGTTAGGGCAGAATGGCGCGGGCAAATCAACCCTGCTCAATATTCTGTCCGGATACTTTCCCCCCTCATCGGGCGATGTACGCGTTCTTGAAAAGGACATGCTGATGAATCCGCTTCATGCCAAGGCGCATATTGGATACTTGCCTGAAAATCCACCGCTTTACACTGATATGACAGTTGCCGAATATTTGCATTTCTGCTGTAAACTGAAAGGTGTCGTTTCGGCTGATGTCGCCTCGCATATCGAAGAAATCAAGCAAATTACGGGTCTGTCAGATGTATCGCATCGTCTGATTGCGCACCTCAGCCGGGGGTATCGGCAGCGCGTCGGGCTTGCACAGGCACTTTGCGGCAATCCGGAGGTTTTGCTGCTGGATGAGCCAACGGCCGGTTTTGATCCTTCACAGGTGGTGGAGTTTAGGGGTATCATTTCCTCGCTGGCCAAGCGACATACCATCATTTTCTCATCTCATATTCTCAGCGAGGTTCAGGCCATTTGCCAACGGGTGCTGATTTTGCACCATGGGCGGCTGGTTGCGGACGAGGATTTGCGGCAGAAGGATGGGCGCGACATCAGGCGCTTTCGCCTGCGCACCGCCATAAATAAGGAGCGGATGCTGCCAGCTTTGCGGGGTTTGCCAAGTGTATCGCGCGTAAAGATAACGGTTTCAGATCATACCATGTCTGAAGCAATCATTGAAACCAAGAGCGGTTCTCCCTTTGAACGAGAGTTAATGACGTTGTTCAGCGGCTTGCAGGTACCCATACTGGCACTGGTGCCCATGCAGGATACATTGGAGGATATCTTTTTGCGAATCACATCGGGTGCAAACGCACCGCGCGAGGCATAAATGCGGGCGATTTTCCACAGGGAGCTGGCCACATACTTTCTGACGCCAATCGGCTACTTATACGTCGGGGTATTTCTGTCCATTAGTAGCCTGATATTCGGATTGAATAACCTTTCATCCCTTACTTCAGACTTATCCGGTCTGTTCTCTATGATGAGTTATGTTTGGATGCTGCTCACCCCCGTGTTGGTGATGCGGTTGTTAGCCGGAGAGCGCAAGCAAATGACGGATCAACTGCTGTTTACCGCACCGGTCAGGGCAGGTGAGGTCGTGCTGGGCAAATATCTGGCCGCCTGCACCGTGTTGCTCATCAGCGTGCTGTTGAGCCTGGTATATGTGTTGCTTGTCGCGCTGCAGGGAAGGGTTTACCCGGAAGAGCTGTTTACGCTGAACCTTGGGTTTACCCTGCAGGGTTGTGCATTTATTGCACTGGATTTGATGATGTCCAGTTTGGCAAAGAGTCCTGCGACCGCTACAGCGCTCGCATTTGGTGCAAATCTGTTTCTTTGGTTGGCAACGGTCGCGTCCTCCGGCATTTCATCCCGCGTTGTGACACGGCTCAATGGTTTTATCAACCTCTATGACAGGCTGCTGCCATTTTTATATGGGCAGCTTAGTTTGGCCAATATTCTCTTCTTCCTGGTATTCAGTGGTGTTTGCGTGTTTGGCACGACACAGATTGTGAACGCAAGGAGGTGGAGCGGACAATGAAGAGAAGATTCAGCCTCTCCGCGCGCCACCGCCTGGGTGGAACGGCAATGATTGCCACGTTGTTGGTTCTCGCCCTGGCAGCCTCAATCATTCTGTTGGCCGATGCGCTGGAGAAGAAGCACGCTCTGCGCATAGATTTGTCTTTCAACAACGCTACCTCTCAGGGGGAGCAAACACAAAGGGTGTTGAATGAGCTGAACAGTGATGTGCACATTTACGCGCTTTTTACCCCCGGTCAGGAGGATCGCTCACTCATCGGCTTGCTTGAGCGCTATGCAGCGGCCAGCCCCCACATCACCTACTCCATTGAAAACCTATTACAGAACCCAACGCTGATTCAGAATATCAGCTCCAGTCTCAACGACGGGGATGTAACCAGCGACTGTCTCATCATCCATGGCAAACAGGCGGACCGGACGCGCATCCTGAATGGTGCGGATTACATCGCTCATAGCTACGATCAGGAGACTGGCAGCTACTATGTATCGGGGCTTACCTATGAGCAAAGCGTCACGGAAGCCATCGCTTACGTGACCGCGGATGCCCTGCCTACCATTCAGGTGCTGACCGGGCATGGTGAGCTTGACGAAACAAGTACGGCCGCGATGGAGAAATTGCTGACAGATTACAACTTTTCCCTCAGGCGGGTCGATTTATCGCGGGCGGAAACCCTCATCCCCGAGGAACCGCTGATGATCCTTTCGCCGCAGAAGGATATTACGCCCGAGCAGGTAGCGTTGATTGACGACTTTGTGCGTGCAGGCGGCGCTTTGTTTATCACCGTTGACTTTAACGCTTCAACCCAAACGCCGCAGTTGGATGCGTTGTACCGCAGCTATGGATTTGAGCGAAAGGCAGGACTGGTGGTGGCCGAACCTGCGGAGGTGGAGAGCTATTACAACTCCCCTGCTATGCTGATGCCCTACATGGAAGCGGTGGATGCCACCGCGGGCCTCGTATCTGCCAAACAGACCACGTTGATTTTGGCAGGGGCTGCCGCCTTTGAAATGCCCGCAAGCAATCCGCAATTGACAACACAGGTAATTCTCAAAAGCGGCAACGTGTATTTGAGGGATATGTCTGACGGGGCGGATGATATTACAAAACAGCCGAACGACGAAACCGGCGTTTTCCCTCTTGCTATCTTGTCTGAACGGGTATTTGATGATGGCACGCGATCAAAGGCATTTATCATCGGCAATTCCTCCGTATTCACCGACAGTTGGTTATATCAAAACACCTACAGCGCCGAGTTTTTGCTCAGCATCATAGGCTATTTGAACCCGGGTGAGCCGATACGGATTCAGATTGCGCCCAAAGATGCGATTCGTCCACCTATGCGTGTGGAAAGGCTGTGGCTGAATCAACTGGTCCTGGTGCTGCTGCCCGGTCTTGTGGCACTGGCAGGCATCTATGTGACCGTATCCCGAAAAAGGCTGTAACCACATGAAAGAAGTGAGGGTCAAACAAAGGCGCACATGGGGCATCGGGCATAAGGCTGTGGTTGCCCTATTGGCAATGGTCAGCATTCTGGCGGGTGCTTTGCTCCTCCCGCGCTTGTTGCGTCCCGCGGCACCTCTCCCCTCACCCTTACCGGATAGCACAATCCGGTTGTTTACCTCCGAGGAAGAGAAAATTGCTTCGTTCACCGTATCCCCTACCGGAGAGGGCCCCTATACGATTCGACGGGATGGCAATCAATTCGTTGTGGATGGGCAGCCCGGGTTTGATCTAAGCCCGGACGCCATTCGCGCGATGCTTGATGTGCTCATCTATTTCGAGGCAGCCGATGTTGTAGGCAGCACCGAAACGGATGGCTTGAATCCGGTGGATTATGGGCTGGGCGAAGATGCGCTTTATGTTTCCGTTGCTTTGGCTGATGGACGCACATTTGGCTTCAAGATTGGGAATAGGATGCTCACCCACACACCCCTTGACTATGGCATGGTGCAAGGTGATTCGACGATTTACGCCTTGAATATCGACATCAAACAGACCTTTGACCAACGGCTGGGATGGCTGCATACCTTGCCCAACATCAATTTCACGCCGGAATTGATGGACAGCCTGCAGGTTACCGGGGAGCAGGACCTGCATATTCGCCGCCTCACGGATGGCCTGTGGGAGATGGAAAAACCATTCCGCTATCCTGTATCGGTTGAAAAAATGCGTGGGATGTTTGACGCCATCAAAAAGATGCGCTTCGCGGCCTATGTGTCTCCGGCAGACGATGAGCATCTTGCTCAATATGGGCTACAGGAACCGAGATTGACTGTAACATTTCATCTCGCAGAAAGTGTGATTACAAGTCAGGCGGCGAGCGGCGCTGAACCGATATCACAACATGTTGGCGAACAGAGCATTCGCATCGAAATCGGCAACCCGGTTCCCGGTGTCGGATTCTATTGCCGATACTTGGACACCATCTATCAAGCCAGCGACCTGTCCATGGGGTTTCTTGACATAAAAGAGACCGAAACATTCCTCAGCAGTTTGCCGCTCTACATTCCCTTGAGCGCATTGAGCCACGTGGTAATCAGCGGCGAATCAGGCTCCTCTTCGGTTTACGATATATCGCTTGTTGAGGAGATATTGCCCAACAATGAGATTGCGCGTGATGGTCAAGGAAACATTCTGTATCGTTACCACATTGTGTCTGACGGGAAGGAAATAATGGAGGACAAAATCGCCGCGCTGTATGGCGCGCTTATGTCCATTAGGGCTACCGGCAATATATCGGAGACTTATGAGCCGGGTGGCGTACCTTTACTCTCTATCCGTTTGGAGGGAGACGGTGTTGAGCGCAGCGCTGTATTTTATCCCTATGATGCGCTACACGCTGCCATTGGGGTAAACGGCACCTTTGTTCACTATGCGGACCTCGCCTCCATCAAAGAAGCAATCAATCAATTTCGTGCGCTGGCAGACTGAATGATACCCCCACCAAGGCATACATCCCCACGATACAACACTGCGCTTTGCCCCGGTGTAATGGCGCGCTGTGGGGTATCAAATCGCAAAAGGGCCTTGGTGCCTTGCCACTGAATTGTTACTCCCTGGTCCGGCTGTCGATAGCGGAACTTTGCCATGACGTGCAACGATTCGCCTTCATCACAGGGTGGGGGCCCTACCCAGGTTGACTCCTCCACTTCAGCAGAGGTCGAATATAACAGGGGATGATCATCCCCTTGGACTACAATCAGTTCATTTCGCTGTATATCTTTCCCAACCACAAACCAGCTGCGCCCGTCTCCCCGGCCGCCAATGCCCAAGCCTTTGCGCTGGCCGATGGTATGATGCATCAAGCCCTGATGCTGTCCAAGCACCTCCCCTTCAGGTGTGCGGATATCGCCCGGCTGTGCAGGCAAATACGCAGAGAGAAAATTGCGGAAATTTCGCTCCCCAATGAAACAAATGCCCGTAGAATCCTTCTTATTGCTCACGGGCAAGTGATGCTGACGCGCGATGTCTCGCACCTGTGTCTTCGAAAGCCCGCCAACGGGGAAAATGGTTTTTTGCAGTTGAGCCGCCTTCAGCATATACAAAAAGTAGCTTTGCTCTTTGTTCGGATCGACGCCCTTAAGCAGCACACCACTGTCATCTGTACGGGCAAAATGACCTGTCGCAATTTTGTCCGCGTCCAACTGTAGGGCGAAATCCAAAAAAGCCTTGAACTTGATTTCCCGGTTGCACAACACATCGGGGTTTGGGGTTCTGCCCCGGCTATACTCGTGCAGAAACAACTGGAAAACCCGTTCCTGATACTCTTTGGAGAAATTAACGGCGTAATAGGGAATCCCTATCGCGTCACAGCAAGCGCGCACATCGGCCCAGTCGCTTTCAGCTGTGCAGACCCCGTTCTCGTCTTCTTCCTCCCAGTTGTTCATAAAAACGCCAATGACATCATGGCCCTGCTGCTTGAGCAACAGGGCCGATACGGCGGAATCTACGCCACCGGACATGCCAACAATAATCCGCATCAGTACATGCCCGCCTTGCGCATTTTGTCATGGACTGTCAGGCGGATACGCTGGGCAATATCTTCGATACCGCCGCTGGCGTCGATGGGGGCAATCCGCGCGGGGTGCTGCTTGGCCAACTGATCAAAGGCCTGCTCTACCCGCTTGTGAAAATCGTTATCCATCATCTCAATGCGATCCACCTGGCTGGCACTTTCGCGTCGATGGAGGGCCTCCTGAGCGCCCATGCGCAGCAGCAAGGTCACATTCGGCAGACATCCGTTAATGGCAGGAGCATTAATCTGTTCCACCACATCCATGCCCAATTGCCTGCCGGCGCCTTGATACGCGATGCTGGAATCCACATACCGATCGCTGATGACCACTTTGCCATTCGATAGAGCTGGCATAATCACATCCCGCACATGCTGCGCGCGCGCGGCCGCGTATAATAGTGCTTCGGTCATATCCTGCATGCCCATGTTTTCCCTGTCCAGCAGCAAATGGCGAATTTTCTCCGCCACTTCGCTGCCGCCGGGCTCTCGGGTGCGTACCAGGTCGTAACCGCCGGCCTTCATCCAGTCGACCAGCA
>ENA-UOOR01003316-UOOR01003316.1-fermentation-metagenome-genome-assembly--contig:-NODE-3316-length-14462-cov-2.907059_pt1 | contig 14462 bp, 9 predicted proteins | sample MGYA00245780_ERZ724029 | MGnify/ENA primary metagenome ERZ724029 (study PRJEB28704, sample SAMN03018315) | fermentation metagenome | biome: anthropogenic terrestrial biome; feature: soil; material... | reverse complement strand
TAACTACTGAAAAGTTTGTAAGCGGAAGCATCGGGGGAAAATTGACTATTGATGAAGCAAAGTTGAAGACAGCTTTAAAAGAAGATGCAAATGGTGTTTTGGAATTGCTTTTTAAAGAACCAGACTATAAAAGTTTGGGGATAGATCCTTATGCTGAAGAAGGCTCCCTTTCATGGGAGCAATTAGAAAGCAAAAGAAAAAATAGTGGAATTGTCACAAGACTTTATGACAATATGATTCAAGGAATGCAAAGCATTATTGAAAAAGCAGGAACAGGGGATGATTCCAACCTTTATAGGAATGTAAAATCCAATATGCTTATAGATTTTGTTACAAAGCATGGAAGCATTAGTTTGATTGACAAAGATGTACTTCAAATGGAAAGAAAAATAGATGACATAAATGATTATTTAGTTAGAAAAGAAGACAGTTATTATCAACAATTCGCAGCAATGGAGAAAGCTATTTCCCAAATGAATCAACAAAGTGCATGGCTTACTCAACAGTTTTCAGGTAGATAGTTGAAAGGATGAAGAATATGACATATAATGCATTCGAGCAATATAAGCAAAATACTGTTCTTACTGCAACACCAGAGGAATTGACCCTTATGTTATATGAAGGAGCTATTAAATTTATTAACATAGGTAAAATCTGTATACAAAATGGAGAAATACAAAAAGCTCATGAAGCTATTATTAGAGCCCAAGATATAATCATTGAATTAATTTCTTCATTGGATATGAAATATGAGATATCGAAAAACTTAAAAAATTTATATGATTTTATGATGAATAGATTAGTAGATGCAAATATAAGCAAAAGCTCACAGCCTCTTGATGAAGTGCTAGGGCTAATGACTGAACTTCGAGATACTTGGAAAGAGGCAATAAAAAAAGTTAAAAAATCAAGATATCATAAATAAGTAGGTGTGGACATGGAGGAAAAATTAGTTCAAGAATTAATAGGTTTATCCAAAGAAAAAGCTAATTATTTGACCAATATACTTGATTTGACCAAGGAACAAAAAAGAATAATAAATGAAGAAAATATGGAGAGATTGAATCAAATCATAGAAAAGAAAAGTGAAATAATTAAAGAAATAGACAAGTTGGACGTGTCATTCATAATGAAACTTTCTCAACTAAAAAAGGAAAACAATATCGGTGATTTAAATGAAATTGATACGAAAAAGTACCCAAATTTGAAAGAATTAAAAGAAGTTGTAGCTCAAATCACTTCAATTCTTATGGCTATATCAATTGTGGATAAAGAGAACAATAAAGCACTCGAAGAGGGCTTGGAAAAAGTGAAGCTAAACTTAAAAAAAGTAAAGGAAGGGAAAAAAGCATATAAAGGGTACAACAAATCTATTCCCCAAAGTATGCTTATCGATGAAAAAAAGTAGAAAGAAATTTCCTTTCTATTTTTTTTGCCCAAAAATTTGGTCTATATGTTGTGCCTTGCCCTTCAATAAGCACAAAAATAGGTATAACTATAACTATCAAAATAATGCAAGTTTTGTCGCAATTTCATGAAAAAAGTAGAATAAATAATTGTCCACTTTTTATCAAGATAATTATCCACATTAATTATTATATTATAGACAGTTTTCCACAGGTTTATGCACATTATCCACAGAAAATCAAAAAAGTTATCCACAATTATTTCGACAAAAAATATAAGCTGATATTTAAATATTTATTCAGTGCCTATGTATAAAATATTATTGTGCAAATTTTGTGTTATATGTGGAACATTTATGGGTATTATATTAAATAATAAATAAACCATAAGTAGTTGGCTACTTATAAGAAGGGAGTTGGGGTTTATGAAGATGAATTTAACAGGAAAAAACATGGAGGTAACGGAGGCACTAAAAAAAGTTACAGATAAGAAAATAGGAAAGCTTGATAAATATTTCCAGAAAGACGTTGTAGCAAATATAACCTTTAGTGTAGAAAAAAATAGACAAATAATTGAAGTCACCATCAACCTTCCTGGAACAATACTTAGAGCAGAGGAATCAAGCGACGATATGTATACTTCTATAGACAAAACAGTGGATGTACTAGAAAGGCAAATAAGAAAGAACAAAACTAAACTACAGAAAAAAAATAAAATGGGTGAAACGATAAGATTTGAAAATATTCAACCGTTACCTCAAGAAAATGGAGCTGAAAAACCAGAAGTAGTTAAGACTAAACGTTTTGCAATGAAACCAATGAATGTAGAAGAAGCAATACTTCAGATGGAATTGTTAAGGCACGTATTCTTTATGTTCATGAATGCTGAAACAAATGAAGTAAATGTAGTATATAAGAGGAAAGATGGCAATTATGGATTGATTGAACCAGAATTTTAATAGCATGATATGACCTATATGAAAATATATTATAAAGATTGCAGGATATTTATCCTGCAATTTTTTAATTAATGGTGGAAGAAAATTGTAGGTATTGTAAGAAAAAATAATAAGTGATAAAATTAATTGATAAAGCGAAGATATTTTGAAAGGTGGTAAAAGAATGAAAGGCTTATTCGAGAAAGTATTTGGTTCCTACAGTGATAGAGAACTTAAGAGGATAAACCCTATAGTAGATAAGATTGAAGCACTGGAAGAGGAAATAGGAAAACTTTCGGACGAAGAACTAAAGGGGAAAACATTAGAATTTAAAGATAGATTAAAAAAAGGAGAAACACTTGACGATATCCTTCCTGAAGCATTTGCCGTTGTAAGAGAAGCATCAGGCAGAGTATTGAATATGAGACACTTTAGAGTCCAATTGATTGGTGGGGTAGTTCTACATCAAGGTAGAATTTCTGAGATGAAAACTGGAGAAGGAAAAACATTGGTTGCTACCCTAGCAGCATATTTGAATGCTCTAAGTGGAAAGGGAGTTCATATAGTTACCGTCAATGATTATCTAGCAAAAAGAGATAAAGAGTGGATGGGCAAGGTTTATGAATTTTTAGGGCTAACTATAGGCTGTATAGTTCATGATATGAGCAATGATGAGAGAAAAAAAGCATATAATTGCGATATTACCTATGGAACAAACAATGAATTTGGATTTGACTATTTAAGAGATAATATGGTTATATATAAGGAAGAGATGGTTCAAAGGGAACTTAACTATGCTATAGTTGACGAAGTGGACAGTATCCTTATAGATGAGGCGAGAACACCGCTAATCATTTCTGGTACCGGTGACAAGTCAACTAAGCTATATTATGTAGCTGACAATTTTGTTAAGACCTTAAAAGGAAGAATACAAGATCCAAATGAAAAGACTAACGATTTCTTCGATAGAGAAATAAAAGAAGAGGTTGTTGATTATGTTGTGGATGAAAAGGCAAGGACTGTAACCCTTACTGAAAAAGGAACTGGAAAGGCAGAGAGCTTTTTTGGAATAGAAAACCTTGCAGATACAGCTAACATGGAAATAGCTCATAATATAAATCAAGCCTTAAAGGCGAGATATCTTATGAAAAATGATATTGACTATGTAGTCAAAGATGGGCAAATAATAATAGTTGATGAGTTTACAGGAAGACTTATGCATGGAAGAAGATACAGCGATGGTCTACACCAAGCCATAGAAGCAAAAGAAGGCTTGGAAGTGAGAAGCGAGTCAAAGACTTTAGCAACTATTACATTCCAAAATTACTTTAGAATGTACAAAAAACTAGCTGGTATGACTGGTACAGCTAAAACTGAGGAAGAAGAGTTCAGAGAAATATACAATATAGATGTAATAGAAATTCCAACAAATAAAGAAATAATAAGAATAGACTATGACGATAGCATATACAAAACCGAAGAGTTTAAGTTTAAAGCAGTAGTGAATGAAATAAAGGAAAGACATGCAACTGGTCAACCTATTCTTGTAGGTACTATCTCAATAGAAAAATCAGAAATATTGAGCAAAATGCTTAAAAAAGAGGGTATTCAACACGAAGTATTAAATGCCAAATATCATGAAAGGGAAGCAGAAATAGTTGCTCAGGCTGGTAGGCTTGGAGCTGTGACTATTGCTACAAATATGGCAGGACGTGGTACTGACATAATGCTTGGAGGCAACCCTGAATATCTTTCAAAGGCAGAAATGAAAAAGAAAGGGTACAATGACCATATTATTTCTCTTGCTGATAGCTTGCAACAGACTGATGACCCTGAAATATTGGAGGCAAGGGAAGCATATAGAAAACTACTTGATAAATATAAGGGGCAAACAGATAAGGAACATGAAGAAGTGTTGAAAGCAGGCGGACTTCATATAATAGGTACTGAAAGGCATGAATCTAGGAGAATTGACAACCAGCTTAGAGGCCGTTCTGGACGTCAAGGAGACCCTGGTTCTTCAAGATTTTACGTATCTCTTGAAGATGACTTGATGCGCTTATTTGGAAGCGAAAGAATTAAGAATATGGTTGATAATCTTGGAATGCCTGATGATGAACCATTGGAGCACAACTTGTTGTCAAAATCCATTGAAAATGCACAAAAGAAAGTTGAAGGGAATAACTTTGCTATAAGAAGACACGTTCTTCAATATGATGACGTGATGAACAAGCAAAGGGAAGTCATTTATGGAGAAAGAAAGATGGTTCTTGAGGGAGAAAACCTCAGGGAATATATTATTTCAATGACGAAATCTATCATAGATAGTGCTATAAATATGTATACTCAAGCAAAATATCCAGAAGAATGGGATTTAGATGGACTTCAAAATTATTTGGGTGGTATTTATTTGCCAAAGGGAGCTTTAAAGATAGATGATATTTCAATTCTAGACAAAGAAACTTTGGGAGATAAACTATTAAAAATAGCTAAAGACATATATAGGAACAAGGAAGTAGAAATAGGAGAAGAAAGATTTAGGGAAATAGAAAGGATAGTTCTTCTACAGGTGGTAGACAGCAAGTGGATGGACCATATAGATGCTATGGATCAGTTAAGACAGGGAATAGGTTTAAGAGCCTATGGTCAAGAAGACCCTGTGAGAGCATATCAAGTAGAAGGGTTCGATATGTTTGAAGAAATGACAAAGGCTATTCAGGAAGATACTGTGAAATTCCTATACCATATTGAAGCCAAAGATAAGATGGAGAGAAAAAGAGTAGCAAATGCAGTAGAGACAAGTGGAGGAAATTTAAAACAAAAGCCTATAGTTAAGGGAAAAAAGATTGGAAGAAATGATCCATGTCCATGTGGTAGTGGGTTAAAATACAAAAAATGTTGTGGGAAAAATCTATAATAGATATAGAGGTGATTTGATGGAAGATATTTATTTGTATAGAGAAAAGGTCTATGAGCTGAAAGATACTGTCAATGAATTGGGTGTTTCACTTTGACATACCTAGCCTGAAAAAGAGAGTTGAAGAACTAGATACTGAAGCGGTGAAGGAATCTTTTTGGCAGGATGTTGAAAATGCACAAAAGGTACTTCAAGAATCAAAGAATTTGAAAGATAAAATACATGAATACGAGGAATTATTCAAGGAAATAGAAGACTTAGAAACCCTTATTGATTTAACTCTTGAGGAAGAAGAGGATTCATTAGAGGAAGAGGAAGAAGAAAATTCACTAGAGAAGGAAATAAAACAATATCTTGAAACTGCTATTAAAGAAGTTGATTATTTAAGGCTTTCTACTCTTTTAAGTGGAGAATATGACAGCAGCAATGCTATTCTTTCTATACACTCAGGTGCAGGTGGATTAGAGGCTCAAGATTGGGCAGAAATGCTCCTGAGAATGTATAAACGGTGGGCAGAAAGCAAGAATTTTGGTGTTGATACATTAGATATTCTTGCAGATACTGAAGGCGGAATCAAAAGTGTTACTCTGCTCATAAAAGGGCTAAATTCTTATGGATATCTAAAATCAGAGAAGGGAGTTCATAGATTAGTAAGAATTTCTCCTTTTGATGCTTCAAGAAGGAGGCATACATCATTTGCTAGTGTTGATGTATATCCAGAAATAAGTGATGATAGCAAAATAGAAATAAACCCAAATGATTTAAAAATAGATACCTATAGATCTAGCGGAGCTGGAGGTCAGTACGTAAATACTACAGATTCAGCTGTAAGGATTACTCACATACCTACAGGGATTGTTGTTCAATGTCAAAATGAAAGATCACAATTGAGCAATAGAACAACTGCTATGAAAATGTTGAAAGCAAAACTCATTCAATTGAAAGAAGAAGAACAAAAAGAAAGAATAGAAGATATACAAGGAAAATATACTCAAATAGGTTGGGGTTCACAGATAAGGTCCTATGTTTTTCAGCCTTACACCTTGGTCAAAGATCATAGAACAGGTGCTGAAGTTGGAGATATTAACAGTGTAATGGATGGGGATATAGATATATTTATCAATGAATACTTAAAATATAAAGCTCTTCATTAGTTGAAGAACTTTATATTTTTATTGATAATAAAAGAGGATTTAGGAAAATTATGTAGAATATCATAGTAAATTCTAGTGATGTGTAATAAAAGGGGTGATGCATGATGAAGATAAACGCAAGAAAGATTACAGGAAAGATCAATGAAAATTTGAAGGTTAAAAAAGGTGGAGTGAATTTAATCTCCCATAGTATAAAAAATCAACTTGTAGCTATTATATTGATATTATCTATTGTCCCTATTCTTGCAGTTGGGGTACTTAATTATTATACCAGCAGCAAGGATATTAAAGACAATATAAAGCTATCCAACCTACAACTTGCTCAATCACTTTCAGATCAGGTGGACAGTTTTATATCAAGTACATTTGATATTCTCGGAAGTGTAACTAGTGCACAGGACTTTTCTAGTATTGATAAAGTACAAGGAGAAATCATACTTTCATCTATTACAAAAGATATAAACCATATTTTGAGTATTCAAGTATTTGATATGGAAGGGAATCCGTGTGTATCTTCAGCAGGTACAAGCAAGCTCGGCAAAGATGTAAAGGAAGAAGAATGGTTCAAAAAAGCATCCGAAGGAGATAAATATGTTTCTGATTCAGGCATAGAACAGAGAGTTCCTGTGGTTGTGTTGTCTATGCCTATAAAGGATGCGTTAGGGATTAAAAGGGGAGTTGTTGCAGCAAATGTAAGTCTTATAGGATTGAATGAAATAGTAGGTAAGCATAAAATCGGGGATACAGGTGTTGCATATATTGTTGATAGAAAAGGAGTAGTTATTGCCCATCCTGATTTTAAGGAAAAAGTAGCAAAGCAATACAATGGCATTGAAAACAAAATTGAAGGTGTAGCTCTTTCCCTTAAGCCAAAGAAAGGTGGTTGCGAGACTTATGACAATGACAAGGGCGAAAAAGTAGTGGGTGCTTTTGCAAATATTCATTCTTCAGGTTGGGGGTTAATAATTGAAGAAAACCAAAAAGAAATAAATAGTATCGCAAGGGAAGGACTCAATAGAACCTTGTATATGATTATTGCTATGATTGCCATACTTATAGTTATTTCAAGCTATGTGGCAAGAACTTTTTCATCGCCTATACTGAACTTGGTAAGTGTTATAGGGGGAACTGGAAAAGGGGATTTAACCAAGAAAGTGGATGTGAATTCCAAAAATGAAATAGGGATACTGCAAAAATCCTTTAATAATATGATAGATTCTCTATTAAATGTGGTCCTTAATGTCAAAGATGCTGCTTTAAATGTGGAAAAGGCATCAGGAAAACTGTTGGAAAGTGCAGATTCAACTATTAGTGCTTCTGAAGAAATAACCAGTGTTATTGGGCAAGTAGCTAGCGGTTCAGAAAATCAAATGAAGGAAGTTGAAAAAACAACCGAAATATCCAAAGAAATGACTAATTTAGTTAAAAACACGGAAGAAAAATTTACATATATTTCAAGATGTGCGAAGAATGCTTTTTTCATAGCTCAAAATGGTTCAGATAGCATCAAAGAGACTATAGGCACAATGAATTCTATTTCTGACAAAGTCAATTTGTCAGCAAATCAGATAAATAATTTAATTCTGCATACCAAAGAGATAACAAATATAGTATCATTCATTGAGGACATCTCAAAGCAAACAAATTTACTTGCTCTCAATGCTGCCATTGAAGCTGCAAGGGCAGGAGAATATGGAAAGGGGTTTACGGTAGTAGCTGAAGAAGTAAGAAAGCTGGCTGAAGAAACTGCTGGGGCATCTAAAAAAATAGTTGATATAATCAAAAAAATTCAAAATGAGTCCAATCTTGTAGTGAAATCTATGAATGAAGGTATAGATGAAGTAAATAAAGGGAATGAAACAATTGAAAAAACAGCTTCTACTTTCCAAAATATTATGGACCATACAGGACAAGTATCAGATACGGTTGAAAACTTCAACAGCGTTGTTGAGGAATTGTCAAAGGGCATGGAAAGCATAGGAGAAGCCATACTTAAAGTAAGAGATGTTTCTCAGGAAACTGCTTCTGGCACTCAAACTGTACTTGCAAGTACTGAAGAGCAGCAAGCATATATTCAGTCTATAAACGAATCTGCAGAAAACTTAAAGATAATGAGTGAAAAACTTGGAGAAATAATCAAAGAATTTAAGGTGGATTAAATCTTTATATTAGGAGAGAAAAGCATGGATATACAAAAAATATTAATAAAAGAACTTGATCTCAAACCATTTCAAGTAGCAAATACTATAAAGCTTATTGATGATGGAAATACAATACCATTTATAGCCAGATATAGGAAAGAACAAACTGGAGAGTTAAGTGATGTAGTCTTAAGAGAACTCAATGAAAGACTTTCCTATTTGAGAAGCCTAGAAAATAGACAAAATGAAGTTATAAGGCTCATAGATGAACAGGGAAAGCTAACAGAAAAGCTTAAAAAAGACATATTATCTGCTGAAACGCTGCAAAGTGTAGAAGACATTTATAGACCATATAAGCAAAAAAGAAGAACAAGAGCAACAATTGCAAAGGAGAAGGGACTAGAACCTCTAGCAAAAATTTTGCTTCTTCAAGAAGTGGATCATAGAAGTATAGAGGATTTAGCAAGTCCTTTTGTAGATGTTGAAAAGGGTGTTGAAAGTGTGGAAGATGCTCTTTCTGGAGCAATGGATATTATAGCAGAAATTGTTTCAGACAATGCAGGATTTAGGAAGATAATCAGAAGGATAGTATACAACAAGGGGCTTATTTCAGTCGAAGCCCAAGATAAGGAAAAAAGTTCAGTGTATGAAATGTATTATTCATATACCGAACCCGTAAGAAATATTGCAAACCATAGAATATTGGCAATTAACCGAGGAGAAAGAGAGAAATATCTAAAGGTCAAAATATCTTCACCAGATGATGAAATATTGGGAATACTAATGAAAAATGTTATAAAAAACAACAAATCAATTACTGTACCTTATGTGATAAAAAGCATAGAAGATAGCTACAAAAGATTGATCTATCCTTCTATTGAGAGGGAGATACGTTCTAGCATTACTGAAAGAGCAGAAGAAGAAGCTATTAAGGTATTTTCAAAAAACTTAAAACCATTATTGATGCAGCCACCTATCAAAGGGAAAGTAGTGATGGGGGTTGACCCAGGTTTTAGAACAGGATGCAAAGTTGCAGTGATGGATGAAACTGGAATGTTACTGGATACAACAGTTGTATATCCAACTGCACCGCAAAATGAGATAGAAAAAACTAAAGATAAGCTAAAAGACTTGATATATAAATACAACGTAGATATTATATCTATTGGAAATGGTACTGCATCAAGGGAAACCGAAATGGTTGTTGCGGAATTGATAGGTGAAATAGATAAAGAAGTTTTTTATATAATTACTAGTGAAGCAGGTGCATCGGTTTATTCCGCATCTGAAGTAGCAAACGAAGAATTTCCAGGCATGGATGTGTCCTTAAAGGGAGCCATATCTATTGGAAGGAGAATACAGGATCCACTTGCCGAGCTTGTTAAAATTGAGCCAAAGCATATAGGAGTTGGACAGTACCAGCATGATTTAAATCAATCCAAATTAAATGAGGCTCTAAAAGGTGTAGTTGAGGATTGTGTAAATAGTGTAGGAGTAGATTTAAATACAGCAAGTGTTTCACTTCTCAACTATGTCTCGGGAATATCTAGCACTGTAGCTAAGAATATAATCAAATATAAAGAAAAAAACGGAAAATTTAATAATAGGAGGGAACTTTTAAAGGTAAAGGGATTAGGGGAGAAAACTTTCGTTCAATGTGCTGGATTTTTAAGAATTCCCGATGGAGATAATCAACTAGATAAGACAGGAGTACATCCTGAGTCTTATGAGATAGCTGAAAAACTTCTAGATAAAAAGGGTTTGGATTTAGCAAATATTGATGAACTTGCAATGGAATTGAATGTAGGAGCACCAACATTAAAAGATATTGTAAAGGAATTGAAAAAGCCAGGGAGAGACCCTCGAGAGGAAATGCCAAAACCAATATTCAGAAAAGATATCTTAAAGATCGAAGACTTAAAACCTAATATGATTCTTGTAGGTACCGTTAGGAACGTTGTTGATTTTGGTGCTTTTGTGGATATTGGAGTGAAACAAGATGGACTGGTTCACATATCAAATATAAGCGATAGATATGTTAAACATCCAACTGAGGTTTTAAGTGTTGGGGACATTGTAAATGTAATGATACTAGATGTGGACGCAGAAAAAAAGAAGATTTCACTAAGCATGAAGGGTTTTTAGTATAACCTAGGAGGGTGGTCTTGTGTGTAACACTAGTAATAATATTTATGGAGGCAAACTTTTTTCTGGCCTCATAAGTTCAAGCTTTAGTATGGAATATTCTGTTTGTTTTAAAGAATTAATAGGTAATTTTTTGGAGGGAAATGGTGCCCTTATTTATGCCTATGATAGAAAAGAAAATAAGCCTAGTTTTGATCAATTTAAAAAAAGCTTGAAGTTAGGTGTTGAACGAGGGTTAAAAGATAATCAGATTGTTATTTATTGTGCAGAAGATTGTTTTTTAACAGGAGATGTTATAGATACAAATAAAATTATTGCTTGTTTGGAAAAAGAAATAGATAATTTCAAAAAAAACGGTTTTGAGAAGATTGTGCTTTATACAACTAGGGATTCCTTCTATATGTCAAGAATGACTGTAGAGGAACTCTATGAATTGCATAAAAAATTTAAAAAAATAACAAGGGAAAAGTCAATAACGATTATTATCAGATACATAATAGATGATTTTGAGGAAAATGATTTCCTAGATCTTATTTCTCTGCATGATACATTTATTCTTGAAGGTCCTATGGGGTGCAACTCTTATAGTTATGTGGAATTGATTAAAACCGCACTTATTAATCTTTCAAAAAAGAGCAAACAAGAAGAATTTGAAAAGGAATTAAAAAGAATTGAAAAATTAAAAACGCTTGGTGAGTTATCAGAAGGTATATCCCATGATATTAACAATATGCTTACTACTATTATTGGTTTTACCCAGATATCTCTCTTGAAAGAGACAAGGGATGAGATAAAAGAATACTTAAATGTTATATATAGAACTGCTCTCGATGGGAAAGCTTTTGCTGATAAATTTCAAAGCTTTGTGAAAGGAACAAATAACCCCAAGAAGAGTATACATAAAATCAGTGACATTGCAAAAGGCAGTATTGATATGATTCGACATAGAATTAAGAACGATATGGAAAACAATGATATCAATATAGAACTTGTAGAAAAATTAAATTCCAATAGTTGTGTTTATTGCAATGAATATGAACTAAGACAGTTGATTTTAAACCTTTTGATAAATGCGCTAGATTCTATGAAATCTAATGGAGTGCTTACTGTTAGAACTTATGACAAGGGGCAAAATGTATTTCTAGAGGTTGAGGATACAGGTGAAGGAATTGATGAAGAAAATAAGAAAAAAATATTCGAACCATTTTTTACTACAAAAAAAGCCAAGGGTACTGGATTAGGGCTTTGTATTGCAAAAAAGGTCTTAGAGGAACATTCGGCAAGAATAGATGTGGAAAGTAAGCTAGGCATTGGAACTAAGTTCACAATTACTTTTTCAAAGGATGCAAAAGACCAAATTTATGCTGAAGAAAGTATGAACAAATATTCTTATATAGCAGGAAAGATACTTGTTGTAGATGACAATTTTGTTGTAGGGAAATCTATAGCTGAGTTAGTTACTTTTTTGAATATGGAATCAAGTGTAGAAACTAACCCAGAACGAGTATTGGAAAGGCTATCAGAAGATGAATATGATGTGGTTATTTGTGACTATTCTATGCCAAAGATGAATGGCATAGAGGTGTCTAAAATGGTTAAACGGATTTATCCCCAAAAACCGTTCATATTGCTTACGGGTTGGGCAATGGAGTTGGACAATGAAGCAGCAAAAACAATAGATTGTTTGCTTCAGAAACCATGTACTATAGAAGAATTGTCAAAGAGTATAAGAAAAGTTTTAAATTATGTTGATAGAGAAAAAGATAAAAGTTATAATATTGGTTAGTGTATCGAAATATTTCTGAAAGGGGAGTTAAAATGCTATTTATTAAAAACGGTTATATATATACAATGGCAGGAGATATAATAGAAGGAGGAAGTATCCTAGTTAAGGATGGCAAAATAGTTGAAATAGGGAAAGACATAGTTGCACCACTTGATGCTGAGGTAATTGATGCAAAGGGTAGAATGGTTACTCCAGGGTTTATTGATGCTCACTGTCACTTAGGAATGTGGGAGGACAGCATGGGATTTGAAGGAGATGACGGAAATGAATGGGTTGATCCAGTTACTCCACAACTAAGATCTATTGATGGAATAAATCCTATGGATATTACATTTAAAGAAGCATATGCAGGAGGAGTAACAACTGCAGTTACAGGTCCTGGAAGTGCCAACGTGATTGGGGGAGAGTTTGTTGCTCTTAAAACATATGGGAAAAGAATAGATGATATGATTGTAAAATTCCCTGTTGCTATGAAAGTAGCTTTTGGCGAGAATCCAAAAAGGGTATACGAAGGTCAAAAAAAATCACCTATTACAAGAATGGCTACAGCAGCAATCTTGAGAGAAACACTATTTAAAGCGAAGGCATATCTTGAAAAGAAAGAAAGAGCAAAAGAAGACCCATCGAAAATGCCTGAATTTGACATGAAAATGGAAGAAATGGCTAAAGTACTTAAAAAGGAAATGCCTCTTAAGGCTCATGCTCATAGGGCAGATGATATTTTCACAGCATTAAGAATAGCCAAGGAATTTGATGTAGATATTACCCTTGATCATTGTACAGAAGGTCATTTAATAGCAGATTACCTCGCAAAAGAAGGGAAACCAGCTATAGTTGGACCATCACTTACAGACAGGTCGAAAGTTGAGCTTAGAAATTTAACTTTTAAAACTCCGGGAATACTTCAAAAGGCAGGGGTTAAGATTGCAATTATGACTGATGCACCAGTTATTCCGCTTCAATATCTTCCTTTATGTGCAGGTTTAGCTGCTAGATCAGGACTTGATGAAATGGAAGCATTAAAAGCAATAACTATTAATCCAGCTGAAATAGTAGGAATATCTGATAGAGTTGGAAGCTTGGAAGTAGGGAAAGATGCAGATATAGTGATATTTAATGGCAATCCAATTAAGGATATTGACTGCAAAACTTTTGCAACTATTATCAATGGAGAAGTAGTATATAGGAAATAGTTTCCGAACGTTGACACGCAAATAATATTGATATATAATATAAATGGAAATTAAAAATATGATCTTCAGGGCGAGGTGCGATTCCTCACCGGCGGTTATAGCCCGCGACCCGAATTTTTCGGTTGACTTGGTGGAATTCCGAGGCCGACAGTATAGTCTGGATGAAAGAAGATTGGTATACTTAGCGAAATAAAAAAGTATATTTTTGCCCCGAAGAAAATCTTCGGGGCTTTTTGATTTATAAATTCCCTGAAGAAATACTAAAATATGGAGGTATTTTTTCATGCTAACATTAAAAAAAGAGTATTTAACAACAAGAACATTGACCAAGATAGCAGTATTATCAGTTATAGCATTTCTATTTATGCTATTTGAATTCCCTCTATGGTTTGCACCACCATTCTTAAAAATGGACCTAAGTGAAGTACCTGCTTTAATTGGCTCTTTTGCTTTAGGACCAATGGCTGGAGTACTAATAGAACTCATAAAGAATATATTAAATGTTGCAATTCAGGGTTCAAGCACAATGCTAGTAGGCGAATTGGCAAATTTCGTAGTAGGTAGTTTATTTGTTTATACTGCAGGATGGATTTATTACAAGAACAAATCTATTAAAAGTGCCCTTGTAGGTATGGCATTAGGAACTATTGTTATGACAATAGCTATGGGTATCGCAAACTACTTTTTCATTATACCTTTTTATGCAAAACTATTTGGTATGCCATTAGACAAGATTGTAGCTATGGGAAGTGCAATGAATAAGTATGTAGTTGATTTCAAAA
>ENA-UOOR01003313-UOOR01003313.1-fermentation-metagenome-genome-assembly--contig:-NODE-3313-length-14471-cov-24.715594_pt1 | contig 14471 bp, 15 predicted proteins | sample MGYA00245780_ERZ724029 | MGnify/ENA primary metagenome ERZ724029 (study PRJEB28704, sample SAMN03018315) | fermentation metagenome | biome: anthropogenic terrestrial biome; feature: soil... | reverse complement strand
GACTTGGTTGGATAGATCCTAAATTTATATGCCTTGAGCATAGACATAGTTAAGCGGTTATGATATATATATTTTCCCGCTTAACTGAAGAACTTAAGGCATTCATCCCCGCCCCTAAAGGAGAGGGGTCTTCTGCCTGCTTTTCTATAATGGATTATAGCTTTTTTCCGAACAGATAAAACCTCGCCTCCCGGTAATTGACCAGCCTCCTGCCAAATCCAGCGAGCTGTGCGATCTCATCCTGCAAGGGCCGGACGATGACATCCGCACCCACCGCAGCCGCCAGCTCCCCCATGGCAAGCTGCATCTCCAGAGGAGGGCGAATGGAGTAGATGAGGCCCGCCCCCTGATAGATCTCCCTTTGAGGAGCGAAAATGTCATCCTTTTCCACCCTCATGCCCGCCAGAATCCTCTCAACCCTGTCCGTAAGGATCACTTCCAGGCCCATCTCCGACAGCCTCTGAGCAACATAGGGAAAATGGCCCACACCCACCTCCACCACCCTGCCGGGGTAGTGCCTGGCGATGAACTCCGCCAGGTCCCTGGCAGCCGTCTGTCCCGTCATCTTGGTTGCCACTTCTTGTCTGATCATTCTTATCTCTATCCGCAATTGTTATTAACAGATAGCACTAATTGATTATGAGAAAGCAATGAAGGGATAGGGATGGAACTTGATATACGGGAGGCCATGGATTTTTCAAATTCAGACGACGACTTCGGTATCCCCAAAATACTGGTCGTAGGCTGTGGCGGCGCAGGCGGAAACACCATCAACAGACTCAAAAGAATGGGCCTGAGGGGGGCGAAGACCATAGCCATAAACACCGACCGCCAGCACCTGGGGACCGTCCTGGCGGATGAGAAGATGCTGATTGGCCGGAAGCTCACCCGGGGGATGGGAGCAGGAGGAGACCCTGAGGTGGGAAGGAAGGCGGCGGAGAGCGCAAGAACGGACATCGAGGACCTCTTGCGCGGCGCAGACCTGGTATTTGTCCTCGCGGGCATGGGTGGAGGCACTGGCACCGGCTCAGCGCCGGTGGTCGCAAGAATTGCCAGGCAAGAGGGCGCCCTGGTGGTGGCCATGGTCACCACGCCATTTCACATGGAGAGGAAGAGGATCTTCATCGCCGAGGAAGGCCTGGAGAACCTGCGCAATTACGCCAACACCTCTATTGTGATGGATAACAATCGCCTGCTGGAGCGCGCCCCCCACCTGCCCTTCCAGGAAGCCTTCTCTCTAGTCGATGGTATCACAGGCGAGATCATCCAGGGGATCTGTGAGACATTGACCACCCCCTCGCTAATCAACCTGGACTATGCCGATGTGCACACCATCATGAACACCGGCGGGGCCAGCTTTATGCTGGTGGGAGAGGGGAGCATGAAGAAGAGCCCGGAGAAGATCGTCCGCTCCGCTCTGAACAATCCCCTACTGGACGTGGAGCTCAGAGGAGCAAAAGCCTGTCTGCTGCATATTGACGGTGGGCCGGATATGACCCTGAAGGAAGCAGCCTCCATCGCCAGCAGCCTGACCCAGGACCTGGATCCGAGGGCGAATGTCATCTGGGGAGCAAAGATCAAGCCTGAGCTCAGGGGCAGGGTGAAGCTGATGGCCATAATAACCGGGGTGAAATCAGCCCAGGTGCTGGGATCAACCGAGGCGGGGATAGATCCACTAGAGGAGATGAGCCTGACTGCCGATCGGTGCATTGGCCTTGCCCGGACAAGGACTGATGCCATAAAATGAGGATATCAGGGGAATAAAGATGAGCGTGATAGCATGGATGAACTCTTGTTCCAGATAGTGGCCTTAACCCTGGCGATAATCCTGGGCATTGCCGCGATCTACAGCATCCGCCTCTATCTGGAGATTTGAGCGGAAAGCGGGTCATTTGGTTTCATTAGCGATATCCATGCCCCATTCAGCCCTGCCCTGCGGGGGTCAACCTCTGGAACTTCCAGAGCCGGTCCAGCCTGGCTGTGGCATCCACACCCACCTTGGTGGTCATTCCCTCATTGCTCCTGGGATCGAGGGTGCTGCCGCGCACATTGGGATAAAGAACTATATCCTCGTCACCGCGCATGCGCGTAGCCAGGGCATACTCCAGGTCTCGAGGATCGTGAATGTTGATATCTGAGTCCACCACCAGCACATGCTTCAAAGAGCGATGAGCCTTGATAGCGGCATCGATCGCTCTTCTGGCATCCTCCTCCGTCTCCTTCTCAATCTGCACCACGGCATGGAAGTAACAGCATCCGCCCTCGGTAAGCATGACGTCCTTCACCTTTGCCACCTTGGAGACCTCCCGGTAGATGAGCGGCTCATAGGGCACTCCCATCAGCATCTTGTGCTCACCTCCCGCAGGCAGAAGGCCATGATAGATGGGCTCATTGCACATCATCATCCTGGTTAGCCGGATGACCGGCTCCTGCCGGACCAGGTCCCGAGTGCCGGTGATGTCCACGAACGGCCCCTCCGGCGCCTTTTCCGTGGTGATGTATCCCTCTAGAACGATCTGTGCATGGGGAACAAGAACACCATTATCCAGAGCAATCAGCTCCACATGAGAGCCTCGCAGAGCGGCAGCATAACAAAACTCCATCTCTGGAGGAACGCGGGTGGAGGCAGCCATCAATACCAGCGGATCCACTCCTATGGCCACAGCCACTGCAACTTCCTTGCCCTTGGCCAGGGCGGCCTCATAGAGCTGATGGGTATGCCTTCCCGGGACCAGCCTTGCTGCCAGCCGGTCTTTTCCCAGGACCATCAGGCGGTGAACGCAGGCATTGATCTTGTCCTCAAAGCGGCTCACCACCACTCCAGAGGTAATATAAGGGCCGCCGTCCCCCGGAAAGTAGGTCATGATGGGAAGCCTGCTGAGATCCGGTTGGGAGACATTCTCCATGAAACTAGACCAATCCACCTCTCGCACTGGACCCTGGCAGCCGATCTGGGATAGGTGGCGGACCATATCCTCAGCAGGGATGCCCAGGGCCCGGGCCAGGAGGTCCCTCGTCCCAAGGATATTCAGGCAGCACTTATGGCCGGAGACATCGTCAAATAGAATCGGCCCACTACCCCAGGATCTCTCTGTGACCTCCTGAACGGGCGATACAGGGTCACGCACGTGGTTCATCAAACCTGACCCTTCCAGATCATCCAGAAAGCCCCTGAAGCTCATGATCTTACCCTCCTTTTTATTCCGCCTGCTTTCATTCCGCCACCTTTTATCATCTTTTTATATAATCTCTTGTTATTCTATCTCTTTCCACTATTTCTAGATCCATCTCACACCAGGAGCACAGCGATCAGACCGCTCAGGAATACACCGTCAAAGGTTCCAGCTCCGCCGATACTGGCCACTGGAGCCCCAAGGTCGCGGATCTTTCCCAGGTTGAGAATATCCGCCCCAAGCAGAGTGCCCAGGGTTCCTGCCGCATAAGCGATTAGGAAGATGAGATCATGAGGGGCGCCCAGCACATAGACCATGAGGATCGCCGCCAGGGCGGCACAAAGGGGTGGGATCAGGGCAGGAGTCACGATCCCCAGCCCTCGAACCGGCCTTGCCACCCGGTTGGTGATGATGGCCACCAAGACAATGCCAGATAGTGCATAGTAGATGGACTCTGGGAACCGGTAGATGAGTGCCATGGAGATCAATGAGGGAATCAGGGCACCGCCCACATTTATGGCCAAAAGGGTATTGCAGCTCTTCACCACAGGGACATGATAAGATACGCCAAAGGCCCGAATGTGTCGTTCATGGACCATGGGAGTGCTACACTCTAGGTTGGTCAATGGTATGTTTATGCTGGATCCAACCAGAGACGCCAAAAGCACAAAGAGGGCCTGGCTCCAGGAGAAACCGATCTTGGTGAAGGCTGTCCTAGCCAGGTCCAGGAAGAGAAAGCTCACTACTACTGCAATCAAGAACGCGAAGCCCAGCATGATCAATATGCCAACTGGAGAGTAGATCAGACGGTTTTCCATTTTCCTCTATATTGCCATCCCAGGCGTATAATCTTTTGTATATGGGCGTGCAGCTGCAAAAGAGATTTGTAATGGTATGTCAAAGAGTCGCATATGAAAGAGAAGTGGCTCATGGCCAGAGGATCATGGGAGGAGATCAAACCCCAGATAACCACCGCCCTTGAATCTGGATTCGAATGCGTAATTGTGGACCGGGAGAACGTCGAGCGGGTGCGTGAGCTGGGAAAGATCCAGGTGGCATGCTTTGGCGCCGAGAGGGATGCAGAGGACATTCTAGTGATCGGCAGGCACGGAGAGGGCGATGGATCGGTGCCTCTGCCCAAAGATATGAACAGCTCCATGGACTATGCTCTGGCCAAGACCATCTCCGGGAACAAGGCAGCATACGTGGTCATCGCCGGCAAGAAGTATGAGCAATTCGCAGTGGAGATGGGAAAGCATGTGGACTATCTGCTGGTGATCGGCACCGACTGGAAGGTGATCCCCCTGGAGAATATGATCGCGGGCCTGCAGGGATGTCAGGTTAAGATCATCAGCGGGGTCAAGAGCTCGGATGAGGCAAAGCTGGCCCTGGCCACACTGGAGCAGGGAGCAGATGGTGTGCTCTTGGATAGCACTGACCTTTCTGAGATCAAGAGGGTTATGAGGGCGGCGGAGCAATCGGAAAAAGGGCGCCTGGAGCTCATATCCGCCAGGGTGGTCTCGGTTAAGCCGGTGGGGATGGGCGACCGGGTCTGCGTGGATACCGCCAACATGATGGTCCCAGGAGAGGGAATGCTCATCGGCTCCCAGGCCAAGGGCTTCTTCCTGGTCCATAGCGAGTCAGAGGACAGCCCCTATGTGGCTGCGCGTCCCTTCCGGGTGAACGCCGGCGCCGTTCACGCCTATATCCGGGTGGGGGAGAAGACACGCTATCTATCGGAGCTTAAATCGGGTGACGAGGTCACCATTGTGAGCAAGGATGGCCTCACCAGGAGCGCTATTGTTGGCCGGGCGAAGATCGAGAAGAGGCCCATGATCCTCATCGAGGCAGAGGCAGATGGTGTGCTCATAAGCACGCTGCTGCAGAATGCAGAGACCATAAAGCTGGTGAGCAGCGATGGCACCTCCAGGCCGGTGACGGAGCTCAAAGCCGGGGACGAGGTGCTGGTCCATCTGGAGGAGGCTGCCCGCCACTTCGGCATGAAGATCGAGGAGAGCATAGTGGAGAGATGAGATACGTTATGAAAAGGTCGCAGATCGTTGCCGTCCTGGGGGAGGGGGCAGCAGACGACCTCAAGGCGGCATCCGGTGCAGACATGATTGAGCTGAGGCTGGATCTGTCCACTGAGCCCATTCAGACGATAAAAGCCATCCGAGAGGCTACAGAAAAGCCGATCATCGCCACCAATCGCCTCCAGGCAGAGGGAGGAAGGTTTCTGGGATCTGAGAGAGAGAGGATCGAGCTGCTCGTTTGGGCCTCTGAGTACGCCGATCTGGTGGATATCGAGCTTCAGGCAGAGCTAAGAGAAGAGTTCATATCTCAGGTCAGCCGGCCGGTGATAGTCTCTTACCATGACTTCCAGGGAATGCCCGGGATCGATGAGCTCGCTGCCATAAAAGAGAGGATGAAGATGGCAGGTGCGGCAATTGCTAAGATCGCCGTGACGCCCAGGAGCCTGAAGGACGACCTGGATCTCCTAGAATTTTTGCTTGCTGCAGATTTGCCCTTATGTCTGATCGCGATGGGAGATCTGGGCAGACACCTGCGGGCAGTGGCTCCTTTGTATGGTTCTGCTCTGGCATATGGTTATGTTAGAGAGAGCACCGCTCCCGGGCAGATGAGCCTGGCAGAGCTCTCTAGTGCCAGAGAGTTGCTCAAATGGTGACATTAGTTATTTTTTGATTTTATGGAAAATGTTATTAATAATCGACATAAATTTTCAAACAACGTTGCCTGTGAGGTAGATCGGATGAAGATTTCTAAAACCTTGTCATACATATTACATTTTGAAAAATAATTAGTAATTGCCACGTTTTCTCTTCAATGCTTATCTCAATATTTGACACAAGATTTAATTACAGTAACTGCAAATCAAGAGACATGGACGCGGTCGTTGATATAGGGGGCAGGCCAGGTTTTAACTGCGGGGGTTTTTGCAGCTTCTGTTATTTTAAAGGAGTTAAAACGGTTGAGCCGCTGGGATGTAAGCATTGCCCACCCCATAAAAAAGGATGCGATTACTGTTCCAGAGCAGTAGTTGAGATCCAGCCAGGCTTCAAGTCCCTGGATCAGTTGGTATTTGAAGCATCCCAGCAATGCATATTATCAAGGCCGGATTCCATAACCATAAAAGGGAATGGTGATGCCAGCTTTCATCCAGATTTGCTTAAACTAGTTCAAACCCTTAGCAACGGCGTTGTCCCCATCCGCCTGGATTACACCAGCGGAAAAGGCTTTTTTAAAGGAGATGAAGCCGGTCCCCTGATCGAAGCCGGATTGCGAAGGATAAGCTTCTCCGTCTTCTCAACTGACCCTGAGCTTCGGCGAAGGTACGTGAACGACAAACATCCAGAGGCTGCGCTCTCAAACCTCAGAACCTTTTGCGAAAGATGCGATCTATATGCCATGATCGTCCTCATACCGGGCATAAACGATGGCTGCCAGCTGGAGAAGACCTGCCAGGACCTCTGCGATATGGGAGCAAAAGGCCTGATGCTCATGTCATTTGCCAACAGCAAAGAGCAAGGGCTCATCTTTGGAAACGAGCCATTAATGCCGGGAATTGTTCCCTATTCCGTGGAGGAGATCCGCAGGATTGCCACTGAAATCAATGAACGGTATGATATGAGGGTTATAGGGACGCCCCTATGGGATCCCCAGACAGGAGCTCCTTTCGCCCTGGCCCATCATAAGAGAGAGCTGAATCGACTGCCGGCCATCGAGAGGAGCGCCACCATCATCACCAGCTCTGTGGCCTATCCATTCCTATCGACCATATTCGAGGAGATAGGAGAGGATGTGAATGTGGTGGCGGTGAATAAGGAGATAGGAAGCTTGATCACCCTGGAGGATTTCAACTGCCTGGATCTGGAGAACATAAATGAGAGGGTGCTTATACCGGGAATGGTTCTAGCTCATGACCAGGAGATCAGAAGGGCGCTTCGCCGTGATGGAGTGCGCCGGCTGGTCTTCAGAGGCCCTGATGCCCTCACAGTCGAATCCGAGAGAAGCATCTACATGACCACCGAGGAGGTTATTGCCAGAGAATTGGAGGCATTCTCTGGATTGATATGCCAGATCAATGAGCTGGGCGGGGAAGAGACAGAATCCGCCACGGTCCAGAAGGATCGTGATAATTGCAGCTGTAAGAGAATGGACAGATCTCACTATGACGATTAATTTTATCTCACATCCCTGCCAGTGCCAGCAAGAGGTGACTTCGATTGAGCGAGATGAGAGAACTGGTGATAAATAAGGACGATTATTTGAAATTTCTGGCGGACCGCCTGCGGCTTAAGGGCACCTGCCAGAGGGAGATTGAGAATGTGAGTTTCCCCTTCCTCTTCACCTCAGGAAGCGAGATGCTGCGCACTTATATTCTGGGAGAGTCTGAGTTCACCTCCACCCTGCCAGACAGGTACAGGCTTCCGGACAGAGGATTCATCTGGTTCCTATTCTCACAATCTGTAAAAGAGATTCAGGTAATGCCCGAGAGGATGACAATAAAATATGAACTAAAAGACGAATACCGCAAGCCTTTCAAGCAGTTTTATCTCTAGCGACCTTTGCCCTGGCCGGTCACTGGACTGAGTTGGTCCGGATCAGATACAGGTCATGCCGTTTCATCCTTTTCCGCCTTGATCTTGCGGCCCCAGGATCCTGTCAGACGGCCTCTCTGTGCCAGGCTGCCCAGGAGCGCCTCAGCATCGCTGGATAGGGGCGCGGGCTTCTTATCCCAGAGGGGGGTTCCGGGCAGGGGCATAAACCGGTGCGCCCTCACCTTTCCTCCCTTTCCCTCAATCCATCTGGCCAGGTCCAGGGTCATCTGCTGATCCTCTGCTGACTCCATGGGCAGGCCGAATATCAGATCCACCTGGGGGACGAGGCCATGATCCAGGATATGCTCGCAGGCAGACTCTATCTCCTGCCGGCCGTGCCCCCGTCTTATGCTCTTCAGGACCGCCGGGCTGCCAGACTGGCCTCCCAGGCTGATCGTTTTATTGGCGCAGTGTTGGGTTATGATCTCCAAAGCCTCGTCAGTTACGAAATCGGGCCTGACCTCGGAGGGAAAGGTGCCGAAGTAGATGGGCTTCTTCTGCTCGGACAGCTCTTCCAGCAGAGCTTTTACCTTCTCCAGCCGCGGACGCCTGCCATCGGAGCCATAGGCGAGGGAGTTGGGGGAGGTGGAACGGATGTCCTTATGGCGGCGGGCATACCTGGAGATGACGGGGATGGAACGGTGGCGCATGCAGCGCCCGAAAAGGCGGGGGGTCTGGCAGTAGGTGCAGCCCCAGGGGCAGCCGCGGGAGATCTCTATGGGGGCGAGGATCCTGGTAAAAGGGGGATAGAGGTCCAGGTTCACCGGGGCACGCTTTTCCGTAAAACAGATCAGACCTTGGGACTTGTAGGCGATGCCCTTCACCATCCCCGAATCCAGGCCATCGGTTATCGCCCTGATCAGCTCGGGCAGGGTTTCCTCACCCTCGCCCACCACCACGAAGTCGAAGTGCTCCAGGACCTCCTCCGGCACGGCGGATGGATGGGGGCCGCCGGCGACAAAGACGGCATCCAGCTTTGCCTTCCTTGCCGTATCGACCTCTTGATAGACCTCCCCGGCCTGAGGGGTGGCAAAGCTATAGAGCATGATTCCCGCCCTGGGCTGCAGGACCAGATCGGCGTCTACCAAAGGTATGAGAGCAGCGATGCTATAGGAGTTCCTGCTATTATAGCGAAACCATATCTTCACGGATGCTCTTTGAGCTTCAGCTGCACCTCTAGCTCCCTTCTGCTAGGATCGTGCTTGTACTGTATCTCTGCCTTGAGGGGCTCAGCGGGATTCACTCCTATAGTCCAATCGCCAAAAGAGGCTTCCACCCGCCCTCGGGCCTCGACTTCATCCGCCAGGCCCCGCAGCATGTCAGCCATCTCTGCCGCAGTCATATAGATCTCCTGCTCGAACTTCGCTCCCCCGGCAGGGCTTCCCGCAGTCTTTCCCGGTCTTCCTCTTATCTTTGCCATTCGCGATCACTGTTTCGAATTTAAGACCGGTTCCATAAAACATTTTCCGCATTGGCGAGCACTCCAAATCTCGGGGCACCATGAGCTATTCAAATCGCGATCAAATCCTCAATCATCCTCCAGGGATCCTCCCAGGAAGAGAGGAACCATCCGGAAGGCCACTGCATCCACCAGCCCCCTATCGGTCAGCTTCAGCTCCGGGATCACGGGCAGGCAGAGAAACGATAGCGTCATGAACGGGTCCTCCAGCGTGCATCCCAGCTTGTGAGCGGCATCAATGCACTCCGCTATGCCCTCTGCCACCTCTTGCATATGACTCTCCGAGAGCAATCCTGCCACGGGCAGAGGCAAGCTGGCCAGGACTTCACCATCCTCCACCGCCACCAGCCCGCCATCCATCTCCGTGACTGCTGAGACTGCTGCCAGCATCTCCTCGTCCCGGGTCCCGACCACAACGATGTTATGGGAGTCATGGGCGACGGATGTGGCCAGAGCGCCCCTCTCCAGACGGAAGCCCTGCACCAGACCCAGGCCTACATTGCCCGTGGCATGATGCCTCTCGATCACCGCCAGCTTGAGGATATCCTGGTCGGTGTCCGATACCACTGCACCCTCCCGAATCATGGGAAAGAGGGGCAGAGATCTGGTGATGATCTGGCCGGGGACGATGCCAATTGTTCGGGCAGGCCCCTTCTCGGCTACAATCTCAAACGACCGGCGGCTGAGAGGAGCGAGATGGATCGATTTATGCATTGCCTTAACCGATCTTTTCATGGGGGCGAGGAAATCTCCATCCCTGGCCACCAGCCTGCCATCCTTGAAGACATGAGTAACCCGCGGCTCATCCAACCCATCCAGGACGGCGATGTCTGCCCGATAGCCGGGTGCTATTGCCCCCAGGTCGGTCAGGCCGAAGTAGCGGGCAGCATTGAGCGAGGAGATCTGCAGGGCAACTATGGGGTCCAGACCCTCCTTTATAGCCTTTCTCAGCATGAAGTCGATATGCCCTTCCCGGAGGATATCTGCCGGATGGCGGTCGTCTGAGACGAATAAAAACTGGCGAGAATTTTTCAGCGTGACCAGCGGCAGAAGATCCGTGAGATTCCGGGCTGCGCTTCCCTCCCGCAGCATGATGAACATCCCGGAAAACAGCTTCTCTTCCGCCTCGGCCAGCGTGGTGCACTCGTGATCGGAGCGGATTCCGGCACAAATATAGGCGGATAGATCCGGGCCGGAGAGGCCGGGGGCATGGCCGTCCTTAATCCGTCCCCCTGCCAGCTGGATTTTTCTCATGATCTGCGGGTCCCGGAAGATGACGCCAGGACAGTTCATTACCTCGGCCAGGCCTATGACCCCCTCCTCTTCCAAGAGACCTGCAATAGCATCCGGGCCCAGAGCAGCCCCTGCAGTCTCCATGTCGGTGGCCGGGACACAGGAGGGAAGCATGATGAAGACGTTCAGGGGAACCTTTCTCGATGACTGCAGGATATAGCGAACCCCTTCCTCGCCCCAGACGTTGGCGATCTCATGCGGATCGGCGACCACTGTAGTGGTGCCTTGAGGAACCACCGCTCGCGCGTACTCAGGAACTGTGACCATGCTGCTTTCGATATGGACATGGCCGTCGATGAACCCTGGCGCCAGGATCTGGTCCTCCAGGGGTATGATCTGGCGAGCGCTGCTGCATTCAAAGCCCACGATCCTGCCCTTGTGTACGGCAACGTCCGATCTGCGAACCTCGCCCGATATGAGATTGGCTACGGATCCCCCAAGGAGAAGAAGATCCACCTCGATCTCACACCTGGCGGCAGCTATCAACTCCTCATATTCTTCCATCTGGCCCATGATAATCAATTACAGTCGGTCCTATTTAAATACGATATTTGAATGAATAAAAAATCCTCATCGACACCAGATAAATTTAAATCGAGAAGCATAGATAAACTAAACTGTGCGTGAATTCAAGGATATAATTCTGAAAGTGGCCAAAGCCTATCCCAACGACTCCGCCCGGGGCATCGCCCGCCTGGACCCCAATGCCCTTCTAACCCTGAGGCTCAGTCCGGGTGACATCATCGAGATTGAGGGGAAGAGGCTTACCGCAGCCAAGGTCTGGCGCGCCGACCGGCAGGATTGGTCTCAGGATTATATAAGAATAGACGGCTTCATCCGCCAGAACGCCGGCGTTGGCATCGGGGACAAGGTGAAGATCCGCAAGGCCAAGTTCGCCGAGGCGCAGAGGATCGTCCTCGCTCCTCCTTCCGGATCGCATATGCACTATGGGGATGAGGCAGCTGATATGATCCGCCGCCAGACGCTCAAGCGGCCGGTGGTGGCGGGAGATATACTTCCCATCATGAGCTCCGGCACCCATCCCTTTGTAGGCCGGATGGAACCCGTGCCTTTAGTGGTAACTGAGACCCATCCCGATAATGTGGTGGTGGTCTGCGAGAGGACGGAGATCGTTCTCCTGGAGAAGCCGGCCAAGAGCGTCCGATCGGTCAAAGCCACGGGAATCACCTATGAGAATGTGGGCGGCCTGGGTTCAGAGGTGCAACGGGTAAGAGAGATGATCGAGCTGCCCATGAAGCATCCTGAGATCTTCCAGAAGCTTGGCATTGAGCCTCCCAAAGGTGTTCTGCTCTATGGCCCGCCGGGCACGGGAAAGACCCTCATCGCCAAAGCAGTGGCCAATGAGAGTGGAGCTAACTTCATCTCCATTGCCGGGCCGGAGATCATGTCCAAATACTATGGAGAGAGCGAGCAGAGGCTGAGGGAGATCTTCGAGGAGGCGCAAAAGTCCGCTCCATCCATCATATTCATCGATGAGATCGACTCCATTGCCCCTAAGCGGGGTGAGGTCACAGGGGAGGTGGAGAGAAGGGTGGTGGCCCAGCTCCTGGCCATGATGGATGGCCTGAAAGAGAGGGGCCAGGTGGTGGTGATCGGAGCCACCAACCGGGAAGAGGCCATTGATCCCGCTCTGCGCCGGCCGGGACGGTTCGACAGGGAGATCGAGGTCGGGGTTCCGGACAGGGCGGGCCGAATCGAGATCCTGCAGATACATATGCACAGCATGCCCGTGGCGGATGATGTGAACCTGGAGGGTTTGGCGGACCGTATGCATGGTTTCGTCGGGGCAGATGTTAACGCCCTGTGCAAAGAGGCGGCCATGAAAGCCCTGCGCCGCTATCTGCCCGATCTCACCTCTGAGGACGAGATACCCCAGGAGATCATCGATCAGATGCAGGTCATGGGCGCGGACTTCGAGGAGGCTCTCAAGGAGATCGAGCCCTCGGCCATGAGAGAGGTTCTGGTAGAGGTGCCACGGGTCAACTGGACCGACATGGGTGGATTGGGGGCTCTAAAGCAGGAACTGATAGAGTCCATAGAGTGGCCCATCAAGCAGCCGGAGAAGTTCCAGAAGATGGGCATAAGGCCCCCAAAGGGAATTCTGCTCTACGGCCCGCCGGGCACAGGAAAGACCATGATCGCTCAGGCGGTGGCCAATGAGACTAACGCCAACTTCATAAGCATCCGGGGGCCGCAGATGCTCTCCAAATGGGTGGGCGAGTCGGAGAAGGCGATCAGAGAGATATTCCGCAAGGCAAGGCAGGTCTCGCCGGCGATCATATTCTTCGATGAGCTGGACTCCATTGCCCCCATGAGGGGAATGGACGAAGGGGGCAGAGTGATGGAGAGGGTGGTAAACCAGCTTCTGGCAGAGCTTGACGGCCTGGAGGCCTTGAAGGATGTGGTGGTGATCGCCGCCACCAACCGGCCGGATATCCTCGACCCGGCGCTGCTTAGATCGGGAAGGTTCGACCGAATGCTCCTGGTAGGGCCGCCTGACCGGCAGGGGAGGCATGAGATCCTCAAGATCCACGCCTCCAGGACGCCCAAAGGAGAGGATGTGAGCCTGGAGGAGCTGGCGGAATTGACCGATGGCTATGTGGGCTCAGATCTGGACAACCTCTGCCGGGAGGCGGCCATGCTTGCTCTGCGGGAAGGGCTGGACCGGGTGGAGATGAGACACTACCGGGAGGCTTTGAAGAAGGTGAGGCCGAGCGTGGAGGAGCAAATGCTCAGCTACTATGAGCGCATAGGCGAGAGGTTTAAGGGCGGAATTAAGGTTGAGCCGGCTTCGCTCGCCGGCTACCGCTAGCCTGGTGGAATAGAATGATGGCTTGAATCTGCGCATGATGCTTGAATTGATGCTCAAGTCTTGACAATTAAATTGGAGAGGAGGGTTTTAGGGGCATGGGAAAGGTGTTCGCGGGAAGCATTGGAGATAAAGAAATCGTAAACATCGATGGCACAGTCCTGGGAGATCTGGAGAATATCATCTACGAGGTCATGACCGGCAAGCTGGTGGACCTGGTGGTAAAGCCAAACTCAGGCCTTGATCGCAGCAGGTACCGAGAGGACGGCAAGTTTGTGCTGATACCATTCAGCTCGGTGGTGGCGGTCAAGGACTACATCGTTGTGGATGAGAGCCGGGCTATGAAAAAGTAGGAGGCTGGGGCTCAATTCTTTTTCTTTGCCTCAAAATGCATCTTTACACATATTCCCTGACTCAAAGCGCTCATCTGGGCATAGCCAGAGTTCTTCAGCACCACCCTCTGCTCTCCGGAAAGCTTATTTCTTCTTAAGTCCTCCACCTTTCGATGATGCGACTTAGATCTTATTTGGCCATCGGCATACTTGTGCTCGCCGTGTTTCAGGCAGGCTGCCTTGGCGAAGAGGATGAAGGTTCTAAGGTCCTTTTGGAGACCAGCATGGGCAACATCACAATTCAGCTCTACAGCGATATGCCCATCACCACAGGCAACTTCTTGAGTCTGGTCGAGAAGGGCTTTTACGATGGGGTGATCTTCCACCGGATCATTGACGGCTTCATGATCCAGGGCGGAGACCCCGAGGGAACGGGCATGGGTGGACCGGGCTACACCATTGAAGACGAGTTCACCGATAATAATCGAAACGATCGGGGGACCATTGCCATGGCCAATGCCGGGCCCAACACCGGGGGTAGCCAGTTCTTCATCAACCTGGTGGACAACAGCTTCCTGGATGACATGCATCCCGCCTTCGGCAGGGTGATCGAGGGAATGGATGTGGTGGACAAGATCGGAATTGTCAAGACGGACAGCAACGACCGGCCCCTGGAGGAAGTTGTGATCGTTCGGGCCAGTGTGATTGCGTAAATTTGGAGATGATTTGATAATGGCAACAGAGAGCAATGAGGCAGGATATCGG
>ENA-UOOR01003311-UOOR01003311.1-fermentation-metagenome-genome-assembly--contig:-NODE-3311-length-14474-cov-6.432901_pt1 | contig 14474 bp, 16 predicted proteins | sample MGYA00245780_ERZ724029 | MGnify/ENA primary metagenome ERZ724029 (study PRJEB28704, sample SAMN03018315) | fermentation metagenome | biome: anthropogenic terrestrial biome; feature: soil; material... | reverse complement strand
TACCCTTGCGTTTCATTCTTAAAGCTAAATATAGATATCGTTACTCGCCATTCGCCCTTGTCAAACTCATTATTCTTTTTAAGGTACTTTTGGATTGTGAACTCGCTTATCATCAGCTTGTCGTCAGGCTCTAGCGGCAAATCAGTATAAAGATTGACATCGTTCCACATTTCATAGTGCTTTACGACTTCTCCGCTTTTCTTTTTGTATGTATAATAGCCGTTTACTCGTTTGGGTATTTTTATAGTCGCAAGCCAATAAGGAATACCTTTTTTAGTGATTTTATCTACGCATTTATATATATAACAAGTCCACTCATTTTGGTTTATCAACGCTCATATCCCTCCCTTTTCGCTCCCTATAACTCCCATTCTTTACCCTTGTCTGCTATATCCACAAAATTAGCATATCGTTTCAACCCTTTTAGCACTCTGTCAGGCAAGGCATTGTTTTCAGATAAGTGACACGCAATAATCTTTTCGGCTTTTTTAATTACTTTCTTTCGGAAATACGATTGTAAATAATCCAAACCTAGATGACTTTCCCATACTCTGCTTAGATACGAATAGTCAACTGTGTCTTTAATTGCTTGCTCGTCAAAGGTTTCTGTATCAAAATTACACTCTATAAGCCAAGTATCGACATTGACAATTGGCGGTATTTTGCCTGTATCGGTCGCATAGACAAGCGTCTTATCTGTGCTTAAATCTTTAATTATAAAGCCTACATTGAAAACATCGTGGTAACATTCAAAAGTCTTGATTTTCCAGTTGTTTATTTGAATTAATTGGTTTTTAACCATATTGTGATAGCCAAATCTATCAACACCATTTCTTGCTATGTCAACTACCGATAATGCGTGGTCTGAATGCTCGTGCGTTATTAAAGCACCGCATACATTACGCCAGCTTGTGAAAGCAGGGTGTTGAGTTATTTCCTTGATTTTAATGCCTACATCAAGCAATAGTTGTTTTCCGTTATCGTCTTCAAGGATATAGCAGTTGCCCCTACTTCCACTCGCCAAACAGTAAAGTCTAGCCATAAGCCTAACCCTGTTTTTTCTGACACTCAAAACAAAGGGTTTTATGATATTTTTTATTGCTAAAATCAGCGATTTTCTCTGAAACTTTTATTTCACATTGTGAACATACTCGCTCATTAAGTATTTCCCTTTGTTCTTCATCTGTCAGCGTATTGTCAAAATCGTCAAAGTCTTCGGCTGTTGGCAACGATGTGTTTTCTTTTGGCTTTTCTTGTGCAGTTTCTTTTTGCGCTTCTTCTGTCACATCATAATCAGTAATATCAATAGGCTCTAATCCGTCATTGTCAATATCCACAGGTGTTTCTTCGTCATAATTATCGTCAATAACAGCAGAATCATCAGTAGCATTAGCCCAACGCTTTGTGTGGCGACTTATAACGGTCTTTTTAGCCATTTCGACAGTAAACTGTTTATGTGTATCTCCGCCTGTTTTGCTTTTCGCCCAGCTCCGCTTAATTTCCTCCATTGTCATTACTTCGGCATCTGAAAGTTCGTTTATCATTACAACTGAATAAGCCCCAATTATGTTTTCAGGTTTTCTGTCTTTTAAGGCGACTTGCTTATGTTTAGCAATAACTCGCCTACCGTCAAGTTCAATGTTATCCTCAAAATCATCGCCATCGTAAATAACCTGTGCGTGAAATTCGCTTAGATTTGGGTTATAAGTTCTTGCGACACGCTGGTTGCCAAAATAACCAACTTGTAAAGTCAACGCCTTGCCATAAACTATTGGATAGCATTGTTTCTTTCTAGGGTCTAATCCCTTAGACACCATTTCCATTACGGCTTTCTTTATGCTTGCCTCTGTGCATACATCAATAGCACTATTGCCGTTTTTGTCTTTGGTTTCAAGCACTTGCAAATAAAGGGATTTTACCGCTCCAACCACATCATAATTCTTTGGTACCGCCATTGACCCTTTGCTCTTTACGAAAGAATTCGCCCAAGACACGCATTTGTCTAAGTCCACCCTTTTTACAATCTGCTTATTATTAGTTTCATTTGCCATTTTTTTATTCTCCTATAATTCTTATTATATTATCTTTTCCTTGTTCGCTATTTAGTGCTTTATTTAAACATTCAAGCAAATTAGTTGCTTGCTCTCCGTCTAATACAAGGCACAGACTATCAGCAATATGAATTTCTACACCTGAAAATTCATTCCTATAACCTGTGGCATCAACAGTTACAGCAGTACCACAGCACGACAAACTTACATCTAAACCGCCTTTAATATATGGTCTAGTGGCAATATCTTTGTACTTAAAATCAACAGATATGTTATGGAATTTTGGCATTGTTTATTTCTCCTGTTTGATAATTCTTTCTTTAATATCTGCATATAAATATTCTCGCAATTCCTTATCAAGTTCAAATGATTCTTGCAATAAGCCCAGCACAAACCAATCGTTAAAAGTTATGAATCCTTTGAAAACATATTTCTTATTAGCCTTTATCCATTTCAATAGATTTTTTAACTTGACTATTTCTGCCTTGTTTTCGTTTTTAAAACACTTGTTTCCCATATTGCGACCCTATAATATATTTTCAATAGGGATAACGCCCTCAATTTTTGAACTTCTTTTTGCTAATTCTTTTCTTATCGTTTCTTTTAATTTAGAATCGGATATGTCATTTAATACTTTCATAATATTTTCGACACTAAATACAAACAATTCAATTATCTGTTGGTCGGCTTGCAACTCTCTTGTAACCGATTCTGAATTATCACAGAATATAGGCAAGTTAACGCCGTATTCTCTTTGTAATGTCTTTACAACTTCCAAATCGGCAAAGTATCTTTCGCCTGTACTCATACTGCTATATTTCTTGCCTTTAAACATACAAGTACAATCCTCGTCTAATCCGCCCTCGCCTGCCCTGTAAAGCTCCTTAAACAATGCAAAAGATACGCCATTGCTAAACTTAGAATTAACGACATCATTAACAAGGTTTACTTGCTCTAGCATAAACGCTGTAAGCTGTTGCTCTTTCTTATGGCATACGACAATCAAATCAGCCAAATCATTCTGTTCATTTTTGAGTTCATTAACCCTTGACTTCATATCAGCAACGATTTTCTTATAGCCAATCTTTTGGTTGATAACTTCAACTTTATCTTGTAATTCGGATATTTGATTATTGACTTCCGTCTTAACATCTTTTAATTTAAGATTATTGAGTTCTTCTTTAACAACGACTATCTTGTCTTGCAGTTGCTTTATGGCAGCATCTTCTGTCTTTTGGTCTAAAGTAGCTTTTAGCTCATTGTATTCTGCTACTTGTGCCTTATAATCATTACGCAATGTTTCAATCTCTTTCTGACAGATTTCAAGCATTTTCTTATTGCGTTCTAGTCTTTCTTGTTCTTTTGCCTTAGAATCTGCAATGTGCTTTTCAAAATCAGCTTTTGCACTTTCAATCTTATCAGCAGGCAATGCTTGTCCGCAATGGAAACATACAGTTTCGCCGTTCCATTGCTTAGTTTCTAGTTCTTCTAAAGTTGCACCTGCCTCTATAATTTCATTCTCGTAAGTTGTGATTTCTCTATTCTTTTTGTCGCCATTAGCTTTCGTTAGGCTTATTTTATCCCACTTATCAATGGCTACTGCTTGCTTTTTATTGCGTTCTGTAAGCTCCGCAAGTTGAAGTTTAGACAACTCTGATACCATTTGGCTTAGTTCGCTTGTCTTGCTTTCAAGCACTTCGTTTTTGTTTTCCTTTCTGCTTTGAGCCTGTATCTTTGCAATCTTGTCTAATAGCTTGTCCTTTTCTTGTCTTAACGCTTCAAAATCATAATCACTATATTTGGCAATCTCTTTAGCCTTTTCTTCGATTATGATTGTATTGCGGTCTTGCTGTTGCTTATATCCGTTGCGTTCCTTTGTGTAACGCTTTTTAAGTTCGGCTGTGCTATTGCCCTTCTGGATATCCTCTGCAATGAGCGAATATTCTGGCTTGCCCGATAAAGTCGCAACGACATCATCAACATTGCACAAATCAAACAATACCTTTCTTCGATTTCTCCAATCAAAACCGTCAGAGTTAAAATACTCTTTGCAAATAAGCATTTCTAAATTGTTGCTAGAAGCAATAAGCAAACTATCAATCTTGTCTTTGTAGTTTTTCTTTGTGACAACACTACCGTCAAAGATATATACACATTCGTTGCCCTCTTTCTTTCTTTCGCCTGTGTACTTGTCAACTTTCCACTTTTCAGTCTGTACACGCTTTAATACATAGTTAAACTCATCTACCGTAAGCGTGACTTCAACGGAAGTTTCAAGTCCTGTGATTTCTTTGTTGTTGATTGTCGGAACGATATCATCAGAACCACTGCATAAAGCCCACCTAAATGCATCGTAAAAAGTGCTTTTACCTGCTCCGTTTTCGGCAGAGATAATCTCTCGCACCTCATCAAACAGCTTTGTTGCTTTCGCAAACCCCTTAAAATTGACAATGTCAATCTTTCTTAAAATAGCTTTCATTAAACCTTTTACCTCTCTTTTTATTTATTATTTTTATAAATCCGTTATTCTTTTTCTGTTCTTTCAAACAAGTCATAAAACTCTTTCAATTTGGTCTTCTTAAAAAACACTTCATTTATGATTTTGGCTTCTTCGTGATAAAATTTGCCTTTGTGTAGCTTGTACATAAAAGTTGAATATGACATTCCTATTATTTCTGCCATTTTAGTGACATCATATCCTTTAACAGCTATCTCTATTTGTAAATTCTTATACATTCTTTACCTCCTACTGTTACCCATTATATACCAACTAATTACACTTGTCAACAACTTTTTGCAAACATCTTTAAATATTTGATTAATTATTTAAACCTAGAATCCTTTCCGTTTCTTTTTGATTTTCTTGGCTTAAATTCACTCTGCGTTTTACTTTTGTTAATCTAATTGGATAACACCTTTCAAAAAGTCTGTCATAAATCCTTGCGTACACAAAAGCCTCTTTACTGGGCGGTGCTTCCATAATCTGTTTCATTTCGTCTATGCTGTTATTGGTGCTTGCTAAAATCGGTATATCTCGTATGTAACAACCGTCAATGAATTTATATACGGCTTCGGCAGCAAACGATGTTTCTCTTTCAACCCCAATATCGTCAATAATGAGTAAGTCAGATTTGTAATGCTGTTCCATTGCTGTATCAAAATCTTCCTTAAATTTTTGTGCTGTTTGAATAATGCTAATAAGATTAACGCATTTAACAAAATACTCTCTGTCAATAAGTTCATTTGCAATGCAGTATTCATAAAATGTCTTGCCTGTTCCAACATCTCCAAAAAACAATAAACCCATTCCTTTTGCTTTCATCTCTGCAAACTTCTCAACATACCGTTCACATATAAGTTTTGTCTTTGGTGTCTGTCCATCATCTTTTGAAAAACGAAAATTCCTAAATTTATCAACAGGTATATAATCTTTTCGCCTGCTTTCAATCAGTTTTCTTTTTACTTCTAATTCTTCCGCTTGCACAATTTCCATTTCGCATTTACAGCTTATATGACAGTAATGCCCCTCAATTAGCATCTGTTTAGGTGTTTTGCACTTTGAGCAGTACACCAATCCGTCAGAGCCTAAGTATTCATTTTTCTGCAACTCACGCTGAATTTTCATAAAATTAATCGCCATAATAATCTCCATCGTATGACGGCTTTACAGACTTCTTGTTGCCATAAGAATTACTTGCTTGTAATCTATCGTTTGAATAATTACCGTCAAGAACTTTTGCCATATTTGCATCTTTAATCAACCAATCAAATGTGGCACTCCAATTACGGTCATTTTTACCTTTTAAAAAATTAGAGCTTTCTGCAAGTGTAAATACATTTATAAAATCTTCTAAAGAGTAGCCTGTGTTTATTCGTGCTTTAATAGCTTTCTTTCTTGCATCTGACAACACCTTTAAACGAGGAAAACTCTTGCAGTTGTCGTTGTAAGACGACATAATATCCTGATAAGGATATATAGTATTAACTGTATTATTAGGAGATGTATTATTATCTTTAAACTTTTCTTTAATAGGGGTATTAAACTTTTCTTTAATAGGGTCACAAACAATTCTTAAATACCTATTAAATATTTCTTTAGTACCCTCTTTATAAACTATTTCAGAAAATATATATCCTTTTTCGACTAATTGACTAATCCATTTTGATACTGAAACCTTACTAACGCTGTAAAGTTGTGCAAAATAATCGTTTGTTGCCCAGCAGTAACCCTTTTCGTTACAAAGTGCTGTGATTTCGCCATAAAGCAACTTAGCATTTGGCATTAAATCATTGTCATATCGGACATTGGCAGGAATAATAGCATAATATGCTCTATCGTAATCTCTTTCAGCCATTTTATGCCTCCGTCTTTGTGTTTAAAAACTCAACTTCGTCTGCGATAATATCTGTTGAATACTTTTTAACACCGTCTTTCTCATAAGTCCGATTTTGTAAATATCCCACAATACCCACCTTAGAGCCTTTTTTGAGATACTTCGCACAGTTTTCAGCAGTTGCTCGCCAACAGGTAACATTAAAAAAGTCCGCCTGCCTTTCTCCGTCAGCGTTAGCATAAGGACGGTTAACCGCTATAGACATACGGCAAAAAGCAATACCGCCTGATGTTTGACTTAACTCTGGATTTTTTGTGAGATTACCAATTAAAATTACTTTGTTCATAATTATTTCTCCTCCCAATTTTCAATCAATCTTTTATGCTTGGCAAATTCCTTATATTCCTCTACCATAATGATTTCAAGCTTTGCATATTCTTCAGGATAATATTTCTTAAATCTTTTGAGTTTTGTTTTACTCTTGGCATCCATCCATCCCTTAACCTCAACCCATCTATCTTCTTCTGGTAAATAAAAATCTGGGGTGTATGATACGCTTCCTCGTTTAATGGTATCAAATATAAATGTTTTAGGTTCGAACTCCCATTTAATACCTACAAAATTGTAGTATCTTGCCATATTGGCTTCCCATGAACTTCTGAAGTATGTATTGTTTAAATCCTTTCTTTTCCCACCTCTTGCTCTTGAGTATGGATTGCTTTGGTTTTTCATGGGGTTTAACGTTCCGTTTTTTATTCTTGTCTTTCTTTGCTTAATGTTTCTTTGCTCTAGTTGTTCTGGTGTCATATTTTTCCACCTCTCCTTTGCCATTTGAGATAACCTCTTGCAGTATTCCTTACTATGGCTTTAATGACTAATTTTTGCACTCATTACCTCCAAAAAAACAAATACCCCTACTAACGATACGCAATATCTTTGATTGGGGGGAAAACCAACTTTTTTTAAAGGCGTATGTCAATAGGGGTCGTTTGCTTATATATACAAACCGCTTGCAAGACGGCTAGTATCTTTGTTAATCCCACCATATCAAAAGATAATACTACACATATACAATAATTTCCAATATTTGTCAATAGTTTTTTAAAACATTTGGTAAATTTTCCCAAGTGCCTTTTCAAGCCTTTAAAAGCTATTTAAAGACACGATAATATCTAGACAAGGAAATGCTAGGCTTAGGGTATCTCGTGACGAATAGAGCCGATACAGCCGTTATTTTGGGCATATCAATTGCAAAGACAGGAAAGAAACAGAGAAAAAGTAAAATTTAACAGAAAATAAGGCGTTATAGAGGTGTGTTAAAATGTATAACAATAGTTGAATATGCGTATGATGTATATACACAAAGTTGGCAATATATATAAAAAGGACTACCCATAAGAGTAGCCCTTAATATACTATCCACATCCAAGTGAGGTTGAACAGTATGAATAGTTAAAGTTTTGCCAAGAGGTCAGCTAGTGCGGTCTTGACGGCTTCTTTGACAGCCTTTTCAATTTCGGCTTTGGTATCTTCAATAAACTTTTCTGTGCCTATTGTTAGTTCGTTAATATAGATTTCCATTTCAGCTTTTAGCTTATCTGCATTGTTGATTTCAGCCGGTACTTCTTCTTTAACTTCATCAACAGCTTCTGCCTTTTCCTCAACCACTACTGCCACAGCTACTTGTTCTACTTGCTCTACAACAGGCTCTGCTACTTGTTCAGCGACTGGGGATGTGGGCAATTCTTCTTTAACTTCTGTGACTTCTTCCTCTGTAAACAACTCATCGTTTAGAACAGGGTCAGGCATATCAAGAAAGTCTGTTTTAAATGCGTCATAGGTAATAGGCGTGATAGACTTTCCGTTGCCAATGCGGTAATAAACATTGTCGCCTTTAGAGTTCTTTGTCAGCATAAACAAGGTTTCAATACCTTGCTTTGCATAATCAGCAAGCCAACCATTAGCCTGACTTTGTGTCTTTAGTGGGTTTCCTGCTTTGATAGTATCTAAAAAAGCGAGTGTTCCTTTAACAATCAAATTTTCCATTTTCTTTCTCCTTTCATTTTGAAACGCTATTCTCATATTTTTTGTTAGCTTTAGTAAATATGTTTTAATGTGTATATATCTACCTAAGCCAAAAGCCTTTATTTTATATAAAAGCCATTTAGTACCGTTGACTATTTTGCCACCAATCTTTGTCTTTTTTATTTCCATTTAACTACCCCACTCTTAATATTCCGTAGTTATATAACAGCAAAATTCCGATTGCAATTATCACAATAATTATGACCGACTTAATGAGTTTTCTCACTCCGTCAGCAAGTCCTGTAAAGGTTTCAACAAGCAAAGTTGCAAGTCTAAACAAGAACAAAAATGGAAAAGCTATAACAGTTGCGACATTGTCGATTAACACGAGCAAGCCCATTTTTACTATACTGCAAGAGTTAGTTACTTTGTATTTTTCAAGAGTGTCTTTGTGTCTTTTAAAGTATGCTAGTTCCTTTTCTGCCTGCGTCAAAGTGTCGGAAACAGACTTTTTACCACGAGCTTTTATGACATCAGCACCAATACGAGTTTCTTCAATTTCAGCTTCCGCTATCTTAGCTTTGTCTTGAACAGCAAGAGTTTTTTTGATTGCTTGCCCTCTTGATTTTATTATCTTTTCTGTGTCCGATTCTGATATGTTTGTAACTGCCGTTTTCGTAATAGTTTCATTCAGAGTGTTGTACATATCATTATTTAAAGCCATAGGAGCGGTTTCAACGGTCGTTTCTTCTAAGGTAGGTAAACTATCTACTTGCTCTGTGCTGTCGCCATTCAAAAGCCGTTCATCAGCCATTTTACGCCACCTTATCGTTTTTCTTTGTTAACTTCTCTGTAAAAAGTTTAAGAATTTCCATTGCAGATTGTGCTGGATTGTCTGCAAAACCTGTCAACTTTGATTGTAAATCCTTTGTAATCTGTGCCTGTTTTTCTGCTTTTTCTTCGACTTTTGCTGTGTCATATTCAAGCTCAACATCGTCTAAATATTCAGTAATTAGTGTTGCAAGTGTCTTGCTTTTGACAATATCTGTAAGTGAATTTTTAAATTCATTGCTCTTTTTTATCTTTCCGACAAACGCATTTACGCTATCTCTACCGCCTTTAAACACAAATCTTAATATCATTGCAGACAGTCCACAGGGTATGCTTGCTTGAAAAACATAGTTAAAACTAAGCGTATATCTTGACACAAAAGCCGTAAATAAAGCGACTATTGCCATTGCGACAAGGAACACGGAAACAGCGGAAGTGGTTTTTCGTGCACGGCTAATTAGCTTTTGGTCGCCCTTTTTTATCAGGGCAAATAATTTGGTATATCCGAAGTTTACGGGTATCATCAAGCCAAAAACCAAAGCGACTAATGCAATGCCCCACCACCCAAACAGTGTATATACCTGTTTCCAATTCTCTAAAAACTGATTAGTTAATGAATCCATATTTATATCTCCCTTAATTTTATATTAGTTAACAGCGTTAAGAATTTATCTTTAGCTTAAGCTCATCTATTTGTTTCTGTTGTGCCTGTATCGCTCCAACCAAGAACGGTATTAATTTTTCATAAGCGACTGTTTTTTGGCTTTCTGCATCGGTAGGCTTTTCTGCCATATCGTAAAAATTGTCATATACAATATCGGCATAATTGTCTGTGCCAAATGTCTGTTGAATAAGCTGTTCTAGTTGCTGTGCGGAAAATCCGACACGCTTTCTACTACCTTTTTTATCGCCGTTAGAGTGAGCGACTTTGTCATAATCGCCTAATCCATATTGGCGTTTCTTCTCTGAGTTTTTTTCTAACTCATATTCAGTCCTTGCGTTACGGACATACTGTATCGGGTTAAGTTGTTTTACAAAATCTAATGCCTTATCATTTGGTATGTTGTTAATATCCGCTTTATCTCGCTCATCAGATGTTGTGGATAAAGCCACCGCACATTTTAAGGAAGAAAGATTAGCCATACCTAATTGGATAGTTTGTGTTTCGGTTACATAAGAATTTTCGCCTAAAGCAGTTGATAAATGTCCGACTGCCTCTGCTCCTAAGCCCAAAGCTAAACATCTATTCCCCTCAGCCATTGCACCTTGTCCTATCGCAACTGCTCCATATTCCAATGCCCCTGCTGCTGACCCTATCGCAACAGTACCTCCTGCGGCTTCCGCTGTACCGCCTGAAGTCGCCATTGTTCCGATTGCTATACTTGATGCTCTTGATGCAGTTGTGTCATCTCCGATTGCGATTGTTCCTATATGTGTTATCAATGTACCGCCAGATGTTGCATTTTTACCAACAGCAATACACGAATCGTTTAATGCTTTTGTAGCCGTGCCAATTGAAACTGAATTTTTATATCCGATAATCTGACCTACGGTTGCACCTGTTCCCATTGCTATTGAATCAACGCCAACCTTTAATACTTTTGCGTTATAACCAATCGCGATTGCGTTATCAGCAGAATTCGTACCGCCTAATACAGTGGCATTAGTTCCAATCGCCAATCCGTTGGGGACTTCATCGGGAGCATTGTTTCGTATGTTTTTCTGTGCATTCAAATACCCCAAGTTAACCGCATCCGTATTCGCTGTAGGGTCATTCGTTCGTAAGCATCCGCTCGAATCATATGTCGCAATAGCATTCGCTGTCGGTGTACTGGAGCGACCGTCTAATACCGCCTTATTCGCCGCAATCTGTTTTTCCTGTTCCGCTAGAATTTCAGTGTTCGTTTCAACTTGCTTAACCACATCTAATGGGTATTTTATCGTGAATAATGCCATACCGTGACCGTTAGCACCTGCAACGGTTTTTTCTATGCCGTAATTCCAAGCGGAGTATTTGTTATCCTGAATTATTGCAGTATAAACAGGCTCAGCTAAGGCGGTCATAGTCGTTTCATCTATTCGTTTTATATGGTATTTATTAATCAAGTCGAATTCGTCTGCTGTGCCGTCTGCCAAACTGCGTAATATTATATCAGGCAAATCTATGTAATCTTCCGTGTAGGGTTTATATTCGGTGTTAGGGTTGCTTTTTAATTGTAACTGCATTTTGTCAACATTGAAATAGCTAATCGTTGCTCTTGTTGAATAAGATGTTCTTATGTAATCTATCGTCTTATTTTCAAGACTTGTTATATTCACTTCTGCCCAGTTATTTACTGTTACTGCTGGTTGCTCTGTTAAAGTGCCGTCAGTATATTGCAAGAAAAATACAAATCCTGGATATTGCAAATCAACAGGTTCATAATAAACTTCAAAATTAAATTTATACTGAACATTTGGGGCAAAACGACCTTTATATAGTTCGATACCTTGTTGGTAATACGAATTAGGGTCTAGTATTTTTATACAATTCCTACCGTCTTTAACTTCATAAGAAATATTAGTGCTATTAACTGCTTTCAAAGTATCATAGAAATATTTATAATCCCATAGATTATCACCTGTACTGATTAGCTTCGTTAAGTGTGTATGAGTGATTACGCCGTCAACATTTTGTGTAATACCCTTAATGCTCTGTATCTCTGCTGTTTTTACGCTCGGCTGTGAATCGACAATCTCAACATCGTTAGTCGCTGTAATACGGCTACCGCTAATTACATCGGCAACGACTTTCGGCTCATTCGTGACTAATTTTTCGGCATATTTAACCGTATCTTCTACGGTCGCAATATTTACACCGTTTTTCTTCGGTATGCCTGTAAATTCTGGACTGTCTTTCGGGGCTAGGGTATTGAGATTTACGGCATTAAGTGGAGTACCCTCATCTTGAATATCGCCCTCTGCTCGTTCAACATCAACTATCATTTCAGTTTCAGTTTGATTAACAATAGTCATTTTTCGTCTATTAGGATGCTGACTTACCCTGTCTTTAAATTCTAATGCCATTTTATCGTTTCTCCTTACAAAACATCAATTTGTTGGCTGTCGTTTGAGCAAATGGCTTCGCCACATATATGCCACATATCTATTGCTCCCTGTATCATTTGTTTTAAATATAGTAAATCATTTTCCATTATGTTTATGTCAATATAGCTGGGTCGCTTTGCGTTATCTCCAAAACCGCCTACATAATCAGTAATAGGCGTTGTGTACCCAACAGGCGTATATCCTGCAACATCTCGCAAAATAACAATATTCTGTGCCAAACGGTTTAAATCAGCATCTGTTGGATAGCTTGATTCGTCTGATTCCAAAATGTCGTTTATATCTGCAATAATTGCTTTCCACTCTTGTATAAGGTCTTGTATATAAAGCTCATTTCCTAAAATCCTGTTCCAGTCGCTTGCCTGAAAAGCACCTTTGGGGTTGTTAATTCCTTGCCGTACTTCAATGGCGTCTTGCAATATTCTGTCTGTTATAGGTGTCTGCCAAGCCATAGGTTTAAATCTCCTTTATGTTGACAATAATTATTATAGTGCATATAATTTAGTAAAGATATATTTATATTTAGTGAGGTATAATCTAGCAATGAAAAAACTTTTGTGTATTGTAACGGTCTTATGTATAGTCTTTTGTTTTTATGCTTGTAATAAAGGCACAGCCACCCCACAACAGCCGATAGACCTATCAGAGATAGAACATACCATAGCCGACTTGCAAGCCGATAACACCGCTTTAAAGGCTCGTATTGAAGTGCTTGAAGATATTGACTATTCAAGTGACTTTAATACGGTTAATTCCATAATTCAAGACTTGCAAAAGTCAGCCGCAGATTATGAAAAACAGATTGCTACAATGCAAGCAGAAATGACTTCTATTAGCCAAGAACTATCAAGTGAATTATTATCTTTACAAGGTACGATTGCTAATCTACAAACAGCTATTGGCGACCTAAGCAATTATGACGATTCAAACATTCAAGAGAAGTTGAGCGATGCCAATCTTTTAATTGATTATGTTAGTTGGCAAGTCGAAATGCTAAGGATACATTTTATGTTAACATTCCCTGACTACCCTTACGAACTGCCTGATTAAACATCAGTAGCGACCTCTCTTAATTTGATTTTCTGCTGTGCGGATGTCAAGCTTCTCTTTATTTCAAGCACTCTTACCACTCTAGGCTCTAGCGACATATCAGATGATAAGGGTGCTTTTTCTAACTTAATTACATCAGTTACTTCAGGTCTTAAATCTCTCTTAAGTGTGATTTCATATTGGTCTCTTACTTGCAACTCTTGAATTAATAGATTACTTACTGCTTCGGCTTGCTCTTTTGAAGCCAAAAGCGGATTGTCTATTGTGACTGTTTCGCCGTTTGCAAAGTTAGTATGATTGCCATAAGTAGTTAATGTCGTTGTATATGATTTTACTGTTTTGCCTTTAATCTCAACTTTATATGTTCCTGCACTAGCAAACTGTATTTTAGTAGCATAAGCACCTATGTTTGCTGTATGAGCGGTATTAGTAATTAATATATCGTTTATATATACTTCAGCATCTGCATTCAGAACAAAAGAATTATTGCCTAAATCGTATTCACATACATAATTTTTATCAGCAACAGCTTCTAAAGAATCAAGTAAATATACTGTATCTTTAGTATTGCTTAAGCTAGCTACCTTTCTGTAAACACAATTCACCTGTTTCAAGATTGATTTTAAACTGCTTTTTGGTGGATTACCATATACTTTAGATAGTCCAATAGTATAATCATTAGTAGCGTAAGATAAAGGCTTAACGACTATTTTTCCCTCATCATCTGCCGTCACAACGCAACCGCTATATTGTGCAAGTAACGCTAGGCAGTCTTTATGCGATATATATATATTTTTAACTTTAATAGGCAAAGGCGAATAGATAAGGGTATTAGGTACTTGTGTCAAATCCCAATGACCGTTTAAACCGCTTTCTAAAGGAAACGCACTATTAAGCAAGTCATTCATAACAATGCTTACTTGCTCGCCATTAGCATAATATTTGCCGCTATAATACGGCTCTTCCATAAAGCCGATTAAGTCCTCTGCCATAAGTCTGTATTCTTTTCGTTTGTCAGTATCTCCCCATTGTTTAAGATAAAATGTGCCTCCGTCAATTTCTTCTTCGCCGTTATCTG
>ENA-UOOR01003307-UOOR01003307.1-fermentation-metagenome-genome-assembly--contig:-NODE-3307-length-14486-cov-11.910471_pt1 | contig 14486 bp, 10 predicted proteins | sample MGYA00245780_ERZ724029 | MGnify/ENA primary metagenome ERZ724029 (study PRJEB28704, sample SAMN03018315) | fermentation metagenome | biome: anthropogenic terrestrial biome; feature: soil... | reverse complement strand
TACCAAAGAGCAGAATTTACTCCCCAAAGCTTATTGCCGGATAAAGCCCAATCTGCAATTTGATAATGTAATTCGTCAGGTTCAGAAGCATATATGGTTTGTGGGTTAACCTGACCATCAAGTGTTGTTAAAGTGCATGTGAATTGAAAGGGCTGAAAAACTACTTTTCTTAAATCACCCTGGCCGGTCTTTAAATATTCGCCATAGCTTATATTGACTCTATTCATTACAACACTAGCTACGGCTTTCATTCCATTTTCTCCTTCTCCCCCCGCTTCACATTTTATTAATCTTGCCAGAAGTTCTCTGCTTGAATATGCCATAATCCACCTCTTTCTACATGGATTAATATTAATATATACAATAATTATGGAAATGTTACCATAGAATTTAAAATTATTATAAAAAATTAATATGTTTAATATCAAAGCTTCCCATAAAAGTTTCGATGCCCAGCTTTTTTATTTATTGAATAATTTAGGAGGTAAAAGGGGAAAATATACAAATGAGTAAAAAATATAGGAGGTAAAAATGAAAGTAGGAATTCCAAGAGCTCTTTTGTATTATAAATACAATCCCTTTTTTGAAACCTTTTATAGTGAGTTAGGGTGTGAAATAATTGAATCCCCTGAAACAAATAAGGTGATCCTTGATTATGCCTCAAAATATTGTGTAGATGAGGCCTGCCTTCCAATAAAAATCTTTCATGGCCATGTTTATTATTTAAAGGATAAATGTGACATGATTTTAGTTCCAAGAATTATGAGGGTTAATGATAAAGAATACATTTGCCCTAAGTTTTGCGGACTGCCTGAAATGATTGAAAATAGTATTTATGATCTCCCCCCAATAACTAAAACACCTATATATGCCAATAATAAAGAAAAACTATTAAGGTGGGCAAATAGGGAAGGAGGAAATATTACAAAGAACAAAATAAAAATTAAAAGAGCATTTGATAATGCTTTAAGAGAGCAGGAAAAATATACTTGCGGGGTAAATGATGAAGGATACAAAACTAAGGTTGTTCTTGCAGGACATCCTTATAGCGTAAATGACAGCTTTTTAAATATGAATGTAATTAAAAAGTTAAATAATCTTGGCATTGGTGTAATTACAGAAGAATTTGTAAGTAAAGATGACATTAATTATGAAGTAGATAAATTATTTAAAAGACCATTTTGGACTTTTACGAAAGATACCTATGGATCTACAGTATATTTAGCTGATAATCGGAAAGTAGATGGAATTGTATATGTATCATCCTTTGGCTGTGGGATTGATTCAGTTTTAATTGAGCTTATAAAAAATAATGTAGGCGATTTCCCATTCTTAATATTGAAAGTTGATGAACATACTGGAGAAGTAGGTTTTAATACAAGAATAGAAGCTTTTTCCGATATGTTGTTGAGGAGGAAGTTAAGTTGAAGGTTACATTTCCACACTTTGGGAACACATTTTTTGCAGCTAAGGCAGCTTTTGATGGGCTTGGTATTGATTATGCAGTTCCACCTTTATGCAATAAGGAAGCACTTGAAATTGGATCATATTATTCCCCAGAAGAAATGTGTCTTCCATTTAAAATTATGATTGGAAATTATATTCAAGGAATAAAAGAAGGTGCAGACACTGTACTAACTACAGGGAGCTGTGGGCCATGCAGGTTTGGTGAATACTGTGAACTTCAAATGGATATATTAAAAAAATTAGGTTATGATGTAGATTTTATTGTTTTTGATGCTCCAAAGGCTATAGGAAAAGAGGAGTTTTTAAGGAGGGTATCTTTAATATCAAATGCCAGCTCAAAAAGTAATAATGAGCAAATTGAAGCAGCATTAAATGGATTAAAGGTTATAAATCTTATAGATGATATTGAAAAAATAGCACATATTAAATGTGGGTATGAAATAAATAAGGGGGAGAGCAAGAAAATATTAAACAGCTGCAAAAGGGAAATTTATAGTATAAATAACCCTGAAGAGGTAGTTAAAAGGCTCCATGAATACAAAAGAAAGATTAAATCGGTGCCGATAGATTTAAATAAAAAGCCTATCACTGTTGGAATTGTAGGTGAGATATACACAATAGCAGAACCATTTTCAAACCTTTATATAGAAGATAAACTAATGGACTATGGCGTCTGTATTAAAAGAAAATTATCGCCAAGCTGGTGGGTTAAAAATACAATTATGTCTGCTATAAATATGCAGTCCCTTGATATAAGATTAGCATCAAGAAAATATTTGCCTCTTTATATTGGGGGGCATGGAAGGGAATGTGTTGGAGAAACAGTTCTAAGCAAAAGGGAAGGATGCGATGGTGTAATTCAAATATTTCCTTTAGGATGTATGCCTGAAATCGTTTCAAAGTCGATTTTGCCAACGGTTTCAAAGGATTTAAATATGCCTGTTATGACTTTAATTGTAGATGAGATGACAGGTGAGACAGGGTATATGACAAGAATAGAAGCATTTTTAGATTTACTCGAAAGGAGAAAAAGTAATAATGTATTATCTTGGAGTTGATGTGGGATCAGTAAGTACAGATATTGTTTTAATTGATGAAAACTTTAAAATTATAGATAAAGTTTATTTAAAAACAAAAGGAAGACCTATAAAAGCAATTCAGGATGGATTTAGAGAATTAAAAAAATATAAAAAGGAAGAGATTTTAGCAGCAGGAACTACAGGGAGTGGAAGACAGATTGCAGGTTATGTTATAGGTGCAGATGTGGTGAAAAATGAAATTACAGCTCATGCAGTTGCAGCACTATATATAGATAAAGACGTTAAGACCATAATTGAAATAGGAGGTCAGGATTCAAAGATAATAACGCTTAAAGACGGCGTGGTAACTGATTTTGCTATGAATACAGTGTGTGCAGCTGGGACAGGTTCATTTTTAGACAGGCAGGCTGAAAGGCTTGAAATACCTATAGATAAATTTGGGGAATATGCATTAAGATCTGACAGCCCAGTTAGAATTGCTGGAAGATGTGCTGTGTTTGCAGAATCTGATATGATACATAAGCAGCAGCTTGGATATTGTGAGGAAGATATAATAAGTGGGCTTTGTGAAGCATTGGTAAGAAACTATCTTAATAATCTTGCAAAAGGAAAAGAAATTAAGCAAAAGGTCTTTTTCCAGGGAGGGGTTGCAGCAAATGCAGGTATGAAGAAAGCTTTTGAAAATGCACTTGGTTTTGAGGTTTATGTACCAGAATACTATAGTTACATGGGAGCAGTAGGAAGTGCAATACTTGCAAAGGAGTATTACGAAAAAGGGAATAAAACTAAGTTCTTAGGATTTAATATAGCAGATTTAAGCTTTAATACTAAGACTATTGATTGCAGCGGATGTTCTAATAGATGCGAAGTTGTTGAAATGTTAAGAGAAAATAAGCCTATAGGTTTTTTTGGCGATAGATGTGGTAAGTGGAGTGAAAAGGTAAAAGCCAGTTAAATTTTATACTAACTTTATAATTTTGCAAATTTAGTGTAGAATGATAATTGCGAGTTTATTTAATGCATTTTTACTTAATAAATTGACGTTTGTAATTTTTGAACATTAATTTATTAAGGTTTACTGCTTAACTTACATTGTTTAGGGGGGGGTAAAATTGCATAGCTTTACTAGGCGCAGGCGCAGGCATAAAACTGCTATTAACCAGAATGCTAAGAATTATTTACATGCACTGGTATTCTTTTATATAGCCTTAGGCTCTATTAATATGCTTCAAGGAGTATATATAAAGGAACTAAAAATTGGTGAAGATTTTTTAGGCCTTTTAATAAGCACAAAAACTCTTGCAATAGCACTAGCAGCTTTTCCTTGTGCTATTATAGTAAATAAAATAGGGAAAAAAAGATCCATAGTTACTTCAATGTTTTTGGTAACTATATGTATAATACTTCAAGGAGTTTTTACAAATAAATGGTTAATTCTTATATTCAGCGTGCTTCAAGGAGCCTCAAATGCTCTTCTCGCAGTCACTGAAGCACCTTTTTTAATGGAAAATAGTAAAAATGAATTAAGAATAAAGCTTTTTAGTTTTGCTTATGCAGTTAATAATTTTTCTGTAATGATTGGATATTATATGTTTGGGAGTATTACTGAAGCATTAACAAAGAAGATGAATATAGTTTCGGCATATAGAATAAGCATAATCACATCAGGCTTTGTAGGTCTCATATCAGTTATATTTGCCCTTATGATTAAAGAAAACACAGAAAAAGTTGAGGCCCTAAGACATGTTGGAATTAAAGAATCTATAACAGTATTTAACGAAAAAGGTGTAAAGGAGTTTTTAATATTTAATTTTATTATTGGATTTGGGGCGGGGCTTGTAGTTCCTTATTTTAATGTTTATTTAAAATATAAAATTAACATTAACACAAATCAGATGGGAATAATAATGTCTCTTTCCCAACTTGGGATGGGATTTGGAGGTCTTATTACACCTATTCTTGCAAAAAAATATGGTAAGGTAAAGACAATTAATTTCTGCCAGGCATCTTCAATACCATTTTTACTTATGATTGCTGCACCTTCATGTATAACAGTAGTTGCTGTGGCATTTTTCATGAGAAGTGCATTAATGAATATGGCTGGTCCGGTTATAAATAATATGTCTATGGAAATAGTAAAAAGTGAGCAAAGGCCATTACTTTCAAGTCTTATGAATCTATCATCAAATTTGAGCAGGGCAATAAGCGCTGCAATAGCTGGGGTTATTATGAAAGAGCTTGGCGATATAGGCTATGAAATACCATATTATATAACCACTGTTTTATATATAATTGCTATAGTTTATTTTCATAATAATTTTAAAAATTATGATAAAAAAACATATAAAGGTAAATTTTTAGAAGTATAATTAGAGGTGTACGATGGATAAAAAAAGAATATGGGAGGTGGATGCGCTAAGATTTATTGCTATTATTTTAATGCTTATATATCATTTAGTATTTGATTTAAAAGAATACTTAAACGTTGATGTAAATTATGAAGAATTCCATTGGTATATTATAGGAATTTCTTCTGCAATAATATTTATGTTTATTTCAGGAGTATCAAGTGGATTAAGCAAAAATCCTATTAAAAGAGGGGTACAAGTTTTAGCTTGTGGAATGCTTGTAACCCTTGTATCTTTTATATTTTTTAAAGATATGTATATCAGGTTTGGTATTCTTCATTTTTTAGGAGTTTGTATGATAATTTCTCCTGCACTTAGAAAAATGGACAATTTAACTTTGCTTTTGATAGGACTTGCATGTGTTATTACAGGGATTTATATAGAAAATATAACAATCAATATACCATATCTTCTTCCTTTAGGATTTAAATATAGGGGATTTCATTCTTTTGATTATTATCCTTTAATTCCATATTTATCTGTTTATATATTGGGAATTTTAGTATTTAGAAATTATTATAAAGAGAGAAAAAGCATTTTTAAAAAAGAACTATATTCAAATTTTATTAGGAAAATAAGTGAAAAATCTTTATTTATTTATTTAATTCATCAACCAATTTATTATGCATTAATTTTATTATATAAATATGTATTTAGCAGCTTGTGAGGTGATTTTATTGAGTAATGTAATAAACAGTAATTGTAAAAAGTGTCCCGACTTTAAAAATAAAAAATGTGATGGTAACGATACTAACTGTATATGTAAGTTTTGCCCAAGGGATATGGCAGCATGTATAAATGTAAGATGGTGTAGAGAAACAGAGTCACAGATATGGTTTGAAGATTAAAAGGAATTGGTGGGGTGGTATTATGCTAAAAAAGTTTATGAGCTATTATAAGCCGCATTTGGGCTTATTTATTCTTGATATGGTATGTGCTTTTCTTATTTCTATTACAGATCTAGTATATCCAATGGTTACAAGAAGGTTTATTAATGATTTAATTCCTAACAAGGAAATAAATCTTATTTATAAGTTTGGAATTATACTTTTAATTTTATATATAATAAGATTTATAATGGAGTATATAGTTGGTTATTATGGACATTTGTTAGGGGTAAGTATGGAATATGATATGAGAAAAGAAATGTTTTCTCATGTACAGCAGCTTCCATTTAGTTTTTTTGACAGTACAAAGACAGGGCATATTATGTCAAGGATGGTTAATGATTTAAATGAAATATCTGAGCTGGCTCATCATGGGCCTGAGGATCTTTTTATTTCAACTGTTATGCTCGTTGGTTCTTTTATACTTATGTTTAGGATGAATATAAAATTAACGCTGATGATATTTTCAGTAATTCCTTTTATGATTTATTTTGCCATTCACTATAATGGCAAAATGAAAGGCAATTTTAGAAAAACAAGAGAAAGCCTTGCAAATGTAAATGGGCAGCTTCAAGATAGCTTATCTGGTATTAAAGTTGTTAAATCCTTTACTAATGAAGGTTATGAAATTGAAAAATTCGATGAAGAAAACAGCACTTATAAAACATTAAGAGGAGAATCTGTAAAGTATTTAGGAATATTTTCAGGTGGGGTAAACTTTTTTTCAAATCTTTTAACAGTTATCACTCTTACTTTTGGCGGATATTTTGTTTATAAAGGTGAGATTTCTTCAGGAGATTTGGTTGCCTATCTTATTTATGTAAATCAATTTTTACAGCCAGTTAAAAGACTTGCTAATTTTATAGAGCAATATCAAAGGGGTATGGCTGGTTTTAGTAGATTTATTGATGTTATGGAAATAGAACCAGATATAGAAGATTCCCCTGATGCTGTAGATATAAACAATGTAAAGGGTGAAGTAGATTTTAAGGATGTAAAGTTTAGCTACGATGACAATAAAAGTATTTTAAAAGATATAAATCTTCATATAAACCCAGGTGAAACTGTTGCTATTGTTGGACCGTCGGGTGCTGGTAAAACAACTCTATGCAGCCTTATTCCAAGGTTTTATGAAATAGATGGCGGAGAAATTTTAGTGGATGGGAAAAACATTAAGGATATTAAAATAAAATCTTTAAGGGAAAATATTGGAATAGTTCAGCAGGATGTATTTTTGTTTAGCGGGACTATAAAAGAAAATATTGCATATGGTAAGCTTGATGCTTCAGAGGATGAAATACTGCAAGCCGCTAAGTTTGCCAATGCGCATGAGTTTATTATGGGACTTGAGGATGGATATGATACTTATATCGGAGAAAGGGGAGCAAAGCTTTCAGGGGGACAAAAGCAGAGAATTTCAATTGCAAGAATGTTTTTGAAGAATCCTCCAATACTTATTTTTGATGAGGCTACCTCTTCTCTTGATAATCAAAGTGAAGCATTTATTCAACATTCAGTTGAACTTCTCTCAAAGAATAGGACAACCTTTATCATTGCCCATAGATTAACAACTATTAAAAATGCAAAAAGAATTATTGTTTTAACTGAAAAGGGGATAGAGGAGGAAGGAACTCATAAAGAACTTATTGAAAAAAAAGGCGCCTATTACAAGCTATACAATTCACAATTTGAATAATTATGAATTATAGCAAATAAAATAATTATTTTATATTGACATATAATTCCGTTTTTGATATTTGAGAAAAATTAAGAGAAGGGAACCCGCGTAAACAGCGGATTTCCTTCTCTTTTTGTCTAAACCTAAATCAGATACGCTATTTAATGCGTGCATAATTGACTTCATAGTGCACCTACTCTGCAGAGCGGCTTTTTATGATTGATTATGATTACTTATGATTGAAACTGCTTTATATATAATAAGTCTTACTAATTCAGCTTACTTTTACACAGAATATCTAAACATTTTTCTAAATTCATGAACATTATTGATTGACATTGAATTATTTTGACTATATACTATAATTAATTGTTTATAGAAAGAAGGTGGCCAAATGCTTACTGAAGAACGTTTTTCTATTATTCTGCATGTACTACAGGATAAGCACTCTGTTACTGTACAGCAACTATGCGACATTCTCGGCGCCAGTGAGTCAACGGTTCGCCGTGATTTGCAAACACTAGACGCCCAAGGCCGGCTAAACCGCGTGCACGGCGGTGCAACTTTAGCAAATAACCGCTTTATTGCTGCCGAGGAAACCATGACTAACAAAGAGGCGCAGGCTGTTTCACAGAAAGCTGATATCGGCGCCGCTGCTACACAGCTGATTCGGCCTGAGGATTTTGTTTACATTGATGCGGGTAGTACCACTCTGCAGCTTGTTAAATGTCTTTCCGGCAGCGCACTGCACGCCGCTTATGTGACCAACGGCATTGCTCATGCACGCATCCTGGCACAAAAGGGATGTCAGGTGTATGTACTTGCCGGGCAAGTACGGCCCAGCACAGAGGCAATTGTGGGGGCGGGTGCCATGGCAAACCTGCAGCGCTATCATTTTACGAAGGCTTTTATGGGCGCAAACGGCGTAACTTTGGGGGATGGTTTCACCACTCCGGATGTGGAGGAAGCTGAGCTGAAAAATACTGCGCTGAACCGTGCAATGGAAACTTGGTTTCTTATAGATGACTCCAAATTTGACAAAGTTTATGCCGCTGTTATTTGTCCTCTCACAGAGGGTTCCATTTTTACAAACCACCTTCCAAATGAAAAATATCGCCAATATACTTTGGTAAAAGAGAGTGACGTAAAATGATTTATACGGTGACTTTTAACCCCGCTATCGATTATGTGGTTCATCTGGAAAATTACTTGCAACCGGGAAAAATTAACCGCTGCACCGACGAAACCTACCAGTTTGGCGGAAAAGGTATCAACGTAGCCGTGATGCTGCGGAATCTGGGTTATGATGCCATTGCGCTGGGCTTTATCGCCGGGGAAACCGGGAGCTGGCTGCAAAATGAACTGTACAATATGGGTCTTTTAACGAATTTTATCCGCCTTCCTTCTGGTATGACGCGTATCAACGTAAAAGTGAAAGGCAATGAAGAAACTGAAATTAACGGCAGCGGTCCGGTCATTTTGCCGGCGGATATGGAGCGGCTTTATACCCAGCTGGATGTACTGAAAAGCGGTGATATATTGGTATTAGCGGGCAACATCCCTGCCTGCCTTGCAAGCGATACCTATGAAAAAATTATGAGGAGACTTTCCGTACGCAACATTCTCATAGTGGTGGACGCAACACGTGACCTGCTTGTGAATGTACTTCCATACCAACCGTTTCTGATTAAGCCCAACAGCTACGAGCTGGGCGAAATCTTTGGCCGGGAGCTGAAAACAGACCAGGAAATTACTGAATGTGCCGCTAGGCTGCAGGCACGTGGTGCACGCAATGTGCTGGTAAGCATGGCAAAAGACGGCGCACTGTTACTGGATGAAACCGGGAAGACCCACCGAATGGCAGCACCGAGCGGTAAAGTGCGTAATAGCGTGGGTGCAGGCGATAGCATGGTAGCCGGCTTCTTGGCCGGCTGGTTGCAAACTGGCAGCTATGAGAAAGCACTTCGTTTAGGCACCGCCGCCGGCAGTGCCACCGCCTGTTCCTTAGGGTTGGCAAGTAAAAAAGAAATTGACGCGATGCTTGCAAAAATGTAGTTTTTTCTGTTTATTCTTTTTGCAAAATTGTTTGCGAAAATTATAAAATTAAATACAAGGGGAGGAGTTAATCATGCGTATTACAGATCTTCTTAGTACTGAGTCCATTGCGCTGGATTTTCCCGTTGAAAATCAGACGCAGGTCATTGACAAGTTGATTTCGTTGCAGGTTACCCACGGTAACATCACGGATGTGGCAGCCTACAAAAAAGCCATCTATGCCCGTGAGGCCGAAGCTTCCACTTATGCGGACTGTGGCATTACGGTGCCCCACGCAAAATGCAATTGTGTGACAAAGCCGAGCCTTGCGGTTCTGCGTCCAAAAACGCCGGTGCAGTATAACCCAAATGACGCAGAAAAAAGCAGCTTGTTCTTTATGATTGCTGTGCCAAACGACAACGACCTGCATGTGCATTTGCTGGCACGCATGATGCAGATGCTGATGAATAAAGACTTCGTAGCAAAACTGCACACTGCCAAAACTCCAAAAGAGTTTCTCTCTGTAATTGATGCGCAGGAAGAGGCACAGTTTGGTGACGAAAGTATCATGAAAGAGGACACCAGCGTCTCTACTGGCTACCGTGTACTGGCAGTCACAGCCTGCCCCACCGGCATTGCCCATACCTACATGGCGGCAGAGGCGCTCGACAAAGCCGGCAAAAAACTCGGCATTTCCTGTAAGGTAGAAACAGACGGCGCCGGTGGTACAAAGAATGTGCTTACCAACGCCGAGATTGCCGCATGTGATGGTATTGTTATTGCGGCGGACAAAAATGTGGAAACTGCTCGCTTTGATGGCAAGCCCGTCATTTTTGCCCAAGTGGATGATGGCATTCATAAGCCGGAGGAACTGCTGCAGAAGATTGAAAGCGGCAATGTACCCGTGTTTCACGCACAGGGCGGCAAACCTGCCGAGGAAACGCAAAGCGAAAGTGTCGGCCACACCATTTATAAGCACCTGATGAATGGCATTTCACATATGCTGCCTTTTGTCATTGGTGGCGGCATCTCTATTGCGTTGGCGTTTTTGTTTGATGATTATGCAATTGACCCAAAGAATTTTGGCATGAACACTCCGATTGCAGCCTTCTTTAAGACTGTCGGCGGCGCGGCATTTAACTATATGCTGCCTATTCTCTCCGCGTTCATCGCTATGTCCATCGCGGATCGCCCTGGTTTAGCAGTTGGTTTTGCTGGTGGTATACTGGCTATGACCGGCACTAACTTTTTGGGACTTGCCAGTGGCGATGCCACAGGCATTTCCGGTGGCTTTTTAGCGGCACTGCTCTCTGGCTTTGTGGCAGGTTACCTAGTAAAGTTTCTGGAAAAAATCACCGAAAAGATGCCAAAGAGTATGGATGGTATTCGTCCAATGCTCATTTATCCGCTGGGCGGTCTCTTGTGTATCGGCATAGTGATGTGTGCTATCAATCCGCTGATGGGTCTCATTAATTCTGGCATTTCCGCTTGGCTGAACTCAATGGGAGGCGTTTCCAAAGTACTGCTGGGCGCTATTTTAGGCGGCATGATGAGTGTGGATATGGGCGGCCCTGTTAACAAAGCAGCCTACGTGTTCGGCACGGCAGCTTTGGCCAGTGGCAGCTTTGACGTGATGGCAGCGGTTATGGTTGGCGGCATGGTTCCGCCCCTGGCGATTGCACTCTCTACCACTTTTTTCCCAAAGAAGTGGACACCCAGCGAACGCCGGGATGGCATTGTCAACTATGTAATGGGTCTGTGCTTCATTTCTGAGGGTGCCATTCCTTACGCTGCAGCTGATCCGCTGCGTGTATTGCCAAGCTGTATTGTCGGTTCCGCTGTTTCTGGTGCACTCTCTATGCTTTTTGGCTGCACACTGCGTGCTCCGCATGGCGGTATCTTCGTGTTCCCAGTGGTAGGAAATCCGCTAATGTACGTAGTTGCTTTAGCTGCTGGCAGTATTGTTGGCGCAGTGATACTCAGCCTGTTAAAAAAGACACGTACTGATGTCGTATAACTGTATTTTTGAAAACTACAATCAGATAAAAACCGGAAAGCCCTTTTAAGCAGGGCCTTCCGGTTTTTAAAACTCTGCAGGCTGTTGCCAGTGCAGGGCAGGTGGCTCATTTGTGGGCGACAGACAGGTATGACCAGTATAAACGAAATAGGCGAAGTTGAACTGCCGGTGGCCGTTCAACTTCAGAATTCCGAAAAGATCACGGATGATCCGTTCCCGCCAGCCGATAACTTCGAATGGCTTTCCAACCCATACCATGAAATCTTCATACAACAAAATGTTTTGCAAAGTTTGACAAAAAAGTTATTCGAAAAATGCGCTTATTAAAGCATTCCTGGTCATGTTGCCTTAAATTTAAAATTATTAAATGCCAAAAACCCGACAGTTAAATAATTATTTTATATTGACATATAATCCCGCTTTCGACACTTGAGAAAAATTAAGAGAAGGGAACCCGAGTAAACAACGGATTTTCTTCTTTTTTTTGTCTTAAAAAGATGTTGTATGGAAACCCTATCTGGAAATATTTTTGATTTTTTTAACTCATTTAATTTTACAACTCACTATTACTGGTTTTCCAGCAATTAACACTAGTATAATAACTGCCACAATGGCTGCAAGCTATTAGTATTGAGCTAATACTATAAACAATATACTATTGTAAATAGGGGGCTGGATGATGATGTTAACAAAGCGTCAAAAGGATATTTTAATTTATCTATGTTCTAAAAGAGAATATATAACAATTAAACAACTAGCGATGAAATTTAATGTTAGTAATAGAACAATACAAAATGATCTTGCTTTTACTGATTCATTTTTATCAAACTCAAAAGTAATTATTGATAGAAAGTCCAATAAAGGCATAAAAGTTATTGCTAATGAGTCTGAAATTTTTAATTTGTGCCAGGAATTAAAATCATTAAAATATAGAACTTTAGATAATTATGAACGTTTATCAATTATTTCATTATTGTTGTTATGCAATCCTATTAATACTTTTGAACAACTGTCTAATGCTTGTGGCGTAAGCAGACAAACCATTATTAATTCTTTTCAGCAAGTTGAGGATAACTTTATTAAGGAAGGAATTAAAATTCATAAGATAAGGGGAACGGGTATTAAAATTACTGGAGATGAGATAAGGATACGCAAATACTTTGAAAGTAAGCTATCAGAATCAATTCAAGATGAAGTAATTTTGAGTGTTGTTGTAAGAAATTCAAAACTAATGGAATTTGATAAAATAGCGAATGAAATAATTGAATCGGTTGAAAATGAACTTAATGTTCAATTTATCGAATTTATGAAAATAAAATTACTGTTGGACTATTCATTATATAGAATAGGCAATGGTTGTGCTTTACCAGCAGATAAATGCACGAATATAAAAGAAATTAAGGATTATAAGGGATATGAGTCTATAATTAGTGCACTAAGTAATTTTGAGTATTCAATAAGTGATAAACTTTACTTTTGCAGCTTGTTTATGAATGCAAAAATATCCGATCAGTATTCGGATAATTTAAAAACTTACAGAGATAGCATTGATGAAGCAAGGATGATTTCAGAATATTTGTTTAATAAGTTGCAGGCTATTCAACCCCTAGCTATAGATAGTAAAGAACACTTCATTCATGGACTGACGCTTCACCTGAGAGTTGCAATATACCGTATAAGAAATAAAATACCAATTCATAATGAATTTTTGACTCAGATAAAAATCAGTATGCCGCTTATATATGAATTTACTAAAAAGGAATTATTAAAGTGTGAGAAGGAATTTGATATAGCATTCGATGAAAATGAAATTGCATTTATTGCAATGTACATTGGTTCAGCATATGAAAATAGCTTTAAAACCGAATCAAGACTAGCAGTACTTCTGGTTTGCTCATTTGGTATAGCCACCTCTTCTATTTTGAAAACAAAAATTTTACAAGCCATACCTGAATGCAACATTATTGGGCCAATGTCAGAGAGGGATGCAGATGATTATCTGAGTAAAAATGAAGTAAACTTGATTATTTCCACAAATGAGTATCAGGCAAAAGACATTCCAATAATTACAGTTAATCCATTATTATTCCCCGAAGATATTGATTACATTAAGAGTCGTTTATTTCAGCTTTCCTATTCAGCGATGTGCACTCATTTTATCAAATCTTGTGCAAATTTTGAAAATGAGAAAGGGGAACCAACATATGTCAAAGATTATGTAGCAAAGGAAAACATTCAAATTGTTGATACTTGCAAAACTTGGGCCGATGCAATTAAATTAACAGCAAAGCCCTTGCTTGACAAAGGTAAGATAGAACAAAGATATGTTAATCGAATGATAGAGGCTGTAGAACAATTTGGAACTTATATGGTTTTTGTGCCTGAAACAGCATTTATTCATGCTGGAATAGAAGATGGTATTAATGAAAATTGTGCTGCAATATTAGTATTGAGGAATCCAATTATATTTGGCAATAAGAACAGTAAGATAGTAAGAAATCTTGTTGTTCTTGGAATCAAGAACAAAGATGAGGATTCTTTGCTAAGATTGATATACATTTTTGAAAATAAGTTAAATTTATCAAGCTTGGCATCTAAAAAAATAACAATAGATGCAATATACAATATGCATGATTAGAGGGATAGGATGAAAGAATTAATTAGTTCTGCAAATATCAAAGTAAAAGTAAGCGTAAAAGATTGGAAAGAAGCAATAGAGGTATCAGGCAGTTTATTGCTAAGGAGTAAAAAGATAAGAAGAAAATATATTGATGATATGATTAAAGCTGTTATTGATATGGGCCCATATATGGTTCTAGCACCCGGGTTTGCGTTGGCTCATGCCAAGCCATCACCAGACGTGCTGGAAAATGGGTTGTCCCTTATTACATTGGAGACTCCGGTAAATTTCGGTTCAAAAAATGACCCTGTAAAAGTAATTTTGTGTATGGCATG
>ENA-UOOR01003305-UOOR01003305.1-fermentation-metagenome-genome-assembly--contig:-NODE-3305-length-14493-cov-3.035254_pt1 | contig 14493 bp, 9 predicted proteins | sample MGYA00245780_ERZ724029 | MGnify/ENA primary metagenome ERZ724029 (study PRJEB28704, sample SAMN03018315) | fermentation metagenome | biome: anthropogenic terrestrial biome; feature: soil; material... | reverse complement strand
TTAGCAGTTCTTTGGAGCCATACTGTAATACCTACAAGTGCTAATGCTGCAAGAAGCTGGTTTGATGCACCGAAAGTTTTCCAGAACAAATTCCAGATAGGAACCGGATTACCGGATGGATCTGTTAAACTTATTGACATCAATATAAGAGGAATTCCTCCAACTAATAGTGTAGAAACAATACGTCCGACATTTCCTTTAATCCCTGTAAGTTCCTGTATGATAAAACGTCCAAGTCTTGTGCACACGTCTAAAGTATCATATACGAAAGTTGTAAAGGCCATCAGACCGAAAGAAATACCGAATGCTTTGTCTATTCCAATTAAATTCATGAAAGATCCAAGTCCGCTTGCATATACAAAATTTGGCGAAGTACTTAGAAGTTCATCACCTTTAGGCAGCATCATTACTGTCGATAAGGCTACCAGTGCTACCACAGATTCTGCTAACATCATGCCGTAACCTATAGGTTTTGTATCACTTTCTTTAGCTATCTGTTTAGAGGTTGTTCCGGAACTTACCAAGCTGTGAAAACCGGAACAGGCGCCGCAGGCAACTGTAATAAATAAAACAGGGAACATAGGGGTCCAGAAATTCTCTGAGCCGAATGGATGAATCCAAGCTGGATACTGTGTTTCAAAACCGCCGAAGATAACTCCTATGAACGATACAATAAGTGTTGCATAGAGAAAGTATCCGCCCAGGTGTCCACGTGGTTGCAGCAGTGCCCATACAGGAACAATGCCTGCAATGAAACAGTATACTATAACTATGACATTCCATATTTTTTGTGCGCTTTGTGGTGAACTAAGTCCCAAAACTTGATCAAGATTAAACGGAATATATTGTCCAACCCAGATAGAAAGTGCAACTAATGGCAGAAATATGATAGTTGCAACACTAAGTTTCATCTTAGTATATTTTAATAAGAAGCCCATTATTACGGGAAGAATCAGGTATAATATCGAAGAAGTAGCAATAGACCCGCCCCCTACAGTTTTTCCGTCACCAATATCAATCGTGTTTACAAAAGAAGAGGTTGTGATATCAGTAAAGGCAACAATAATCATTATTAGAGTAAAGAAAATAAAAATGTTGAAAAGAACCCATACACGTTTGGAAACGTAAACCCTCATAGTATCGGAAATACTTGCTGCCTTATGACGGATAGAAGCCACCAGAGAGCCCATGTCATGAACACCGCCAATTAAAATGGTACCGAAAAGAATCCATAGCATGGTGGGAAACCATCCAAAAGATATACCAGCAATGATAGGTCCGGTTACAGGTCCTGCAGCGGCAATTGCAGAAAAGTGCTGTCCTGCCAGATACTTTGCGTCCGTAGGGACATAATCTATGCCGTCTTCCATTTCAACTGCCGGAACAGTTCTTGAATTGTCAAGTTCAAACACCTTTTTGGATAAGAATTTTGCATAAGTAAAATATGACAAAACAAGAATTAAAGTTCCAAGTCCAACTACAACAAGAATATTCATAATTACCTCCTTTAGCGCATAGCGCATGTTGTTAATGTTGTAGATATGATATAGCTTGCAATACTGTGAGTATTCAACAGCTATATATAAAGATAGAAAGTAGATTAAAATTATTTCGGCCTGCCATGTAACAGGCGATTGAAAAATGTAATGATTTTTCAAATATATGGTATCACTTTTTGATATAAATGTCAATATAATCCAACTGAAAAATATATTTGCATGAAAATATAAGAAAAAAATTATTGACAAAGCAGTGATTTTTTAATATTATATTAAATAATTAAATATTTTTTGGAATATGCTGTGAAGAAGAGGAGTATGTGCATGAGACTTTGCAGAGAGTGAAATTCCTTGGGCTGGAAGATTTCACAGGTGGGGGCATAGAAGGTAGCTTCGGAGCATTTAATCTGAAATAGAAAGCTTAATTACCAATATGACAGGTGGGCAAATTAAGATTTTGTTACATTTGCGTTTTTTCTTGCAGTCAAAAAATTGGGATTTGCCATGAAGTAGGGTTAAACGGTAAAAACCGTTAGAAAATTAAGAGCCAGTAATGGAAGTTTAGGTGGTACCGCGGGTTTTCTCGTCCTTTTAGGGAGAAAACCCGTTTTTTTGTAGGTATGATTCAACGGAGAATTTGATTAGTAAAAGTTTATTATGATGTACTTATAATAGAAAGGAATGATAGTATGATTAATATACCCAGCAAGTATAATCCAAAGGAATTTGAAGAAAAAATTTATAACCAGTGGACAGAAGAAGGATGTTTTAAAGCTGAAGTAAATAAGAAAAAGAAACCATTTACGATTATCATGCCACCTCCTAACATTACAGGACAGCTGCACATGGGTCATGCTTTGGACATGACGCTGCAGGATGTATTGATAAGATGGAAAAGAATGGAGGGATTTGAATCTTTATGGCTCCCCGGTTCTGACCATGCAAGCATTGCAACTGAAGTAAAGGTAGTGGAGAAGCTTAAAAAAGAAGAGGGCAAAACAAAAGAGGATATTGGAAGAGAAGAATTCTTAAAAAGAGTATGGGAATGGAAAGAAGAATATGGCGGAAGAATAGTTGAGCAGATCAAGAAATTAGGCAACTCCTGCGACTGGTCCAGAGAAAGGTTTACGATGGATGAGGGATGCAATGAAGCAGTAAAGGAATTTTTTATAACTCTTTATAACAAGGGGCTTATTTATAAGGGACACAGGATTATTAACTGGTGCTCTCACTGTCATACTACATTGTCAGATGCAGAAGTTGAATATGAGGATGTTCCTGGGAAGTATTATTATGTAAAGTATCCATTTATTGATAACTCCGAGGAATATTTTGTTATTGCTACAACAAGGCCTGAAACAATGTTTGGGGATGTTGCTATAGCAGTACACCCGGATGATGAAAGGTACAGGAATTTGATAGGCAGAAGGGTGATTGTGCCATTGGTAGGAAGAGAAATACCAATTATTGCAGATGAATATCCTGATATGAGCAAAGGAACAGGCGCTTTAAAAATAACGCCGTGTCATGACCCTAACGACTTTGAAATTGGACTTCGTCACGATCTGGAGCAAATAAACTGCATGAACGAGGACGGAACCATGAACGAAGAGGCAGGAAAGTATAAGGGAATGGATCGTTACGAATGCAGGAAGGAATTTGTTGAGGATCTTGAAAATAACGGTTTTATGTTAAAAATTGAAAATACGGAGCATAGCGTTGGAACTTGCTATAGGTGTCACGATACAATCGAGCCAAGAGTATCAGATCAGTGGTTTGTTCGTATGAAGCCTCTTGCGGAGCCTGCACTTAAAGCTGTTTTGGATAAAAAAGTTGAATTTATTCCGGAGAGATTTACGAAAATATATACTCATTGGCTTGAAAATATAAGAGATTGGTGTATTTCAAGGCAGCTATGGTGGGGGCATAGAATTCCGGCTTATTACTGCCAGGAATGTGGTGAAACAATGGTTGCAAAAGATGCTCCCGAAAAGTGCACAAAGTGTGGCAGTACAAACATAAAACAGGATGATGACGTACTTGACACTTGGTTTTCATCAGGTCTGTGGCCATTCTCAACATTAGGCTGGCCTCATGAAACAGAAGATTTAAAATATTTTTATCCTACCGATGTTTTGATAACAGGATATGACATTATATTTTTTTGGGTAGTACGTATGGTGTTTTCCGCTTTGGAAACAACAGGACAGCCGCCGTTTAAATATGTTTTTATACATGGTCTGGTGAGAGATGCTGAAGGAAGAAAAATGAGCAAATCGCTGGGGAACGGAATTGACCCTCTTGAAGTTGTGGATAAATTTGGCGCAGATGCCCTTAGATTCATGCTTGTGACAGGAATTTCTCCGGGGAATGATACTCGTTTTAACTACGACAAGTTAGAATCAAGCCGCAATTTTGCGAATAAATTGTGGAATGCATCAAGATTTGTTCTTATGAATATTGAGGGAGATTTAATACATGAGGAAGAGGCACGTAAAAATTACAGGACAGAGGATAAATGGATAATTTCGAGAGTTAACAAAGCTTCTAAGGAAGTAAAAGAAAATCTTGACAAATTTGAATTGGGCCTTGCTGCCCAAAGGATTTATGACTTCATTTGGAATGAATACTGTGACTGGTATGTTGAAATTGTTAAACCCAGGTTGTACGGCAGCGTAAGTGCGGAAAAAGATATTGTCAGGTTTGTCCTCATAAAGGTGTTGAAGGATATGCTCAAGCTTCTTCATCCTTTCATGCCATTCATAACAGAAGAAATATGGTCATACCTGCCGGATATTCATACACGATTGATCAGAGCAGAATGGCCTATGTACAATGAAAAAGAAAATTTTCAAGAAGCAGAAGACAACATGGTATTTATTATGGAGGCAGTAAGAAGCATCCGCAATATTATAGCAGAAATGAATGTTTCCCCTTCTAGAAAGGCAAGAGCGATATTTATATCAGAAAATGAGAAAACAGGCAGGTATATAAGGTCAGGGGAAAAATATTTTGCTACCCTTGCAAACATAACGGAAGTTAAAATTATAAAAGATAAATCTTTTATAAACGAAGATACTGCATCGTCGGTAATTGCCGGGGCTGAAATTTATCTTCCGTTAGCAGATTTAATTGATTATGAGAAAGAAAAAGAAAGGTTGGAAAAAGAAAAAGCAAGACTTGATGGAGAACTAAACAGAGTTAACGGCAAACTCAGCAATGAAAAGTTTATTAACAAAGCTCCTGAAAAAATAGTCAATGAAGAGAGAAAGAAACTTGTAAAATATCAATCAATGGTAGATAAAGTAATAGAAAGATTAGAACAGTTAAAAAAACATTAGTAATGTTAGACTATCGTGAGCATAGTATCATTAGTATCATTAGTATCATTAATTAAAAAATTGCAAAAGTAAAAACGGAAGTTTCAGACCGATTCTTCCGCTTTTTACCTTGTAAGACTATTAACATTCATTATAACCTCTCAATTAATTAATCTTTGGTTAATCTTCTTCCTTCCTTAATCCTCTTTCGTGTAATTCATTCTGGCTGCATTTGCCGTCAACATTATATATACATGTAATTGTTCCGCATTTTTTAAATACCATTTTTGAAACAACGTCCCTTATATCCTTCACTGATGTATTCATAAGTACGCCTCCTAATTATTCTTTACTTTATTATACTACCAAATATGCAATTTGTAAATAATAAAATGCAAAAAAGTTAAAAAAATTCGCGTGCAAACAATTACATATGCAATTTATTATTACATTGTGTCAATTACTACAATTATATAATAAACGTGTGAAATTAAAAATGCAAGAATTATATGATACGTTTCAAAATCATAACAATTAAGGTAAAAAAAGCTGCTGCACCTTAAATCAAGTGCAACAGCCTTTTTAAAATTACCTTTTAAATAACGGCAAGGATTATAAAATTTAATAAGAACAGTATTGCTGAAACAACAAGTATCGGATGAACTTCCTTAATTTTTCTCTTGCATAGCATGACTATACAGTAGAAAATGAAACCTGCTGCAATTCCGTATGAAATGCTGTAACTGAAGCCCATGAAGACTGAGGCGAAAAATGCAGGTATAGCTTCATCCAGGTCTTCCCAGTTAATTTTTGTAAATGAAGACATCATCATTACGCCTACTATTATTAATACAGGAGATGTTGCTGCTGAAGGCACAATTCCTGCAATAGGTGCAATTAATATGCATGCAAGGAATAATAGTGCAGTTACAACGCTTGTTAGTCCTGTTCGTCCTCCTGCACCTATGCCTGCAGCACTTTCCACAAATGTTGTGGTGTTGGACGTTCCGAAAACGGCTCCTATCGATGTTCCTATTGCATCTGCAAACAGAGCTTTGTCCATTTTAGATTTAAACCCTGTGCTTGTTTCAAGGGCTTTTTGGTCCTCTGCGCTGAATATTCCGGTTCTTCTTCCTGTTCCGATAAATGTTCCTATTGTGTCGAATGTATCAGATAGGCTGAATGCAAATATAGTCATTATGACAAGAGGAATACGTGAAGGGTCACTAAACAGCGACTGTATTCCTTCATGACCAAAAGCGGCGCCAAAGGTTACACCAAGTTCTGAAAATGATTCTGATATACTTGCTGAACTCATTGATGCTTGTGAAAGGTCAACAACACCGTACGGTATGCCTATTATTGTTGTAGCAATAATGCTTATAAGAACAGCTCCTCTAACCTTTAATACAAGCAGAATAACCAATATTACCAGTCCTATAAGTGCTAACTGGGTTGCTGGATTTGTAAAATCAACAAGTGCAGGTACGATCCCTCCGTTTGATATAATGGAAAATATTCCACTGTAAGTACCGTCAGCTACAAACGGCTGGTTGTTTATTGAGATTATATTTGCGGGTTCCGAGGTAAACTGAATAATGTTGGCTCCCTTAATTCCAATGTAAGCTATGAATATTCCGATTCCTCCGCTTATGGCATTTTGCAGGCTTTCCGGAATAGCCTTAATTATGCTTTTCCTGATTTTTGTAATTGTAATAACTATGTTAATTATTCCGCAGATGAATACAAGAGCCAATGCCTGCTGCCAGGTAAAGCCTAATTGCATAACAACAGTGTAAGTAAAAAATGCATTAAGTCCCATTCCGGGAGCCAGTGCATATGGTACATTTGCAAACAGCCCCATAAATAGAGTGCCTATTACTGATGCTATAATTGTGGCAAGGAAAACTGCCTGTGAAGGCATGCCTGTTGCGGATAAAACTGCCGGGTTAACAAATATAATATAAGACATGGCAAAAAATGTAGTAAAGCCGGCCATTATTTCTGTTGACACATTTGTGTCATTTTCTTTAAGCTTAAAATACTCCTCCATAATTCCTCCTATGTTTTTTTAATTAAAACAAATATTAATCTTTAAAGTTTACTATTTCCGAATTTAATATAAATATAGGACATAAAAAAAGCGAATATAATATTTTTATTCGCATCAAAAGTCGGAGAACGGCAAGCTTACTCAATAGTCAGACAATTTTACGGTTGTCTGGTAGAAACTCTGGAACCATATTATCCATATTATATTGATGCGTTAACATTTGATATTTAATTTTATGTTTCTATTATATCGTAAGTGAAAGTTGCCCACGTTTTTTTCACATCGATTTAATAAATACATATTAGATGTTTATTATAACTTATATTTGAAAAACACGCAATAGATTTAACACAAATAATCTTTGATTTTTGTTTTGTTTTGTTCGGAAAAATTCTTTCAAATAATTTTCGGTAGTTTAAGTTTCTTTTTTCAAGAAAATAATATTTTTTTTACAAAAATAGAGTTGAATTAAAATCAAATAAAATTATTAAGAAAATTTTTTATTGTAAAACGAATAAAAAGTATGACATAATTACATATAAGTGCTATAATATATATCATATTATAAAGATAGCAGGAGGTTATATGTTGGAATTTAAATATGTAAAATGGTTCAGCCAAATTAATAAACATGATATACCTATTGTTGGGGGAAAGGGGGCAAATTTAGGGGAGATGACCCAGAAGGGGCTGGATGTGCCTCCGGGATTTTGTGTAACAGCCCCAGCGTATAAGTATTTTATCGAAAAGTCACATTTGAATAACGATATAAAAGCAAGAATTGACAGCTTAGATATTGAAGATTCGGCAAAGCTGCAGAAGGCAAGCGAAGAAATTCAAAGTCTTATTAACTCAGCACAAATTCCTAATGATTTGGAAGATGAAATCGTATCTGCCTACAGTCAATTCAGCAGCGACATAGGAATCGAAACCCCTGAAGTAGCCGTCAGGTCTTCGGCTACAGCGGAAGATTTGCCGGAAGCTTCGTTTGCGGGACAGCAAGACACTTATCTTCATATCAGCGGGAAAAAAGAACTGCTGAATTACGTAAGAAAATGCTGGGCTTCCCTTTGGACGTCAAGAGCTATATATTACAGGCAAAATAAAGGCTTTAATCATTTTGATGTTAATTTATCTGTAGTTGTTCAAAAAATGGTAAACAGTGAAAAATCAGGAGTGATGTTTACAGCTAACCCTGTAAATAGCAATACAGATGAAATGATGATTAATGCCAGCTGGGGTTTGGGCGAGGCTGTAGTATCAGGAACCGTGACACCTGACGAATATATTATTAATAAAGAAAGCAGGAAAATTATTGAGAAACATATTGCCGAAAAGAATATTATGATAGTTAAAAGTGCTGATGGAATCGGTACAGTTGAAATAAAAGTAGGCGATTATATTGGATATGAAAATGTAAATAAACCATGTTTATCAGATGACGAATTAAAAGAATTGGTTAATTACGGATTGAAGATTGAAAAAGTATATGGAAGTTTCCAAGATATAGAGTGGGGATTTGACAGGGACACCAAAAAATTGTATATATTGCAATCCAGACCTATTACAACATTAAAAGGAGGAAATGCAGTGGAAAAAGAAATAAAGCAGAAAGAATTAAAGGTCCTGATTAAAGGATTAGCCGCTTCGCCGGGAATCAGTGCAGGTAAAGTAAAAAATGTAAAGGATATATCAGAAATAGCAAGAGTAGAAAAGGGAGATATATTGGTTACCACTATGACTAATCCTGATATGGTGCCGGCCATGAAGAAAGTTAATGCAGTTGTTACTGAAGAAGGCGGAAGAACCTGTCATGCAGCAATAGTATCAAGGGAGCTTGGAATTCCATGTATAGTTGGAGCTAAGGGTGCAATTGAAAAATTAAAAGAAGGTAAAGAAGTAACAGTAGATGCAAAAAGAGGAGTAGTATATGAAGGAAAAGTTCTTCAGGAAAACAATCAAGAAGATATGAAAGCATCTCAAGGTCAGGGAACAGTTTTAGGGGCAGACATTCAAAATCAATTGGCTCCTGTTACGGCAACCAAGATATACATGAATTTAGGGGAACCGTCCATGATAAAAAGATATAAGGATTTGCCTTTTGACGGCATAGGTCTTATGAGAACGGAATTTATATTTACTAATTTAGTAGGGGCTCACCCGATGTATCTTGTAAAAACCGGACAAGGACAGCTTTTAATAGATAAAATGGCGGAAGGAATTACTGCAGTGGCACAGGAAATATATCCGAAGCCTATTGTTGTAAGGCTAAGTGATTTCAGGACCAATGAATTCAGGGGTCTTAAAGGCGGAGACGAAGTTGAGCCCGTTGAGTCAAATCCAATGATAGGTTGGAGGGGAGTATCAAGATATATTTCTCCAGCATACGAAGAAGGATTTAGATTGGAATGCAGGGCACTTAAAAAAGTCAGAGAGGAATTCGGACTGGATAATGTATGGGGAATGCTGCCATTTGTAAGGACAACTTGGGAATTGGAAACAGTAAAGCACATTATGGCAGAAGAAGGATTAGTTCAAAGCAAGAGCTTTAAAATCTGGATTATGGCAGAAGTTCCATCTGTAGTATTTGAGGCTGAGGAATTTGCTCAGATGGTGGATGGATTCAGCATTGGAAGCAATGACTTGACGCAGCTTATAATGGGAGCAGATAGAGATTCGGCTATATTGAACAATATGGGGTATTTTGACGAAAGAAACGAAGCAGTTAAAAGAGCTATATCAATATTGATAAAAGCTGCTCATAAGCATGGAAAAACAATATCCATTTGTGGGCAAGGACCGTCTCAGTATCCTGAATTTGCAGAATTCCTGGTAAGAGAAGGAATAGACAGCATGAGTATTAACCCGGATACTGTTGTTTATACAAGAACATTGGTTGCTGCAGTGGAACAAAGAATAATATTAAATAAGATCAGAAATATATAGGAACATATAGAAACTAAAAAACATATAGATATAGAAAAATTTCAACGCAATAAATAAAACAGGATGCAGCTTTCAAAAAGCTGCATCCTGTTTATGTTTTAAACAAGTATTTATTTAATTTGTAAACATTTGTGTCCAATAAGATGTTCCGTTGGAATTTGTAACATATCCAACGCCAATTCTTGAAAAATTAGGTGATAGTATGTTTGCTCTGTGGCCTGATGAATTCATCCAGGCTGTTACTACATCCTCAGGAGTTCTTTGTCCTGATGCTATATTTTCGCCCCATGCTGACCACTTTATGCCGAATTGGCTGAGCATATCTCCGGCACTTCCATATGTAGGTGATTGGTGTGCAAAATAGTTGTTGTCTGCCATATCTTTTGATTTAATTTTTGCAACATTAGAAATTTCTGAGTCTAATGTAAGTTCAGGCAGACCTGCTTTTTGCCTTTCCACATTTACAAGTTCTACAACTTTTTGCTCATATGACGAAACTACTAAGTTGGTATTATTGTTTTCAGTAGGTGCAGCCGGTTTTTCTTCAGCTGGTGTGTTAACTTCCGGCTTTGATTCATCCGGGGCAAGTATTTCGGTTTCTGCAGGTTTGTTTATTTTATTCAACAAGGCTTCCCAGTCAATTGAATTTAAATCTGCAGATTTACAATTTGAATTAAATTTGCAATTTGTTTTTTCATTATCAAGGTTACATACATAATTTTTGAATAAGCAGTTGTAATCATTTTTATCAGTTGCCTTTGTGCAGTCAGTACCTGCAGCAAATGCTGATGTTGATGACAGCGCCAATACTGTTGATAATGTTAATGCTACTACTTTCTTTTTCATATATTCACTCCTATTTAGTTTTTAGATTTTTGAGAAGCAAAAATATTTTTTTACTTCTTTGAAATTTTAGAACTTGTTAATGAGTGTTTCGTCATGAGAAGATTATAGTACTTAAGAATTGATAAATAAACGCACAATAACTTCTTACTATGGCAATTGCGTCAAGAATATTACACAATCTTCAAGAACAAAAAATAAATTACAATAATATTACAGATATCTTGTAATAATACATAAATGCTTAAGAAAGAGTTAATTATTTTAGCATAGATATAACACTTTTCCAATATATACATACAAATTATACTTGGAATCATAGAGATATAAAATTACTTGACAATGTTTAAAAATTATATTATGATTTCATCTATAACATATACTTATCATAACAATGAGGGAAACCAAGTAACATTTTGGTTACAAAAAAAGAGAGGAGCCGGCTGGTGAAAGGCTTCAGTACAAAATGAGAAATACACTTCCGGAGTTACTGCAGGAAACTGCAGCGGTTATCTGTTCGTTAAAACAGTTAGAGGCAATGATTGCAAATTAAGGTGGTACCACGGGTTATCTCGTCCTTTGTGACGAGGTGGCCCTTTTTATATATATGGGGGATAAAAATAACAATATGAAAAACGGAGGGATTCTATGAAACAGGGAAATGTATATGATGTATTGAAAGAAAGAGGCTATATAGAGCAGTGTACCCATGAGGATGAAGTACGTGAGTTGTTGGGCAGAGAACCTGTAACGTTTTATATAGGATTTGATCCTACCGCTGACAGTCTTCACATAGGGCATTATATTCAAATAATGGTTATGTCCATAATGCAGCAGTATGGGCACAGGCCTATTGCTCTCTTGGGCGGAGGTACTACAATGATAGGGGACCCAAGCGACAGAACAGGTATGCGTTCAATAATGACACAGGAAACAATTGCGCGCAATGCTGGGAACTTTAAAAAAATATTCGAAAAGTTCCTGGATTTTTCAGATGGCAAGGCTATAATGGAAAACAATGCAAATTGGCTTCTCCAGTTAAATTACCTTCAATTTATGAGAGAGGTGGGAATCCATTTTTCGGTAAATAAGATGATTGCAGCAGATTGTTACAAGAACAGACTGGATCAGGGTCTTACTTTTTTTGAATTAGGTTACATGCTGATGCAGTCATATGATTTCTATATGTTGAACCAAAAATATAACTGCAAAATGCAGTTTGGCGGTAATGACCAATGGTCCAACATAATCGGCGGGATTGAACTGACCAAGAAAAAAGCCAATGAACAAGTCTATGGAATGACATTCAGCCTTTTAACCAACAGTGAAGGAAGAAAAATGGGAAAGACCGAAAAGGGAGCACTTTGGCTGGACAGGGACAAAACGCCACCCTATGAATTCTATCAATACTGGAGAAACATCGACGATGCTGATGTGGAAAAATGCCTGGCACTCCTGACATTTATTCCCATGGATGAAGTGAGGAGGCTCGGAGCGCTGAAAGGCTCGGAAATAAACAAGGCAAAAGAAGTGCTGGCCTATGAGGTCACAAAGCTCATTCATTCCGAAGAAGACGCCTTAAAGGCCCAGGAAGCCGCCAGAGCTTTGTTCGGAACTGGCACGGATTCGGAAAATATGCCCACTACCGAACTGACCAAAGCAGAGCTTGGCGAAAGCATGACGGTTATCGATATTATGTTAAAAGCAGGCCTGATTAAAACCAAAAGTGAAGGCAGAAGGCTCATTGAACAGTCGGGAGTCAGCATAAACAACAATGTTGTTGATGACATAGGCACGTCTGTCACGGCAAAAGATTTTGTAGAAGGCAAGCTAATTATTAAAAAAGGAAAGAAAGTATACCACAGGATTAAATTGGTATAGGTACTATCAACAAAGGAGATTCTCAGCCGGGCATGGAATGACACTGTTATTCCAGAGCATAGCTTGAATCTCCATTTTTATTTCAAATATAGAACATAAAAGAACAAAGACACAGCCTGACGTCCTCATGTCTCTCGAAAACATGACCAAAGGAGACAAACGAAACGTCCCCATGTCTCCCCCACGTCAGCCGCTGCAGGATTCTTCATATTTGAAGCTCTTATAATACAAGGTTTCAGGAGCAATATCAATATCACCGTTATTCCAAACGACAGTGCCGCCTTCTATATATGCGTTATTAAATATTTCTTTATTTATCAGTGGCTTATATGCAGGATACTGCAACAAGTCATAAGCATCAAATATGCGCTTTTCACCTGTAGAAAATGTTAAAAGCAGACAGTAATCAGGCATAACCTTTACTGATTGTACTTTTATTATACCTGCCGGTTCTCCAGCGTAAGCAATACCGTTTATTATGTACATTACACTTGCCTCCTATTTTAACGGCTCTATTTTGTCGAAAGGTAACCCTCTTACCGCATTGTTCCAAGCTTTATACAATTCGTCCTCATGAATGATCAGCCAAGCGGTCAGTATTTTTAATTGTTTAACAGGTATGGAGCCTGCAATCAATTCTCCGTCAATTCCCACGGAAGCTACATATTCTCCATAATATGATGTTTACATCATCTAAAAAAAGCATTTTTATTATCATCCCTTGGAATCTGCTTATTTCTGGCATTGAATTTTCCCCTGTTATATTATATTTTGAATTACTAATCATAAATTACCTGTCGAATATATTATATGACGATTTTTAGAAAAAATCAATAAATGAAAGCGGAGGATTGTTATATAGAAAGAAATTTTTTTGACATATAGTTTTTATAATCATAATTACATACGTAAATTTTAACGTATATTTAAAATAAAAAGCCGATATTCCAAAATATTATATAAAGTGATATAATGATTATAACCCAATAAGTTCGGATTTCGTAATTTGTCATTCTGAGCACCAGCGAAGAATCTCAGAATTTCAACAGATGTGAGATTCCTCACTACGTTCGGAATGACATAAACTGACTTTTTGGGGAATAACCATATAATAAGTACATAAAAGGGCATATAGAGCGTTGGCATAATATTCATAGTTGTAAAAAGGGGTGTATTTTATGATAAGAATTGCCGTATGCGACGATGTGGCTGAAATTTGTTCGGAACTTGAGAATGTTATTTTGGATTTTCAAGAACAAGCAGGGCAGAAATTAACCGTGGATGTATTTTACTCGGGCGAAGAGCTTGTGAATTACATTAAGAATGGTAACAGCTTTGACCTGATTTTTCTGGATATAGAAATTGGTAAAATTAACGGCGTAGAGGTGGGACATTTTATAAGAGATGAATTGAAGGATTATATAACAAAAATAGTATATATTTCATCAAAAAGCGTCTATGACAGACAGCTCTTTGATGTGCAGCCTCTGCATTTCTTGCCTAAGCCTTTGGATAGGAAAAAGGTAATAAATGATATAAAGCTTGCCATAAGGCTTCTTGAAAAAGAAAATAAGACGTTTTCATTTAAAACTGGTACTCAGTTATACAGATTGCCCATTAAGGAAATAATCTATTTTGAAAGTGCGGGGAGGCAGATAAAATTGATTTCATCCAATGAGAAGTTTTATTTTTACGGAACGATTGATTCCGTAAAGGAACAGCTTTCAAAAAGCAGGTTCATTATGCCTCACTGCTCCTATATAGTGAATTATGATAACATCGTCAGCATTAAAAAAGATGAAATTAAAATGTGCAACGGTGATATTATTCCCATCAGCAGATTAAAAGCTAAAGAGGTAATGGACTTACAATTCAGATATGCGCCTGAAGACTTTAGCTTTCATGTTTAGTAGTACTTACTTAGTATTATTAATAGATGTGATAGTGATAA
>ENA-UOOR01003304-UOOR01003304.1-fermentation-metagenome-genome-assembly--contig:-NODE-3304-length-14496-cov-3.002978_pt1 | contig 14496 bp, 14 predicted proteins | sample MGYA00245780_ERZ724029 | MGnify/ENA primary metagenome ERZ724029 (study PRJEB28704, sample SAMN03018315) | fermentation metagenome | biome: anthropogenic terrestrial biome; feature: soil; material... | reverse complement strand
GCCACTGTGGTCTAGTCGTCCGTTATTTGGTGATTGGCTATGCCTAACGCATGTAAGAAACACCGGAGCGGCTTTTGGATTATTTGGTGGCCAGGCCTTTTTCTTAGCCATTTTCAGTGTGGTACTGTTTGCTGCTTTGTTTTTTTGGCGGGCTCAGTTGCGCTACTTGAGTGTATGGGGCAAGTTAGCACTTGCTCTAATTATGGGTGGGGCTGTCGGTAATCTATTTGATAGACTGGTTTATGGGTATGTAATTGACTTCATTGATATAAAGGTTTGGCCTGTCTTTAACTTAGCTGATAGTGCTGTTGTTGTTGGTGCTGCAGTCTTAATCCTTGTTCTATGGCACCAAGAGTTGGGGAGCTAGGTAGATTATGCAGGAGCACGAGTTTTTAGCAACTGATGAACATGTTGGTCAGCGTCTAGATAGCTGGTTGGCCCTTCAGGATATAGACTTAACCCGTTCACAGGTTCAGCGCTTGATTCGGGAAGGCAATGTGCAGGTAAACGGTAAGGTTGCGAAAAACAACCATCGTCTGCAGAGCGGCGAACATGTTCACATCTTCATACCTTTGCCACGCCCGCTGGAGATTAAGGCAGAGAATATCCCTTTGCGAATCATCTATGAAGATGCCCATATAGCTGTAATCGACAAGCCACAAGGAATGGTGACGCATCCAGCGCAGGGTAATTATACGGGCACTCTAGTTAATGCATTACTTTATCAAGTTGGCGACCTATCCGGCATCAACGGTGTGCTTAGGCCAGGAATTGTGCACCGCCTAGATAAAGATACATCAGGCCTACTGGTTATCGCCAAAAGCGATCTTGCACATCGGCGGCTATCGGAACAGCTAAAGGCTAGGCAAGTAGAGCGTAGGTATTTGGCTCTGCTGCATGGTAATCTGCGGCAGGATGCAGGAGTGATCAATGCCCCACTTGCGCGTCATCCGGTGCAGCGCAAACAGATGGCGGTTGTTTTAGACGGAAGAGAGGCTATTACGCACTATCGGGTTCGAGAAAGGTTCGGTAATTACACATTCGTTGAACTTCAGCTAGAGACTGGGCGCACTCATCAAATCCGTGTGCACATGTCCTCTATAGGACACCCTGTTGTTGGCGATACGGTATATGGCCCTCGCAGGCCTGCTTTTGGCGTTACGGGGCAACTATTGCATGCCTGGCGACTGGCATTCTTGCACCCCATTACCCAGGAAATATCTCAGTTTACTGCGGATATTCCTCCTCAGTTTCAGCATGTTCTGGATAAATTACGTCAGCATATGATTACTGGTTGACAGAGCCTATACTAAACTGCTACTCTAAGGCAGAACCCTTTAAGTTAGTCCTGCGAGACTAGCAAGGAGTACGCCCAGTTTGGCTACCGGGGCCTTCCTGTGTCTTGCAGGAAGGCTCTTTTATATTTGCCCCTGAGCAGCGATCGGAGGTGGTAAAATGCAAGAATATCAGGAGAAGACACAGCTAATGGACGAGCAAGCGCTGCAAAGAGCACTGACACGTATTGCTCATGAGATAATTGAACGCAATAAGGGCATTGATGATCTGGTGCTGGTAGGTATTAGGAGTAGAGGTATTCCTTTGGCAGAGAGGCTAGCACGGGCTATAGAGCGTATTGAGGGTAGGGCTGTGTTGGTCGGAACACTAGATATTACTCTTCATAGAGATGATCTTGATCGACTACAAGAGCGAGTGACAGTGCATCCGACTGAGCTACCTGTCAGCATAGTGGACAAGATAGTAGTGTTAGTGGACGATGTACTATTCACAGGACGCACGGTGCGAGCAGCACTGGACGCATTGATTGAGCTCGGCCGCCCGCGTATGATTCAGTTAGCCGTGTTAGTAGACCGCGGGCACCGGGAGTTACCAATTCGCGCCGATTATATTGGGAAGAATGTACCTACATCTAGACGTGAGCAGATTGCAGTACGTATCAAGGAAGTTGATGGCAGAGACGAAGTTGTTATCCTAGAGCAGAGAGAGAATTAGATGCAAGCTAGATAACTTGGCGAGTGAAAGGGGAAAGATTATGAAGCCATATGAACCAGTTCCAGTAGCTAGACTGCTGCCGCTGAGCATTCAACACGTTTTTGCTATGTTTGGCGCCACAGTCTTAGTTCCTATGCTAACTGGGCTAGACACCTCCACGGCATTATTTACGTCCGGTCTCGGTACCTTAGTTTTTCAGCTGATTACTGGTGGACAAGTTCCAGCCTACTTAGGCTCTTCATTTGCTTTTATTGCACCAATTATTGCTGCTAGCGAGCAGTATGGGGTAGCTGGCGCTTTGGCTGGTTGTTTCGTGGCTGGCCTAGTCTATGTAGTTATTGGTTTGGTTATTTCACGAGGGGGGATTGGATTCATAGATCGCTTTTTCCCACCGGTGGTAGTAGGACCGGTAATTATGACTATTGGTTTAGGGTTGGCAGGTACCGCCAAGGACATGTCGGCGGTGCACTTACCGACAGCCATGTTCACTTTGGTTACGGTGGTAGCTATCAGCTATTATGGCAAGGGGATGATTAAGATTATCCCTATTTTGCTGGGCATCGTATCAGGTTACATTTTCGCTTTGGCTGTTAATTGGAGGTTCCCAGAGTTGGGATTGTTTATGAATGCTCAGGGCGAGGATCTCTTTCAGATACTGAGAGAAACTCCTTGGACTCCTGCCTTGCCTACTTACTTCAACTCACTTCTCCACGCCAGGCAGGATACTTTGCTGAATCCGGCTAACTGGCAGATTGGTGCCATCTTGATGGTAGCCCCGGTAGCTATCGTGACGATGATTGAACACTTAGGAGATGTGCTCACTATTGGGCGCACTACGGGACGCGATTTTCTGGCAAGCCCTGGTCTGCACCGCACCTTATGGGGTGACGGCATTGCTACCTCGGTAGCCGCGTTCTTTGGTGGACCGCCAAATACCACTTACGGTGAGAACGTAGGTGTATTGGCCATTACAGGTGTTTATAATCCGATAGTAATACAGGTAGCTGCTGTATTTGTACTTATCTTCAGTATGTTCCCTAAAATTGGCGTCCTTATTTCAACTGTCCCCGCACCCGTCATGGGGGGCGTTACAGTGCTTCTTTTTGGCATGATTGCCGCCGTTGGCATCCGTACGTTGGTTGAAAGGCAAGTTGATCTAAGTAATACACGTAATTTGATTATTGTCAGTACGGTTCTTATCTTGGGCATTAGCGGTTTAGAGATTCTCCATCTCAAGGGAATGGGATTAGGCGCTGTAGCAGGAGTATTGCTCAACCTGCTTTTGCCTGACCGTACGTTGGAGCAGAGAGCTAAGGTAAGTGAATAGTAGTTATTCAACGAGAAAGGAATGGGGCCGGTGGGTAAAACGCTTTTCCGTAATGGCTGGCTGGCCGATGTAGAACAAGGCAAACATAATCGGGGAGAACTGCTAGTGGAAGGCGGAAAAATAGCCGCCATTGGCCCCAGTATCTCTTGTTCCACAGCCTTGGTGATAGACTTAGGCGGTTTGGTGCTTTCGCCAGGTTTTATTGACCTGCATACGCATTTACGTGAGCCTGGGTATGAATACAAAGAGACTATCGCCAGTGGTTCGCGAGCAGCAGCTGCCGGTGGATTTACAACTATTGCTTGTATGCCTAACACGCGACCAGCCCTTGATACTGCTGCTAGGATAGCCTGGGTCAAGACACAGGCAGAAGCAACCAGCAAAGTAAAGGTACTCCCTATTGGTGCAGTTTCCCTAGGCCAAGCCGGCGTAGCCGCGACCAGTTTTGCCGATTTGAAAGCGAGTGGGGCAGTAGCTTTTTCCGATGATGGGCGCGGTGTAATGAGCAGCAGACTGATGCTAAGAGCTCTACAAGCATCACAGGATTTGGCGATGCCCATCATGGCTCACGAAGAGGATGCTGAGCTCGCTGGCAACGGCAGTGTCAATGCAGGAGCTATTAGTGAACGTTTAGCTGATGCAGGTATCCCCGCAGCGGCGGAGTTCATTATGTTGGCGCGCGATCTTTATCTCACCGAACTTGCGGGTGGGCATTTGCATGTCTGTCACGTAAGTACAGCGGAATCAGTGAATTTGATTCGGCAGGCTAAAGCACGTGGTATAAAAGTAACAGCTGAAGTCACCCCTCACCATTTGCACCTCACAGAGGCAATAGTGCCTAATTTGTTGGGGCAGGCTAAGGTCAATCCTCCTCTACGTGATGAAGTGGATAGGATGGCTGTGATAGCAGGACTAGTAGATGGGACCATTGATGTCATTGCTACTGATCATGCCCCTCATGCTGCTCATGAGAAGAATGTTCCCGTGGGGCAAGCAGCTTTTGGGTTTAGCGGTCTTGAGGTCGCCTATCCAGTTGCGCAAGCGGCTTTGGTCGACAGTGGTTTTCTGTCCTTGGCAGAACTGCTACCTGCTCTGACTTGCCGGCCAGCCTCAATCCTGGGGTTACCTCAAGGACGGCTAGCTGTTGGGGCACCAGCTGACCTCGTTATGCTTGCGCCGGCAACTCGTTGGCGTGTCACAGCAGAAAAGCTACGTTCTCAGGGGAAGAACACACCATACCTAGGACAAGACCTGGTAGGTCAAGTTCTCCTGACAATGGTAGATGGGCAGATCGTGTTTGATGCCAGAGAGGAAGGGAAGTAGTAATGCCAGCGACGCACAAAACTACGGTTATTAGTAACGAACAGCTGAGCCCTAATAGCTGGCGCTTACTGCTAGCAGCACAGGCATTGGCGGAGCAGGCGCAGCCTGGGCAGTTTGTACAGGTACGAGTTACAGCTACTTACGATCCTTTACTAAGGACACCATTAAGTATGCATGATTGTGATCCTGCACAAGGGACGCTGACTCTTCTCTACCAAACTGTAGGCACCTCCACGCGGATGCTCAGTCGGCTACAGGCGGGGACAGAGTTGGACGTATTAGGGCCATTAGGCCACGGTTTTGTCCTGCCCGAGCACGGCGAGCGTGGTAGCGCCATTTTGCTAGCTGGTGGTATCGGAGTTGCCCCTCTGCTATTTTTGGCACGGGAGTTAGTGAAGAAGCACATTGACACCAGCTTATTGTTCGGAGCCCGTTCGGCAGCAGATCTTGTAGGCATTGCCGATTTTGAGCAGATCGGTGTAACAGTTACTTGTTGCACAAATGATGGTAGTCAAGGAATTTCCGGCAATGTTATTGACTTACTGGATAACTATCTGCAGTCGCATGTTGCGGGCAGAGTTTTCGCTTGTGGCCCAATCCCGATGCTTAAAGCTCTGCAAGGGTTGGCGAAGCAAAGAGACCTGGCTGCTCAGCTTTCATTGGAGGCCTATATGGCCTGTGGCTTAGGCGCCTGCTTAGGATGTGCCGTAGCGGTGCCGGGAGGCGGCTTTGCCCATGTTTGTACTGATGGGCCAGTGTTTAAGGAGAGCGAGGTTGAGCTATGAGGCAGGTTGATCTGGGTGTTGATATAGGCAGCCTGAGGCTTAGCAACCCAGTGTTAACAGCGTCGGGTACTTTTGGCTATGGGCTAGAGTTTCGCTCTTTTGGTGATATCAGTGCTTTAGGCGGTATAGTCGTCAAAGGTACTACCCTTGAGCCAAGAGCAGGGAATCGGCCACAGAGAGTTGTGGAAACGGCTGCAGGTATGCTTAATTCTATTGGATTAGAGAATCCCGGGGTTGACTATTTCCTTACACATTATTTACCTGAGCTACGTGATTTGGGTGTAACTACTATTGTAAACATGGCTGGCAACACCGTAGAAGAATATTGCCGCCTGACTGAGCGTTTACAGCAACCTGGTGTTGCTGCACTAGAGCTGAATATATCTTGTCCCAATGTAAAGGCGGGTGGTATGGCCTTTGGTACTAGTGAAACGGCAGTATATGAGGTAGTAGGACAGGTCAAGCGCCATACTAGCCTGCCTTTGATAGTGAAGCTTTCTCCCAACGTAACTGATATTGCGAGTATTGCTCAGGCGGCGGAAGCAGCTGGGGCTGATGCTATCTCTTTAGTCAATACATTGCTGGGAATGGCAGTAGACACGCGCACTAGACGGCCTATTCTAGGTAATGTTGTAGGGGGATTATCCGGCCCGGCTATTAAGCCGGTCGCGCTGCGTATGGTATGGCAGGTAGCGCAAGCAGTTAGAGTACCGGTTATTGGGTTAGGCGGTATTATGACCGCTAATGATGCCTTAGAGTTTATTATCTGCGGTGCTAGCGCGGTGCAAATTGGCGCTGCCAACTTCATAGAGCCAGGGACGGCTTGGCAAGTCATTGATGGTATAGCTAGCTACTTGAGAGAGCAGGGCTTGTCTTCTGTGCGGGAATTGGTTGGTAGTCTGCAATTTTAGTTAGGAAGAGTCTTGCTTAAGAAGAGAAATAGATGTATATTATTACACTATAAGCAGACATGCTGATTAGACTCATGTTAAATGCTAAGACTAGGGCCAGTAAACTAATACCTCTGGGTGTAGAGAAAGGCATTCATTGGCTGCAAGATGCCTTCCCATGCATAGTTGAACCTACCCTACGAGCTACCTAAGCGACAAACTTAGGTCGGATGGCCTTCGTTAACAGGCGAGAGTGGGGTATTAACTACCCAATCAAGGTGGCACCGCGGAAGTAGAAGCTCTTTCGCCCTTCAGTAGAAGGGTGGAAAGAGCTTTTTTAATAAAGCCATGCCACCATCGCTTGTCCTTGGCGGACGAGGCCGAAAAAGGAAGGTGAATGAAAATACGATATGTAGTGAAAATCGGTAGTAGCTCGTTGACTCATGCTGACGGCTCTTTGGCAACGGAGCGCATGTTACCGTTTATCTCCGGAATAGCGCAGCTACGGCTTGATGGCCAGCAGGTGGTGTTGGTCACTTCAGGAGCAGTTGCTGCAGGTTATCGCTTAGCGGGCTTCGACCAGCGACCTTGTGCCTTGATAGAAAAACAAGCAGCTGCCGCTGTGGGGCAGAGTCAGCTGATACAGGCTTATCATCAATTCCTAGCGTCCTATGGCCTGAATGTAGCCCAAGTTTTGCTTACTGCGGGTGATCTGGGAGATGCGGAGAGGTCGCAAAATGCGGTGAACGTGCTCAATTACCTTTTGGCGCAGCCGATTATCCCTGTGGTTAACGAAAACGATACGGTGGCTGTGGAAGAGCTCACTTTTGGTGATAATGATCAGCTTTCCGCTTTGGTCGCGGAAGCCATCGATGTCACCGCTTTGGTCATTCTTACCGATACCGACGGTTTGTATGATAAGAACCCTAACCAATATACAGACGCCCGGCGCATCAGTCGTATCATGCGGTGGGATGACCGTCTCTTAGCAATGGCGAGTGGTAATAGCTCTCACGGAACCGGGGGTATGTATAGCAAGCTGCAGGCGGTCGCTAGAGTGCTAAGTCGGGGTGGTGCTTGTTTCATAGGCCAGGCTCAGACTACGAGTGAATTTCTATCTATTTTTTCTGGTCAGGGGAGAGGCACCTACTTTGGTGATACGGAGCAGATTAAGCTTCTATTTACCAACCCTGACTTTGGGCTGCAGCTTAGCCCTGTAAGTTAAGGGGGGGGAGAACTAATGCTTATTACAGTTACCGAGCAAGCGAAACGAGCCCAGGCAGTGACTCCAGCACTACAGGCTTGCGCAGCCGGTAAACGGAGCCAGATCTTATCTGATTTAGGTCGAACTTTGCTTGCCAGACAAGCAGATATTATGGCGATCAACTTGGCTGAAGTCAAAGAGCAAGCCAGTTTGGGTTTAGCAGATGCTTTGCTTGATAGATTGACTCTAAATGCAGCACGTATTGCTAGTATGGTTGAAGGGGTGCAGCAGATCGCAGCTGCAGCCGATATTATAGGTGAGACCATAGAAAGCTGGCAACGGCCAAATGGTCTCTTGGTGCGCAAGGTGCGGGTGCCTCTAGGCGTTATCGGAGTCATTTATGAGGCACGGCCTAATGTAACGGTTGATGCAGCTGCGCTCTGTTTGAAAAGTGGCAATGCTGTCTTGTTGCGAGGTAGTCGCATGGCGGCCAGGACCAACGCTTATTTGGTAAGTATCATCGCCGAGACATTGACCCGCCATGGTCTACCTAGCGATCTAGTGCAGATGGTGCAGGACGGTAGTCACCAGTCAGTCCTGGAGATGGCCCAGGCGCGGGGCTTACTTGACTTGATTGTACCGCGCGGGGGTGCTGAGCTAATTCGCACTGTAATTGAATCAGCTACCGTACCTGTTCTAGAGACGGGAGTTGGCAATTGTCACCTTTATATTGATAAGTCGGCACCGGTAGAGATGGCCTTGTCCTTATCCTTGAATGGCAAGTGTAGCCGTCCGGGCGTTTGTAATGCAGTGGAGACAATCTTGTTGCATCAAGCTTGGGCTGAAAAGCATTTCCTGCGTCTAGCAAGGGAACTGCAGGCGGCAGGTGTTGCACTGCGGCTCTGCCCTGAGCTGCAGGTCAGGGTTCCGGGTAGCACGTTGGCTGACACTCACGATTGGTCTAGCGAGTTCTTAGATCTAACTGTAGCCATCAAGCAGGTTGCTTCGGTGGATGAAGCCATTGCTCACATTAAGCGCTATGGCACGCGTCATTCAGAAGCCATCGTATCGCTTGATGATGCTAGTGTTAGTCGTTTTTTTGCTGGTGTAGATGCTGCCTGTTTGTACCACAATGCTTCTACTCGCTTTAGTGATGGTTATGCTCTGGGGTTAGGGGCAGAAATTGGCATTAGTACTCAGAAACTACATGCCCGCGGACCGACAGGGATTCTTGGGCTCACGACTTATAAATATCTTATTAGTGGTACTGGGCAGACGAGATAGTCTGGTCACTAGAAGGAGGAGTAGCATCATGACAAAAGACAACTTAGTTTACTTCCTTGGTGCTGGTGCCATGGCCGAGGCAATGATCAAGGGTCTGCTGGGGCAGCGAGTTCTAATGGCGAAGCAGATCATGGCTGCTGATGTTCGGGTAGAGCGCTGTCAAGAACTACAGCAGCAATATGGCATTCTTACAGATCAGACAGATGGCTGTAGGCTACTGCCGCAAGCATCTGTAGTTGTGCTCTCTTTCAAACCCAAAGATCTGAGGAGTGCGCTTTCCTCTTACCGAGCGCAGTTAAATGCTGGCCAGCTGGTAATATCCATATTGGCAGGCATACCAACCTCTCAGTTGGAGAAGTTCTTGCCACAAGAGATGCCGGTAGTACGTGCTATGCCTAACACTGCTGCCGCAGTTGGCTTAGCGGCGACTGCCATTTGCCCCGGCCAATATGCAGAAACGCAGCATTTGGCTGTGGCAGAGGCGCTATTCTCGGCCACGGGTATAGTTCGGCAAGTGCCTGAGCCTATGATGGATGCCGTAACGGCCCTATCTGGAAGTGGGCCAGCCTATGTATATCTGTTAGCAGAGGCGATGCAGGCAGGGGGCATCGCAGCTGGTTTAGATGAGGCCACTGCCAGTGCTCTGACTGAGCAGACATTGTTGGGAGCAGCGAGCATGCTTAGAGCTAGCAGCTGAACTACGGAAGCAAGTCTCTAGCCCAGGCGGCACAACTCTAGCTGGATTGGAGGCTCTAGCCGAGCATCACTTTTCTGAAGCGGTTGAGGCAGCTATCATGCGTGCTGCAGAACGCTCTCGAGACCTATCGCAGCTAGCTGCTGCGGCATCTAACTAGGTAGTGCAGGTATCCGTAGTAAAGCGTAGAAGATTAATGGGGCTGTTTAATCAGTATAGAATGGAGTGATTGCGATGATGGAATTGGCATTGTTCGAGGTCATTGCAGATTTGCATGCCAACCATCCCCACGACACAGCGACGGCTACTTTCTTGCAGGAATTGAGAGCAGAACTTAATCTACCGCTCACCAGTGTTACGTTGGATCAACTCAATAATGTACAGCTACCCCTGATCTTCATCCGTTCCGGTGGTACTGAGGCAATGTTTCAGGCCATCTATGAACGCTTCCAAGAACCATATCTACTGTTGACAACTGGGCGGAACAACTCCCTAGCGGCGTCGTTAGAGATACTAACTTATTTGCGTCAGCAGGGCAAGTGGGCTGAGATCTTACACGGCACACCGGCCCATATTGCTGAGCGGATAGGGCAGATTAAGCGCATAGTACAGGCCAAACAGAAGTTAACTGGCATGCGTGTTGGTGTTATAGGCCAGCCTTCGGATTGGTTGATCGCTAGCCATGTAGATGCTAATCAAGCCTTAGAACGGTTGGGCGTACAACTTGTCGATATCGGTATTCCGGAATTGAGCCAGGCTATTCGGGACGTGACAGAGGTCCCGGCGCATTTGAAAGATTCACTGCCTAGCGGTTGTGAATCAAAGGTACTTACCGGTTCCCTCCGTATCTATTTGGCTCTTAAAGCACTTGTTAATAAGTACGGATTGGGGGCCCTTACGGTCCGCTGCTTCGACTTGCTAGAGCCTTATCAGAACACCGGTTGCTTAGGATTAGCTTTGTTGAATGATGCAGGTATTACGGCCGGATGTGAAGGCGACGTTTCAGCTCTTCTGTCGATGGTTGTTATGCAGTCGCTCACAGATGAACCAGTGTTTATGGCCAACCCATCGGAGGTGGATGTGCTTACTAACCAGCTGATTGTTGCACATTGCACTGTTCCGCTAACGATGACGGAGTCTTACACACTACACACTCACTTCGAGTCTAATTTAGGTATTGGGATACGCGGAAACATTAGCCCGGGCCGGTGCACAGTGCTCAAACTCAGTAATGATTTGACGAGTTTCTTCGTATCCGGTGGAGACATAATCGAAAGTCTAGAACGAACTAATCTTTGCCGGACCCAATTGCGCATAGCTATTGATCAGGATGCCAATTACTTCTTAACTCGTCCCCTCGGTAATCACCATGTCATTTGTCGGGGTGACCATAGTGCTTTATTGACGCAATTCTTACAGGGCATTGGATTAGAAGCAGTAGTACCTAAATAAGCAAAAGGCTGCACGCCCCCGTGCAGCCTTTTTGTAGCGACTTACCTAAAGTCTTTCGCTGATACTCTTTGCTTGCATGAAGAGCTGTACATAATCAGGACCGCCTGCCTTACTATCAGTTCCACTCAGGTTAAAGCCGCCGAAAGGATGTACACCAACTAGTGCTCCGGTACAACCTCGATTGATATATAGGTTGCCTACATGGAATGCTTGCTTTGCTTGTTCTATACGATCGCGTTTTTGGCTGTAGAGAGAACCAGTTAAGCCATAAATAGTGTTATTGGCGATGGCAAGTGCTTGCTCAAAATCAGTTGCTCGGATGACTGCTAATACTGGCCCAAAGATTTCCTCTTGAGCGAGTCGCGAATCAGGCTTGACGTCTGCAAAGACGGTCGGCTTAATGAAGTAGCCTTGCTGATCGTCATACTCTCCACCAGCCATCAGGCGACCCTCATGTTTACAGTCTTTTATATAAGAGGTAATTTTGGCAAAAGCAGCTGCGTCAATTACAGAGGTAACTGCATGATTTTCATAGGCCGAACCTACTACTAGTTCGTTGGTTAACTCTACTATGCGCTGTAGAAGCTCGTCATAGACAGAATCTACTATGATTGCCCGAGAGCAAGCAGAGCACTTTTGTCCTTGAAAACCGAAAGCTGCTTTTACTATGTCACGTGCAGCGGCTTTGAGGTCAGCCGTTTCGTCGACGATGATGCAGTCTTTTCCACCCATTTCGGCTATAACACGCTTGATCCAAGTTTGGCCGGGTTGAGGGATAGCGGCTTGCTGGTTAATTCGTAAACCAACAGCCATTGAGCCGGTGAAGTTGACAAAACGGGTCTTGGGATGGTTGACCAGGTACTCACCTACATCACTGCCGCTGCCTGGTAAGTAGTTGACTACGCCGGCCGGTAAATCGGCCGCTTGCATCAGTTCAAATACCTTGGCTCCGATGACAGCTGCAGTGTTGGCGGGCTTGATGATTACCGTATTGCCAGCTACAATGGCAGCCGTTGTCATACCCATGAGAATTGCCAGTGGGAAGGTCCATGGTGAAATAACTAGTCCGACTCCTAAGGGGATATAGGTAAAGCTATTGCGCTCACCCGTTAGGGCAATTGGGGTTGTCCCGTTGCTCAACTTAACTGCCTGCCGTGCATAATACTCGCAGAAATCGATAGCTTCAGCTACATCGGCGTCTGCCTCTACCCAGTTCTTGCCTACTTCCATGATCAGCCAGGCGGTTAGCTCGCTCTTTTGCCGGCGCATTATAGCGGCTAGCTTGAACAGGTAATCAGCCCTTACTGGCATCGGTACCCGGCTCCAGCTGGCGAAGGCATCCCAAGCTGCGTGTAGGGCTTGCTCAGCATGTTCTGAGTTGCCTTGTGCCACTATGCCTACTACCTCTTGATGATTACAGGGATTGACTGAAGGACGAGTCACTTCTGTGGTAATCGCTTTTCCCTCAATTACCAGAGGATAGGTTCTACCAAATTGCTTAGAAACCCGAGTCAGTGCCGTCTGCATAGCTGCGCGGTTTTCAGCAACCGAAAAATTAGTTAAGGGTTCGTTGCGGAAAGGTATCAATTGTTAGACCTCCTTAGAAAAGTGCGTTATTATTTGTTTATTTCGCCATGTCTTGTTCTTTTCCTACTTAGCTATAAAGGATATTAACGTTTGGGAGTTGTCTCCCGGCCTAGACTTGCGGGGAGCGAGGAGGTTTAGTAATATTTAGGCATAGTGTTGTGACATATATTAGGTAATTGGCGCGTAACATATTTCACCTGCAAGGGGAGGGATATTGATGTTTAGCTCTAGGAAGATAAAGCATGGCTTGGTCTGTTTGTTGCTGGTTCTAACCACCGTTGGCTGCCAACCGGCTAAGCCTGCGGAGAATACCCTCAGATTAAACGTGCGCGAAGGTATTTTGCTAGCGCCGGAAGAGCGCCCGGAGTTGCTTGCTTTCGATGGGACTGATCTGATCAGTGATCGAGCAATTACATTCGGGAGCGAGTCTCAGGGTAGGGTACGCATACTTTCATTCTTTTCGATGGGGTGACGTCCCTGTGTTTCAGAGATGCTGCAGTTGCAGCCAGAATTAGTAGGATTGCAGGAACAAGGCATCGATCTATATGTAGTTGCTACTGGACGAGCCTCTGATGTGCGGAGTTTCTTTGTTGAGGGCCAAATAGAGGCTGTTGTTCTGCATGATAACGACATGGCAATTTTCCAAGCGTATGACGTTTCTGCAGTCCCCTTTGTCTTGTTTATCGACAAGCAAGGGCGAATTGCCTATGCTCAACGTGGCTGGTCTGCTAATGCCTATGAAGAAGCGATCCTACCAGTCTTGACGTCATTGCAGAACGAGTCCGGAGAGTAATTTGAGCCGATGTTTTTCAGAGCTCAGGAAACGCTAGAGAAATGGGGGAAGCTTGTTGCCTAAGAAAACCGGAGCCTTACTTTTCGTGGTTGGTGTTGGTTTGATGCTGTGTGGTCTGTATCGGCAAGAGGCTGTGCTTGTGCTGGAGAAGGCTATTACCATCTGTTTGCAGTGCATCGGCATTGGCTAATGGGAGACGCTAAAGATGAACAAGCGCAGGCTAACTCAATGGGTTACAGCGATCCTTAGTAATAGCTATTTGCCGGGTTGGTTACGGGGTACTATCTATCAAGGGAAATACAAAGCGATCTGCGTACCTTTCCTTAACTGCTATTCTTGCCCAGGCGCTCTGGGTGCTTGCCCGGTTGGGGCTTTTCAATCGTTAGCTGCTGGGTTCTCTCGCACCATTTCTCTTTATCTGACAGGCCTTCTGTTGGCAGTAGGAGCCTTAGGAGGGCGTTTCGTATGTGGTTGGCTGTGCCCTTTTGGCTTTGTGCAAGAACTACTGCATCGACGCGATGGTAGCCGTCGGCAATTACCCCGTGCCTTAGAACAGGTCAAATTCGTGGTACTAGGTTTGACCATAGTCTTGCCTTTTGTTTGGCGTGATCTGACTGGCCTGGCAGAGCCTTATTTCTGCAAGTATGTTTGCCCAGCCGGTACTCTAGGCGGAGGCATTCCGCTGATTTTGACGAACTCAGGATTGGCTAGGTTAGTGGGCTGGCTGTTCAGTTGGAAACTTTTTTTACTATTGGTAGTACTTATCGCTGCCTACTTCTATTGGCGCCCGTTTTGCCGTGTGCTTTGCCCTCTAGGTGCGTTTTATGGTTTGCTCAATCACCTTAGCGTTTGGCAACTGCACCTTAATCGGTCACGTTGCATAGGTTGCGGTTCTTGTGCTCGCCAATGTAAGGCAGCGCTAGAGCCACAATTGCATCCTAACACTAGCGCCTGCCTGCGTTGTTTAGAGTGCGTAAAGGCCTGCCCGACGCAGGCTTTATCATTCACAGCCAAGGGACAGCCCTCCCGGCCAATTGCTCACACTAGAGACCTTTAGAGTTTGTAGTTTATTGTTTGTCTCTGAGCAGGAAATCTCCAAGCAAATAGTATATAATGATTGCGATATAGTATGACATAATGAGAGCAG
>ENA-UOOR01003302-UOOR01003302.1-fermentation-metagenome-genome-assembly--contig:-NODE-3302-length-14499-cov-13.324841_pt1 | contig 14499 bp, 13 predicted proteins | sample MGYA00245780_ERZ724029 | MGnify/ENA primary metagenome ERZ724029 (study PRJEB28704, sample SAMN03018315) | fermentation metagenome | biome: anthropogenic terrestrial biome; feature: soil... | reverse complement strand
CCTATATTAAGATAATCCATTTCTTTCTGCTGTAAAAAATCAAAGAATGCTTTTAGATGATAGCAATATGCACGTAAGGTGTTCCTTGCCTTACCGCTATTATCTTTATATTTCAAGAACTTTAAAACTGGTTTTACTGGCTCTCCATCATCATCAACAAGTAAATATCTCGTCTTGTTCTCTGGTGTTATTATCTCTTCTACCCGCATAAAGGTTCCTCCTATTGTTTTAAGTGAAGGTGTTCCCTGCCTTCCGCCCTTCGGTTGGACTCCTGCACTCAACTTCTACCTTTTCTTACTTTATCTTATATACTTTGTTCACTGTTTATTATGTGTAATATTTTATATTCTATACAGTAAAAAAATAATAGGTAGAGCCTACATTAAATACGATGTAGCCTACCTATTATCATGGTTTAGTTATCTTATGTGGCTAACATCTTTTTTTATCTATTTGAATATTTTTTACTCAATTTGCAAAAGATAAATTAAGCAAAATAGGTCATGAGGCTTCGGATAAAATTTTAGGGAGAGGATACAATGAGCAATAGGAAATTTGTAAATGAAATTTTTAATACGCCGCCAAAATCTTATTGGATTGATTCTACAGCTGAAACTAATTACCCAGTACTAGATAAAAATATAAATGTAGATATAGCTATAATAGGCGGAGGAATAGTTGGAATTACAGCAGCTTATTTATTGCAAAAAGAAGGGTTTAAAGTTGCGGTAATTGAAGCAAATAAGATAGCTCATGGGACTTCAGCTCATACAACAGCAAAGATTACTTCGCAGCATGGTTTAATTTACAATAATTTAAAAAAGCAAATGGGGGAGGATAAGGCTAAGCAGTATGCAGAAGCTAATGAATCTGCTATAAGGTTTATTGAAAATACTGTTAAGGAAAACAATATTGATTGTGATTTTTCTTTAAAATCTGCCTATATTTATACAAAAGACAATAATTATATAAAAGCAATTGAAGATGAAGTAGATGCTGCAAAAAGCCTTGGAATAGATGCATATTATATGAAGGAAATACCACTGCCTTTTACAGTTAAAGCTGCCATACGATTTGATAATCAGGCTCAATTTCATCCAAGAAAGTATCTCCTTGCTATTTCTAATGAAATAAGCAATAAAGGGGTTAAAATATTTGAAAACACTAGGGCTGTTGACATAGAAGAAGGGGATGAATTATCTGTTGTAACTGAAAAAGGATTTAAAATTCATGCAAAAAGAATTATTATTTCAACGCATTTTCCTTTTTATGATGGCAAAGGATTTTATTTTTCAAGGATGTATGTTGAAAAATCCTATATAATAGCGATAAAAACAAATGAGCCTTTTCCAGAAGGAATGTTTATAAATGCAGAAGACCCACCCCGGTCGATGCGTTCTCAAAGGTATAAGGATGGAGAAATGGTGATTATAGCTGGAGAAAATCATAAGGTTGGGGATGAAACAGATACAAATTCTCGTTACAATAATTTAATTGAGTTTGCAAATGAAACTTTTAAAACTCAAAACATTCTTTACAGATGGTCTGCACAGGATTGCATGACTGTGGATGATGTACCTTATATAGGAAACCTTACCTCTAAAACACCCAATATTTATGTAGCTACTGGATTTAAAAAATGGGGAATGACTAGCGGAACTGCAGCTGCCCTCATAATTAAGGATTTGATTGTAAAGGGTGATAGCCCATATTTGCCTGTATTTTATCCTTCAAGAACTGATATCAGTGCATCGGCTGAAGAATTTATAAACCAAAATGCTGATGTTGTAAAAGAATTAGTTACAGGGAAACTTAAGGCAGCTCCAAAAGATTTTAAACTTGAAAATGGAGAGGGAAGGGCAGTAGAAGTGGATGGAAAAAAGATAGGTGCATATAAGGATAATAAGGGAAATATTCATATGGTAGATAAAACCTGTACCCATCTTGGCTGTGAATTAAAATGGAATGATGGTGAAAAATCTTGGGATTGTCCTTGCCATGGCTCAAGGTTTAGTATTGATGGGGATATAATAGAAGGTCCTGCATCAAAGCCTCTTAACCATCCTGATGAGCAGCCAAATAAAATAAATCCAAATATATTTGGTTAAAAAAGTTGACTGTATTTAAAAAAGATCCGATGGCTAGCATCTGTAATACCCACATTTAAGGCGGGGAATAACGGCTGCTATGCCCTTAGATTGGTTCTTCACTTCGGATTAAAAACATAAGGCAACTTAAATTTTAAAATGTAGTTTTATTAAAAAGGAACAAATGATATAATGAATATAAATAATTAATCTAAATCTTATTGCAAGGAGTTTTCTGAGCAAAAGGAGGAGGGATATGTGTGCGTGGTTATATGGCCTTCAGCTTTTGCGGAGGTCTTTTTTTTGTGCTTTTGCCGAAGTCTATCATCCGTAATACTCCCGCTTAGGTGGGGAATAACGGATGATATGACATAGATTGCTTCTTGTAGGACATGACATGAAAAAATTAAAGTTAAAGGGGGGATATGAGTGATGGAAAAGAGAGTAGGCGTTGTTGGAATTGTTGTAGAAGATTTAGAAAGCGCAGAGGATGTAAATCAAATATTACATGATTATTCTTATATTATAGTTGGAAGGATGGGGATTCCATATAGAGATAGGGGAATATCAGTAATATCTATTATTGTGGATGGAACATCAGATGAAATAGGAGCTATGACAGGAAAGCTTGGGAAAGTTAAAAATGTTAGTGTAAAATCTGCAATGACAAAAATTTAATTAAAGGTATGTGGATAATGTGGATATGTTCAAGCTTATAAATGAAATTGTGGATGGATATGAGCCCTCAGCTTTTGAGCTGACCTGTATTTTAAAATTAAAAGAGGATGAAGCAGAATACCTTTTTAATAAGGCATATGAAGTAAAAAAAAATACTTCAAATAATGAAATCCATTTAAGAGCAATTATTGAGTTTTCAAATTATTGCCGATGCAAATGTTATTATTGCGGATTATGCTGTCAAAATCAAAACTTGAAACGATATAGAATGACTCCTGATGAAATAATTGAAAATGCCATTGAAGCAAATAATGCAGGTTATAAAACAGTTGTGCTTCAAAGCGGCGAGGATATGTACTATACAGAGGATATGATATCTTACATAATAAAAGAAATAAAGAAAAACTGTAACATGGCCATAACATTAAGTGTTGGCGAGAGAAGCTATGAAGAGTATAAAAAATGGAGAAATGATGGAGCAGATAGGTTTTTAATGAAACATGAAACATCAAATGAGGCTTTATATAATATGTATCATCCACATTCATCTTTTAAAAAAAGAATGGAGTGTTTAAGATGGCTAAGTGACCTTGGCTATCAGGTTGGAAGCGGATTTATGATTGGTCTTCCAAAAACAGGCGAAGAAGATTATGCAAAGGATATACTCTTATTAAAATCTTTAAAAGTTCATATGGCAGGTATAGGCCCATTTATTCCGCATAAAGATACAAACTTAAAGGAAGGGAAGATGGGAAGTGCCTTTTTAACAATGAAGGCAGTGGCACTTACAAGAATACTTATAAAGGATATACAGCTTCCTGCTACTACTGCATTTAATGTGGTTTCAAAATCTTGCTGTAATCAAAATAGCAAATTAAAAAATGAAAGCAGCATTAAAGCTTTAGCTTGCAGCGGGGAATCAGAAGAAAATAATGAAAATGTAAAAAAGATATTTAGAAGCGGTGCTAATGTCCTTATGAAAAAAGTTGAGCCATATAAATACAGAAAGCTTTATGAAATTTATCCAAGGGATGAAGATAAAATCAAAAGCATATCTGAAGAAAGAAGGGAAGTAGAAAGATTAATTTATTCTATGGGCTTTAATATAAGCAGCAGAGTGGATTTGTAGCCATCGGATAAAAATGTATAGGAGGAATATTATGAATGTTTTAAATAAAGAATATTATGGGAAAAATGCTGAAGACTTTATAGATGATGAAAAGATTTGGAATGAGATTAAAGAGGGTGAAAATGCAGATAAATCAGAAATAAGGGAGATAATAGCAAAGTCTAAGTCAAAGGTGAGATTAAATCCTGATGAAACTGCTAAGCTTATAGGTGTTAATGGCGATGAGCTTTTAGATGAGATGTTTAAAGCAGCAAGAGAAATAAAAGAGGATGTTTACGGTAAAAGAATTGTATTTTTTGCACCCTTATATGTAGGAAATAAATGTATGAACAATTGCGTGTATTGTGGTTTTAGAAGGGATAACAAGTCTATTGTAAGAAAAACACTTACTATGGACGAGCTTAAAGAGGAGGTAAGAATACTTGAAAGCAAGGGACAGAAAAGACTTATCTTGGTTTATGGTGAATCAGACGATTATGATGCAGATTTTATAGCTGAAACTATGAGAACAACTTACAGCGTCAAGGAGGGAAAAGGAGAAATTAGAAGAGTTAATATAAATGCTGCACCTCTTGATGTTGAAGGGTATAAGAAGCTTAAGAAAGCTGGAATAGGAACTTTTCAGATATTTCAAGAAACGTATCATCATGAAACTTATAAAAAGCTTCATCCTCAAGGGGATAGGAAGTCAGACTATTTATGGAGACTTTCTGGCCTTGACAGAGCTATGGAAGGTGGCATTGATGATTTAGGAATTGGAGCTTTGTTTGGTTTATATGATTGGCGATTTGAGGTTATGGGGCTTTTGTACCATACTATTCATCTTGAAGAAAAGTATAATGGAGTAGGACCTCATACAATTTCTTTTCCAAGAATTGAACCAGCCATTGATGTCCCTTTCACATTAAATCCAAACTATAGGGTTTCAGACAAAGATTTTAAAAAATTAGTTGCAATAATAAGACTTTCAGTTCCATATACGGGCATGATACTTACTGCAAGGGAAAATCCAAAAGTAAGGAAAGAAGTTATTCCAGTTGGAGTGTCCCAGATTGATGCTGGATCGAGGATAGGTGTTGGCGGATATGCTGAGTATGAACATGGATATATTCCTGAAAAGGAGCAGTTCCAGCTTGGGGATATGAGATCCCTTGATGAAGTTATAAGGGAAATTTGTGAGCTTGGATGTATTCCTTCTTTTTGCACAGCAGGCTATAGATGCGGAAGAACCGGAGAGCGCTTTATGGCACTTGCAAAGCCGGGGAAAGTGCATAATTATTGTATGCCTAATGCAATTTTAACTTTTAAAGAATATTTACTTGATTATGCTTCTGAAGAAACAAAAAAAGCAGGAGAAAAGGCTATAGAAAAAAATTTAAATGATTTATCACCAGATAGAAAAGAAATGGTAATGCAAAAGCTCAAGTTAATTGAAGATGGCAAGAGGGATGTATATATTTAAAGGATCTTCAATTCACAATTTAGATTTAATCCACCGCTGCGATAAGAAAAATATATAGAATGAACATAGAATGAGCATTTAGATGTTCTTAGGGTTAATAAAATAGTAGGGAGCGGTCTTGACCGTTCCGTTGATGAATGAACGGAATCTAGGAGAACGGAACGGTGCCAACACATGGTAACAATTTCATTTTACGGCATTTGCAGGACGATCAGAATTTAGCGGGGCAAAGCGGTCAAGACCGCTCCCTACAATGTTCATTCGGGCGAAATTTGGGTGCCAGCCTCTTGACATATGACATTTATTAAATGTCATATGTCAAGAGGCTGGCACCCATAGGGGGAGAAGCTTTATGAATAAAGTACCTTTATCCCAATGTGTGCATATATCTATATTTGGGAATACAAATGTAGGAAAGTCATCCTTAATAAATTGTATAACAGGACAGGATGTTTCAATTGTGTCACCAACTAAAGGAACTACAACGGATCCTGTTTATAAAACTATGGAACTTATTCCTGTAGGACCTTGTGTCTTTATTGATACAGCTGGACTTGATGATAAAAGTGAGCTTGGATTGCTTAGAATTAAGAAAACAAATAAAGTGCTTTCTAAAACTGATATAGCAATTTATGTCATGGATATAAATGATATAAATAAGCAAGGGTATGAAGATGCAAAGTTTAACTTTAAGAAATTCAATGTACCATTTATTACTGTTATAAATAAAGCTGATACAGTTTCAAAGCAAAAGCTTATGAAGGCAAAAAGCGAATTAAAGAATGTTTTGTTTGTTTCCTCAAAAACAGGTGAGGGAGTTTCCTTTTTAAAAGAAGAGCTTATAAAGAGGATTAAAGAAAATCAGGAAGATGAATTCTTAATAAAGGGGATTGTGCCTTATGGCGGCAAGGTAGTTATGGTTATTCCTATTGATTCTGAGGCTCCAAAGGGAAGGCTTATTCTGCCACAGGTGCAGCTTTTAAGGGAGTGCCTTGATAATGGAATAAAAAGCTATGTAGTCAGGGACACTGAACTTGAAAGTGCTATCTTGGATTTAAAAGATATAGACCTTGTAGTTACAGATTCGCAGGCTTTTAAAAAGGTAGAAAAAATAATTCCTAAGGATATGAGAATTACTTCTTTTTCCATCCTTCTTGCAAGAGCAAAAGGGGATATGGATGAGTATATAAAAGGAGTAAATACAATTGAAAATTTGCCTGATGGTTCAAAGATTCTCATAGCAGAATGCTGTACTCACAACACAAGCCATGAGGATATAGCAAGGGTAAAAATTCCAATGGGATTAAAAAAGAAAACAGGTAAAAATTTTAACTTCCAATATTGTGTAGGTCAAGATTTTCCTGAAAATCTAAATGATTACAGTCTCATAATTCAATGCGGTGCATGTATGGTAAATAAGAAAACAGTGCAAACAAGAATTATGATGGCAAAGGATGCAAATATACCAATTACAAACTATGGGATTGTTCTTGCATATATATCAGGAATCCTTGATAGAGCCTTTAAAAAGTGATATTTTTAGATCCATAATATTCCTGCAATCCGTAATTTAGATTTAATTTTGCGTTACAACAGTAGAAAAATGCGAAGCATTTTTTAATATATAGATGCTCTATTTCTATCGTGGGGGCGAACATTGTTCGCCCCCTACACATCTGCTACTTTGTACCTAAGGTTTTCTATTTGTTCACCCGATATTTTAATAAATTTAAAACTATCTGTAAAATTTAAATTAACAATTCAAAATATTCAGACTTTTCTATTGATTTATTCAGCTGAATCCTATATAATTTATTAAAAACAGGGAAAGGGGGAAAAAATATGAAATCAAGTAAATTTTTATTTTGGCTCGGTATTATTCTTATTGTAGTAGGTATTTTAAGTATGATTCCAGCAACTCAAGTTGCAGAGATTCCACTTTGGTATTCAATAATTGAACTTCTTATTGGTTTATGGGGTTCTATTGTAGGCGGAAGGGAAGATAAAAAAGAAAAAGAGAGCGAAAAAGGAAAAGAAAAAACCACTAACGCAAAGGCATAACAAAAATATCTGACAAAATATGCTGCCCCTTGATTTTTCATGGGGCAGCATATCTTTTGTGGGATTAAGCTGAGTCTTAGAAGAATCGATCCAGGGGCGTAGCAGCCGTTAAGATATTTACGGATGGTAGCCATCGGATAAGGCGATTCTTAGACTCAGGTGTGGCTTTTCTTATAGGCAATTCATTCTTAAGCTGAGTCTTAGAAGAGCCAATCCAGGGGCGTAGCAGCCGTTTGAATATTACGGATGGTAGCCATCGGATAAATTCTATAGTGAAAACTTTTGTTTTCTGCTATAATTACTTACGAAAGAATATTCAATTTTTAATTTTAGGGCAGCTTTAAGCAACAGATTTTTTCGAAATTTTGTAATGATTCAACCTGACCTTTATGGGCCGGGCTGAACTCAGCAGTTGCCGCAAAGCAGAGGTGGTTAAATGCTAAACGAGCGTCAAAAAAAAATTATAAAGATACTTAAGGACAATAAAAATTGGATGACAGGCAAAGAGCTTTCTGAATTTTTAAATGTTTCAGATCGTACTATTAGATCTGATATTGAGTATATAAACCGGTATAATAATGCACTAATTGAGTCAAATGTTAAAAATGGGTATCACCTGAATTTTGAAGCAAATTTAAATACTTATATAGGGAACATAACTCCTCAAACATCTTTTGAGAGATGCTTTTATATTATTCATGAATTATTGTTTAAAAAAAATGGATTAAATTTAATTTATTTAGCGGATAAATTATTTGTCAGCAGCTCTTCAATTGAAAATGATTTAAAGCAAATCAAAATAATACTTAAACCTTATTTTTCACTTAAATTAGTTAGGCGCAAAAATTATATATACTTAGAAGGAAATGAGGAGGACAAAAGGAAGCTGTATGTCAATTTACTTTTAAAGAAGATAGAGGGTAATCTTTTAAATTTGGACTTTTTAGCAGCTCAGTTTCCAAATTTTGATTTGCTGGATGTAAAGAAATGGCTTGAAAGTATATTCCAAAAACACTGCTACAGTGTGCGGGAAATAGAATTTTTAGTAATTATAATCTATACAGGCGTTGCAATTGAGCGTATACTTTGCCATGATTATATTAAAATAAACAAAGAACAAGAAAACAAGGAAAACATTGCAGATAGTACAGAATTTGCTATTGCCGAGGAATTCTTTAAAAAAGCATCGGAGGAGCTTAATATTGAATTATTAGAGGATGAAATTGATTATTTGACTTTAATATTACTAAAAAAAACAGGCAATGGCTCAAATGGGACGACTTTTTTACTTAATTCCGGATATACAGTAAATCAATTGGTAAACGATATTTTACAGGATATATATATTCAGTTTGACGTGGATTTAAGGCATGATGAGGATTTAAAAGATGGACTAGCTAATCACATTCAGCTGCTGCTTGAGAGAAAAAAGAAAAATATTGATGTTTCAAATTTTTATTTGGATGAGCTTAAGTATAAATACCCATTGTTTTTTGAAATGGCTGTTTTGGCTGGTAAGTTAATTAAAGACAAATTAAATGTTGAAATTGACGAAAATGATATAAGCTTTATTGCACAGCATATTGGCGGTGCTGTTGAAAGAATGGATTCTAAAAATAAATATAAGGTTATTATGATAGATCCTAATAATCAGGCATTATCAAGCTTGTGCATAAAAAAACTGCAAAGTATGTTTCATGAACGTATGATAATTGTTGGATGTATGAATTATTTTGAAAAAAAGAAAGTAATTGATATGAAACCAGATTTGATTTTAACTACGCTGCCGCTTGTACACAATTTAAATATTTTAACAGTTCAAATTTCAATTTTTGTCAACTCTGAAGATGAAACTAAAATATATCAGGCTTTAAACTTGTTGGATCAAAATAAGCTGAAAGAAGAATTTGCTACAAGTATAAAGACAATGATGGAACCCCGCTTTTTTTATATGGATCTTGATTTAGATACTCCTAAGGAAGTTTTAAACTTTATGAGTGATGAGCTTTATAAAGCAGGCTTGGTTGATGAAAATTTCAAGGAATCAGTACTAAAGCGTGAGGAGCTTTCTCCGACATCCTTTATATATTCATTTGCAGTTCCTCATCCATTAAATGCAATGAGCAAGGAGTCAAAAATACCAATAGCATTTTTGAAAAAGCCAATACAATGGGGAGAATTCCAAGTAAAATTAGTTCTGCTGTTAGCAATTGAGGATGAGAAACAAAAGACCTTAAGAATTTTTTTTGATTGGTTAAGCAGTATGGTCAACGATTCTAAGAAGCTGTGCTCACTAATGCAGGTAAAAAGTTATGATGAATTCATTAATCATATAATTGAGTGAACTTTTTATGGATAACAGCATTTTTTAGTGCTTGTTATCCATATTTTTTTGTCGTAAAGGGAATGATATAAATTAAAGACATGAAAAGCTGATGCATCTATATATGAGGCCTATTATAGAAAAATGAAGCTGTTTCCTAATAGTAGGAAGCAACATTGTAAGCGTTTACTGAAAAATCAATCTATAATTATTATTAGTACAATACTATAGGAAATTGGGGGATAACATAATGGAAGGAATTGAACTACTTTGTTTTCAAATCATTTCTGCTGCTGGATCAGCACGATCAAGCTATATTGAAGCAATACAAAAAGTTAAAAATGGCAACATTGATGAGGCTAAAAAATCAATGAAAGAAGGTGAAAAACAGTTTTTAAAAGGACATGATGTGCATAACACTTTACTTCAACAGGAAGCAAGCGGAGAGGCTATTAAAAGCTCCATTTTGGTAATGCATGCAGAGGATCAACTGATGGGTGCAGAAATGTTTCAAATAATTGCAAAAGAATTTATAGATACTAATCTTAAAATTAATGATTTGGAACAAAAGTTAAATAAAGTTTTAAGTTCTAAACATTAAAATGCTGATATCATAATTTAAGGAGGACGTGGCTTATGAAAAAAATATATCTATTCTGCAGTGCAGGGATGTCTACAAGCTTACTATCAAGCAATATGCAGGAGGTAGCTAATAAACATAAGCTTGATGTTGAAGTAAAAGCATTTCCACTTGCTAAGATTCAAGAAATTTATGAAAAGGAACATCCAGACTGCATTTTATTAGGACCGCAGGTAAGATTTGCATACGATGATATAAAGAAGACTTACAACAAATTGAATACTCCAGTTGGAGTAATTGATGCTGCAGACTATGGCACAATTAATGGAGAGCATGTTTTAAAATCAGCTGTAAAGCTGATAAAGGAAGGCGTTAAATAAGCCATCTTAACTTTCAAAATCAAATTTATTCTATACAAGTAGGAGGGGGAAGGATAAAAATGAATGAAAAGAATGAAAAGAATGGAAAGTTTATGGATAAACTGGAATCAAAACTTATGCCTGTTGCTAAGGTAATAAGCAGCAACAAATATTTGATAGCAATCCGTGATGGATTTTTGGTAAGTATGCCACTTTTGGTAATTGGCTCAATGTTCATGCTTGTTTCAAATTTTCCAGTTCAGCCCTGGATTGATTTTTTAAAGAGCACAACATTCCATGGTTCATCAATTGCATCATATTTTTCAAATGTAACAAATGCAACTTTTTCAATCATGGCAATATTTGCTGTAATGGGAATTGGATATAATTATGCAAAACAAGAAAAGGTTAGCCCAATTTTTGGAGCTGCTTCTGCTCTTGTAAGCTGGTTCATACTTATGCCATTTACAACTTCATTTAAACCAGAAGGTGCTGCAAAAGCATTCCAAGTTCCTTGTGTCCCATTAGATTGGGTCGGTTCAAGAGGTATATTTATAGGAATTCTATGCGCAATCTTTTCTGTAAAGATTTATAAATGGGTTGAGGATAAAGGCTGGACAATTAAAATGCCAAAGGGTGTTCCGCCTACGGTAGGACAATCATTTGCATCATTATTCCCAATAGGTATGGTTATAGTTGTATTTTTCCTTATTCGTATTATTTTCACAATAACACCTTGGGATAATGCTTTTGATTGTATTTATACAATTTTACAAACACCACTGCAAAAGGTTGGTGATACTCTTGGTGCAATGCTTGGAGTTTATTTATTTGCACATATTTTATGGTTCTTTGGTATTCATGGAACAAACATTACAGATTCAGTTTTTAGACCAATACTTTATGCACTATCCGCAGAAAATTTAGCAGCTCTTCAAGCAGGACAAAAGCTGCCTCATATTATAAATACTCAATTTCAGGATTTATTTGCTACCTATGGAGGTGCAGGTTCAACACTTTCATTATTGATTGCTGCATATTTCTTCTGTAAATCAAAACGAATAAAGGAATTGAGTAAAATGTCTATTGTTCCTGGGATATTTAATATCAATGAGCCTGTTATATTTGGATTACCAATTGTGTTAAATCCAGCTATAGCTATTCCATTTATTTGTGTACCAATGGTTAATATAATTATTTCCTACGTTACAATGGCTATTGGATTAGTCCCAATATGTAATGGTGTTATTATGCCATGGACAACTCCAGCAATTATTTCAGGATTTTTATCATCTGGATGGCAGGGAGCAGTACTGCAGGCAGCTTTAATTGCTCTTGGAGTATTATTATACTATCCGTTCATTAAAGCTATAGATAAACAGTACTTAAAAGAAGAAGCTGAAGCTGAAAACAATCCAAAAGATGATGATATATCATTAGATGATTTAACATTTTAATTAAAACTTAGGAGAATCAAAGTTATGTTGAAAATTATAACAATTTATGATCAAATTCAATCTGGGATGGGAACCAAAGATGATAAGATGCTCCCACTTGGAGGGAAAAACGTACCAATAGGCCCCAGCGTTATGATGGAACCTTTTCTAAAACAAATTGATGCTAAGGTTGTAGCCTGCTTATATTGCGGAACTGGCACATATTTTAACGATAAAGAAACAGTAGGTAAAAAATTATGTGATAAGATACAAAAGCTCCATCCGGACATAGTGCTTTGCGGACCGGCATTTAATTATAAGGACTATGCACAGATGTGCGCTGAAGTTACTGAAAGCATAAATAATTCAACTGATGTGCCTGCATTTGCATCTATGTCTGCTGAAAATGCAGAAGTAATAAGTAAATATAAGGACAGCATACACATAGTAAAATGCCCTAAAAAGGGCGATGGCGGGCTAAACAATGCACTGGAAAATATGTGTAAGGTTGCAAAATTAATTGTTACTAATCAAAATGAGGAAGCTTTTAAAGCATATTGTTTTTAAAAATTAAAAAACATTATGTGAGGTTAAGCTCATATTTTGTACAGAGTATGTTTAAAAATTTTACAACAATATAAATTTATATTTGATTTGATGGCTGCCATCTGTGAGATTACGGATGGCAGCCATTGAAAAAAGGTGAGCCTTAGAAGAGCCGATCCAGGGGTGTAGCAGCCGTTAAGATATTTACGGATGGCAGCCATCGGATAAGGTGATTCTTAGACTCAGGTGGAGTCCCCTTGTAAGGAATACTTCTCCAACTGAGTCTTAGAAGAACCGATCCAGGGGCGTAGCAGCCGTTAAGATATTTACGGATGGTAGCCATCGGATAAATTCTCTCAAGGCTTACATAATAAGTATATAAAATTGAAAGGTAGGGATGCTTAATGCATAGAATGGGTATATCTGTTTATCCAGAACATTCAACGGAAGAAAAGGATTATGCTTATATGAAATTGGCAGCAAAGTATGGATTTACAAGAATTTTTACCTGCCTATTGTCAGTAAATGAACCCAAAGAAATTATCATGAAAAAGTTTACTAAATTTATGAACCAAGCACATGAGTTAGGCTTTATTGTTGGCGTTGATACAAATCCAGATGTGTTTCGCCATTTAGGTGCTTCGCCCCTTAATTTAAAACCCTTTGCAGATATGAAGGTAGATATTATCCGCCTCGATGGGCATTTTAGTGATATGGAGGATATAGCAATAACTCATAACCCATATGAAATCCCTATAGAGTTTAACGCAAGTTCAAATACAGCACTGGATTTAATGATTGAAAGAGGCGCTAACAAGCAGAATATGATTGTCTGCCATAATTTCTATCCAGAAAAATATACTGGATTAGGATGGAATAAGTTTATGGAGTTCACTAATAAATATAAAGCCTTAGGCCTTCCAGTTGCTGCATTTGTTTCAAGCAACAATGAAAATACATTTGGACCTTGGCCTGTATATGAGGGACTGCCTACCTGTGAAATGCATAGGGGATTACCAATAGACTTGCAGGTAAGACATCTTTTAGCAACTAATAGTATTGATGATATTTTGATTGGAAATGCTTTTGCTTCAGAAGATGAGCTTAGGGCAGTGTCCCAAGTTGATAAAACTAAAATAACGTTCAAGCTAAACTTATCAGATGATGTCACAGATGAGGAAAAAAATATAATATATAACTATCCTCATTTTGGAAGAGGCGATGCATCTGATTATATGGTTAGGAGCAGTGTACCTCGCAGTGACTACCAAAATAAAACTATTCCGTATCGTAAATGTGATAAGAAATTTTTCCATAAAGGCGATGTAGTAATAGTTAATGATAATTTATCACATTATCGCGGCGAGCTGCAAATTGTTACAATGGATATACCAAATAGCGGTGAAAGAAATTTTGTAGGGAGAATTGAAGAACAGGAATTGATTTTGCTGGAATTATTGAAGCCTGAATATCTTTTTGGTTTTATTAAATAAAATGAAGAGTATCATATATAAAGTTACGACTCCGAATGGAATTCATGCTAGACCAGCATCACTATTAGTAAGGGAAATTAATAAATTTAAATGCAAATCAGTTATTAAAAAGGGCGAAAAAACAGTAAATGCAAAAGAAATACTCGCCATAATGAGCCTTGGAATTAAACAAGGTGATACAATCACTATAACCTTTTATGGTGAAGATGAAAAAGAAGCTTTAGAAGCAGTAGAAAAGTTCTTAAAAAATGCCAGTGCCAGTGATCATATTAATTAAAAACAAGCTCGTAAAAATGAGCTACAAATCTCTCCGGCTTATACTATGTTAAAAGCCGGAGTTTTTTT